>Ga0136652_1000594_pt1 | contig 17114 bp, 18 predicted proteins | sample ConPoolayeEmetaG_FD_94864 | JGI IMG/M metagenome (GOLD analysis project Ga0136652, IMG submission 94864) | Hot spring microbial mat communities from California, USA to study Microbial Dark Matter (Phase II) - Cone Pool mat layer E metaG... ...
TAAGCCCAAGCCAAACCCTTCAGCTACCAACAATCATCATCCTTTCCTACTTTCTTATAAGCTTTTTGGCGATTCATCCCCGCGACTAAAGTCGGGGGCTTTCTCGCCAAGGTTCTGTAAAAAGAAATTGATAGAGCTCCAAAGTGAAACTTTACAAGTCATTGGATTCTTCTTGGGCATCGCAGACTATTTTTAGCGCAAACAAAGGAGTAAAGCGGAGGAGCAGCTTAATCTCGAACACATAAATAAACAGTTCTCCATCATCGCCAAAACTGGGGATGGGCTTAAAGATTTGGCGGAACATCAAAGAAATTTTGAACAAGTTCCTCCGTTGCGCGAGAGCTCCAGTTCAACATTATGTTAGCAGGTCTCCTATTCGAAAATGTCAGAAATATATATTTGGTCTGCTTATTAGTGGGTGTTAATTTGTGGGTGTTTAAAATTGGAGAAAATAGAGTCAATAAAAATTACACGCTTGGAGGATGGGCAAGCCTCAGAAATCGTGGATAAAGTGGTAAAAGAAAACATTCTGGTAATCAGGGTAAACGGCAGACAGGTTGTAGGTTTGGTCTATCTTCCCGGCGAAGAGAAGGAACTCGTCTTCGGACATCTATTCACATCTGGTGTAATGCAAAACGTGTATGAGGTTCAGGATTACTCCTATTCTAATTATACTGCAAATCTCAAATTCAAAGAAGGAATAGACGTCGATGACAGAATCTCAACATGTGTTACTGGTGGTAGACTTGTGACCACATCTTGTGGGCCTCCCGAGTACTTTGTTCAGTTAAAGCAAGGTGTAGGAATACCGAGAGTTTCTTCGGAGCTCAGAGTGAAGAGTGAGAAAATATTCTCTGCTGTAAGAACTTTGAGTAATGAGGCGATGATTTTCCGCGAAACCGGAGGAACACACGCCGCGGCTCTTTTCACCGGGGAAGGAGAGTTGATACATTTGTCAGAGGATGTGGGAAGGCACAATGCAGTGGATAAAGTAATAGGGGCATCCCTCCTCTCCAGTGTTCAACTTGAGAAATCCTTTCTGGTAAGCACTGGTAGGCAAACCGTGGACATGGTGATAAAGGCGGCTAGAGCCGGCATACCCGTAGTCGCATCTATTTCCGCGGCCACAGGTTCAGGGGTTTCTGCAGCAGAATCGACCAACATTACTCTCATCGGCTTCACACGAGGAAGACGGATGAACATATATACCCACCCCCAACGTATATTACCCTAAAGTATTAAAAATGATGTTTCTGCTACCATAACCTCGTGAGGAGAACACTGTCATGATACGCGATTCTTCCGTGGCGATTCTTTGTGGAGGAAAATCTTTGAGAATGGGTGCTGATAAGGGGCTAGTTCAACTATGCGGTAAGCCCATGCTCCTTTATGTTCTTGAAACCTGCGAAGAGCTTTTCTCCGAAATATTCGTAGTACTGGGCTCCAACTTTAACAAATCCTACGAGGAACTAATAGGGGAAAGGGCGCACATTCTAATTGATAGACTTCTTGAAATCACCAGCCCCCTTAATGGAGCCTACACCGCCTTTAACGACTGCAACAATAAATACCTCTATCTACTCTCCTGCGATATGCCCCTGGTAAATTCTGAGGTGCTCAAGCTAATGAGGGAGGTAATCACCACAGAAAATGCGGTAATACCAAGATGGCCCAACGGCTACATTGAACCACTACACGCCGTTTACAGAACCAAGCCCTCACTGGAAGCAGCAGAAAAAGCCCTATCAGAAAACCGAATGGACATGCTCTCCATGATAAAAAATCTCCGAAGCGTACTTTACCTCTCCACCCTAGTAATTGAACAACTGGATCCCAAGCTGGAAACATTTTTCAACGTCAACACAATCAACGACCTAAAGAAAGCCGAACAAAAAATCAAAAAACGCACCAAATAAAAACCAAAGACGCACCACCCAAAAAACAACTCGAATTTTACTAATCCAAACTAAACACATGTTCTGGTTCCCAATTTCCATCCTCCTATTACTCAACATAAAATGCTCCGACAAATTAGTAACATTAAAACTAAAAAGTGTTCAACTAAGCCCATTCTCCCAACGAGAAGAAAACCGCTAAGCTAACTAGATGGGCAAGAAAGCCCACCCTTATTTGGAAGCTGGGATAAGTCAAGAATTTGACAAGAAAAAAAATGGAAGCCGTAAATTAGAAGGTGCGAAAAGGAGTAATAAGAGGAGTGGCAAGCCAAAATTTCCTGACAGATAGCGATATGTGAGCAGGACATATTATTTTCGCTTGTGCAAAATTACTCCCGAATCTATGACATGGTAAACCAAGAGCGGAGGAAAACCTTCTTCTCAGGCTACTTGGAAAAACAATATATACTCCGCATAACTTGTCGCATATGATATTAAAGACTATTTTAAGGAGCACTTTTCAAAAAGGTTGGTGCAATTTCATTTTCAGGTATGGGTAGTGTGTGCAATGGAAGATTTTCTTAAAACCATTAAGGATCCGAAATTTGCCAGTAAGATATCTGAAACCATAAAAGGTTTGGCTCCAGAGAGAAGGGTGAAGTTTGTTCACATATGCGGGACAGCCTAGAACCCTTTTCTGGACCCCGAAACATGAACAAACTATAAGTAAACACGGTTTGAGAACCCTTCTTCCAAACAATGTAGAAGTGATAGCTGGGCCAGGGTGTCCGGTCTGCGTTACACCCTCTCTAGTTCTTGATGAAGCAATTGAACTTGCACGAAGAGGGGTGATTATTACCGCTTTTGGCGACCTTATGATGGTTCCTGCAACTGAGACTTCTCTCTATGGTTTAAAGGCGGAGGGAGCTGACGTTAGGATCGTGTATGGACCGCACGATGCTGTGGAAATCGCTGAGAGGAACCCCCACAGGGATGTGGTCTTCTGTGCGGTGGGATTTGAAACTACTGCTCCTGGGGTAGCGTCTGAAATACTAAGAGGTGTTCCCAAAAATTTCAGCATCATAAGTGCACATAGACTCATTCCACCAGCAATGGAGCTCCTTATGGGGGTAGGCGACCTCCAAATAGATGGATTCATCTGTCCAGGGCACGTGGCAACCATAATTGGAATGAAACCCTTCAGGCGGTTCTCGGAAGCCTACCGTATGCCGACCATCGTATCTGGCTTCGAGCCAAACGACGTTCTCCTCTCCCTAGCAATGCTCCTCAAACAGTTAAGGGATGGGGAGCCCAAGTGTGAAAACGAGTACATCCGAACAGTGAAGGAGGAGGGTAACATCAGAGCTCAAAAGATAATCGAAGAAGTTTTTGATGTCACTACTGCCCACTGGCGTGGAATAGGGAGGGTACCCGAATCGGGCTACGTGCTTAAAGAAGAATTCGAAGAATATGACGCAGAAAAAAGGTATGGACTCCAGATAAAAAAATCTGTGGACATTCACCCCGGTTGCAACTGCCACCTAGTTATGATTGGAAAAATATACCCCCCAGAATGTAAACTATTCGGAACTGTGTGCAGACCAGAAAAACCGTACGGACCATGTATGGTTTCAAGCGAGGGAACATGCAGAATATATTACAAGTATGGGTCTCACCTCAAATAATAATCTCTATACCTAAATTTCTGCATTAAACTTGTGAAAAATGCATTCTGGATCTATCATGTTTGGCAAGGAATTCTACCAAATTTTGGATGTTTTTTTGTCAGGAATTTCCGTAAATTTCTATCTCCAATATTTGTTTTTCCAGAGTGGTTAATGGTAGGAGTTTTTTAGAATAATATGACATTATTATTTTTTCCTATTTTTTATCTTTAATAGGAAAATGTTTATAAGTAGTACTCGTACCCTTTTATGTTGGGTGCTTTTTATGCGAAGTACTGTGAAGGTTACAAGAAGGGGTCAAACCACAATTCCCAAAGAGTTTAGGGAAAAATTCGGAATTAAAGAAGGGGACGAGTTAGTGGTTGAGTGTACCAAAGAGGGTTTACTGTTTAGAGTTGTTCCTAGGCTCGAAGAAATGGCCGGCAAATACTCGAAGTTTGGCAATGTGGAGGAGATAAAAAAAGAAATAGAAAAACAGAGAGAGGAATATTAGCTTGAATGAAGTATTAGACAGCCGGTTTTTTGTTGAACATTTTTACTCCTCCGAAGAAGAAATAAAACACAAAACAACGAAGAAACTGAAGGAACTCATCAGGCGTAATGAAGGTCTACTTCCCACCGTGGTCATTGTTGAGGTCTTCCAGATAGTATGCGAAAAAGTGGGAAGGGACGAGGCAGAAGCCTGTTACCTTTCCCTCATTAGGAGTGGGCTGAGAATTCAGGGTCTTGATCAAAATATTTCCAGACAAGCAGGTTTACTTAAATGCCGATACAGAAACATACCAATTGGAGACTGCATAATTGCCGCCACAGCGATAATTAATCAAGCAAAGGTACTTTCCGATGATACCCACTTTGACGAGATAAAAGAAGTAAAACGCACATGGATTTGAAAACCTTAAGAGACGATGAATACTCTAAAAAAAGGAAAATTGTTACGGTGTGCGAATTCGGGGTTTCCCAGTTTTTTATTTTATCATTATGGCTGATAGGTATCCTACTATGGCATCTGAGCTTCCTCTAATATCGTAGCTGGTCGCGTATTGGAGTTTTATTCCCTTTGTGGCACCCAATTCCTTCGCGGCTACTATGGCACTAGTTACGGGTGCTGCGCCGCACATGGTGAGATCCTTTGTTCGGACTAGGGTGAGTAGACCTTTGGCGTCTAGGGCTTCAATTTTGCTGATTATTTCTCCATCAGTATCATGAACCCACTTTATAATTTTCTCGATTGGTTTTGTTCCCGCGGGAGCGTAGCCGTACATTGCTCCATAGTGAGTTAAATCTGTACTGGCGATTATTATTGCGTTTGCTTTTTCTTCTTTGATTGCTGCAGCAACTCCTCTTCCGACTTCTTCGCAGGTTTCCCAATCAGACATTCCCAGGGCTATTGGAACTATTTTCAAATCCTTGTACAGTTCTTGTAGGAATGGAAGTTGCACCTCGAGAGAATGCTCATCCCTGTGGGCGTTGGCATCGTCCAGAATTATCGGGGCATTGCTTATTATTGCTTTGGCTAGTTTGGTGTCCACGGGGACTCTTCCTCCAGGCATTATCCAGTCACCCTCAACCATGATTGAAGCGCCAGGATAACCCATGTGGCTGGGGCCTATCAAAACAAATGATTCTGGTTTTCCATCATCAGCAATGGCTTTGTAAAGGTGCGCCGCAACTGGTCCTGAATAATAATAACCTGCATGAGGAGAAACACACGCAATAATCCTCCTAGGACCACCAAGATTGACCCTGGGAAGACTCCTTGGCCCAAACTCGCTAAGATAACACTCCCTAATCATTTCACTCAGGGCTTGTTTATTTCCCGGATAAAATCCAATTGCAGCAGGACTTCTATCCCTCAAATCTTCAAACTCTCCTTCTACTATTCTATGGAATATTTCAGATAAATTAACATTTTCTTCTAGGATGTCCCCTCTGATATTTCTTCCTACTAATCATTAATAATATCCTTAATTTTCATGAAACCCAAGAAAAGAGTGGGCTATACATATGTATCAGATTACACTTTACAGGTATTTTAAATTTGGAACCTTGAAATAAACCAGATCATCACCAATCTAATCTTCAAATATACTGGATTTTCTGGTTAAACAAAGTTATTTTTTCTCTGATGCTAATTGCTTCCCGCTTTGATAACTTTTAAGTGTTGTTTTAGTATTTCTAATAATTTTTGTCGGAAAAACAAGTATACAATCCACCCTTTTGGTCTTATTTTGCGAAAAAGAGCAAAAACACTTCTTTTTTTCACAGCTTCAAAAAGACAAAAATTTCTCAAAATACTATTTTTGCTAGGAAAACTCTTTTTGTTCTTGTATTAAAAGGGCAAACGTATAAGGGTTTATCATAATTATTTATAAGTGTTGATACGAATATTGAGGAGTAATTTTGATTCAACTTTTTGGGACGTGTATTAGGATGCAGGATAGAAGTTACGGTTTGGCGCTTTTAGTCTTTGGAATAATGGCTGCCTTCGCGATTTTCTGGAGTTGGCCCTTTGAAGTTGCTGAAATAGGTGGGGGACCTTCTATCCTCATTTACCTCATATTACTCCTTGGAGTTGGCATTCCCATAATTCTGATTGAATTAGTTCTTGGCTCTTGGTCTAAATCGATTTTTCCCATGTCACTAAAGATGATAAATTCTAAGCTTGAATTCTTCGGATGGTTCGCTGTAGTAAACGCCATCTGGCTATTCGTGGGGCTGAGTGCTATTCTCAGCTGGTGCGCAGGTTTTGCGTATTACTCATTGACCAGTTTTTATCCCCTCACCAATTGGCTTAATCCTTTGGGGGGCAGCCTTGACTTTGTAAACTTTTTCTTTCTCTTTTCCTCCCCCCTCATACCTGTGGTAGGTTTAGCAATAATATGGGTTTCGATTTTTCTAATTCTTTTGAAAACTTCTTGGGCTTCAAGAGTGAGGAGAATATCCTTTAAAATCCTTTTATCCGCACTAGCCATCGTCTTGTTTATTATTTTTGTACTAACTGTATCCCTTTCTGGTGGAATAAATCCGGGCTTGAACTTTTATCTGGGTTTTAGTCCCGCAGTTTTTCTTGGCGGCTCGTCTTGGCGTACCCTGTTTACTGTCATGTTCTTTAATCTGGGAGCGGGGCTTGGCATTATCAGCTTTTATTCTGGTAAAATTCCTGAGGGTGGTAAATACCTGACTTCCTACTCAATTATTATACCCCTTTTGGGCACTGGATTGATTTTTCTTGGAGGTATGGCATTCTTTACTATGAGTGGGGAAAGTGGACTGATTAATTTGTTAAGTTCAAGTTTGCCTATGGGACTTCTCGGTTTTCCCGCTGTTCCCTTTTTAGGTTGGTCGGCGGGCTTCGCGGCTATGGAACGTGTGATGGGGCCTATAATTAGCAAAGGTTTGGCTTTCCTCTTCTACACCCTCATTTTCATCGTTGGTATTTTGGGGCTATCCTTAATCATAGAACCCATAAAGGGAACCTTGGAAACCAAGTTTAGCTTCAGTAAAAGAAAATTTTTAGCAACCTTTGCGGCTGCAGGTTTTCTGGCCAGTACTCCGTTCAGTTTGACCTCTATGTTTCCTTGGGGTTATTCTCTGACTTCGCTTTCCTACTGGTGGGTGGTGGGATTCGGCCTAACCTCCATTATTCTTGTAGAGTTGATGGCTGTGGGATGGATTTGGGGAGCAGACAATGCCATAGGCTACATAAATAGCTGCTCTCAGCTAAAAGTTCCAAAATGGTTTAAATGGATTATTAAACTGGTGGCACCCAGCATATGTATAGTTGCTTTAATCCTCGGAATATACGATACTTTTAATGGTTACGTCTCTTATTCTTGGGGCTTACTAAATCCCCTCCTCTTATTTTGGCAAATGTTTTCACCTTGGTATGGTAGTCTCAACTTTGTGTTTCTTTTCCTAGCTCTCGTGTGGCTGGCCACTAGTTCGGTCATAGCTTTCATTTTAACTAGAATAAGAGTCGAGGAGAAAAGTGGTGGAGAGAATGCTTGAAAACATTTTTTGGAGATTGGAAAAATACGGTTCTCTAAGTGCCTGGATATTAATACTGTCTTTTGCCTTAGTGGGTTCTCTTTTAGCCGCCGCATTAAAAATACTTGGTTACCTTCACCCCTTCACCATAATATCCATAGTGGTTATCATGGCAGCTATTCCCGGAGTTATCCTGGCTGTTTTATATTTAGATTATCTCAAAGAAACAGGACACAAATAGAGTAAACGGGTTTCCCGTCCTTTCCTTCGTTTGCCAAAAGAGTCTTCTAATTATAGTGAGAATAGGAACTCTTCCAATCTTTTTATTCCTTCTTTTATGTCTTCCAGTGAAGCCGCGTAGCTTATCCTGAGGTGCCCCTCGCCATTGCTTCCGAAAATCCTGCCCGGCGTGAGGCATACACCCTTGCTCTCCAATAATTTTTCTGCCACTTGAAAACTGTCTCTAGAATACTCTGAAATATTTGGGAAAACATAGAATGCTCCCCTAGGCATATGACATGAGACTCCATCAATCTGGTTTAGGGCCTTAACAATAACCTTTCTCCTCTTATCATATTCTCTCCTCATTTCCTCTACGCATTCCTGCGATCCTTTAAGTGCCTCCACAGCAGCCTTCTGCACAAAGCTGGTGGCGCAAGTTGTTGAATTTTGCTGTATCTTGGACATGGCATCAACTATTTTGGGGTGTGCTACAGCATATCCTAGTCGCCAACCAGTCATAGAGTAGGTTTTTGAAAAGCCGTGAAAATACACGGTTTGGTCCCGAATTTCTGGGAAGCTTAAGATACTCGTGTTTCTAAATCCATCATAGGTTAGCGCATCATAAATCTCGTCCGAAAAAATGTATAAACCCTTTTCTGCCACTATGTCCACAATTGCCTTCATTTCTTCCCTTGTAAGTGCACCGCCAGTGGGATTGTTGGGAGAATTTATGATTATCACTTTGGTCTTTTCTGTTATTGCTTCCTTGATTGCCTCCTCATTGATAGAGTAATCCTCCCCAAAAAACACCTCCTTGGGAACACCCTCAGCCATTTCCACAATGTCTTTGTAGCTGGGCCAAACTGGAACCGGAATCAAAACCTCATCACCCGGATTTATTAGAGACAAAGCAGCACAGAGAATGGAGTGCTTTCCTCCTGGAGTTACCAAAACCTGGTTAGAGTTGACCTCAGCTCCAGTCCTCCTCCGAATATCCCAAGCTATTGCCTCACGCAGTTCCGGTATCCCCTTGCTACTTGTGTACTTTACAAATCCCTCATTCATTGCCCTTATGGCTGCCTCCTTAATATGCCGGGGAGTGTCAAAATCCGGTTCACCCACCTCTAAATGAATCACTCTCTGTCCCCTTTGTTCAAGTTCCTTGGCAATTTCCAGCATTCGGATGGTTCCCGAACCAGAAATCTTCTCCATACGCTTAGACAGCTTCACAGCAATTCCTCTCCTTCAAATTAAGGAATTGCAACCGTTTTTTAAACATTTTGTAAAAAATCATTCCAAAAACTGTTCCTAAGTGTGGTGTCTCAAAAATGGTTTACAAAAAAGGAAAAATGGATGAAATTGCTCCCATTTTAATCAGTTGATACCAGAATATCGTTCCCTTCCACTTTAACCTTGTAAGATTTTTCATCCTTAATCTTGGGGTTGAGAGGGAATTTTGGGCCCGAAATAACCTTACCACTGGTTACATCGAATGTTGCCTTGTGTCTGGGACAGGTGACTATGTTACCAGATAATGAGCCCTTAGAAATATCTCCACCCATATGAGTACACTTGTTTCCAATAGAGTAGTATTTACCGTTTATGTTAACAATCAAAATTTCTTTTCCTTTAAGCTCAACCTTTTTCATCTTGCCGGAGGGAATCTCAGAAGCTTCTGCTACTTTTATAAATCCCAAAACATATTCCTCCCAAAAGCAAATTCTCTTTACTAAGCTTATATGAAAATGCGGTATATAAACAGATTGCCATTTGGGAAAAACTTGTATCCCCTTCTTTAATCCTGAACTCTATAAATGAGGAAGAATCATTTAAAGCAATTTAAGGTGCTTTTTTGAAGGCATTTTTGTTCTGCTTCTTTAAGGACAAGAGGCAGCTCAAGGATTATGTTCGTGTCTATTAGAATCAATTGCTTTCACCCAAGCAGCGTGTTGAAGCTCTACAGGCGACACGTTAACCTTTAATGTACCTTTAAGGGAGCCCCAATCAACTGCCCCGCTAAACGTGAACTTTCTTATCAAATCCTCCATAGCCTTCTTCCTAAACTTTTCGGCCAATGCGCTCTCAACTTCAACCTTTACTGTTCCGGTCATAAGTTCTTAAGTACATAAGTACCCATATAAACCCTACCAGCCAAAAGATTGCGTGCACTTCCCTGTTCATCTTCTTATTTAAGCATTTAAGCATCGCTCTCTCTCAGCAACTTTGCATCTCTTCAACCTGCATACAAAGCGTCAACTCTATGATCATATTTAATCACGTACTCAGGCAGTATGACATAATGATGATGAAGAGCGCGTTGTATACTCTTCTGGCTACGCTTACACACTTGATGAAGCTAAGGTTTGTGCATCGAGCACTGCAATATTAAATCACTTCACATACTACCAAGCAAGGTTGATGAGAGAGGATGTTGAATTGAGCGTTGACTACCAGTTGATTTAGTTTTGATTTTTGCCGTTGAATCCGCGCAGTTCACAGACAGAGGTGATTTTCTTTAAACTGTTTAATAATCCTTTTTAATGATAGTCATGGCTTACGTACAGTAAGTAATACCTACCTTTTAATACAAAATCATTATGCTTACCGAGTTTTTAGATGAATTAGCCATACGTATGGGATCCGACTCTAAGCATTTTTTCAATTTTTGAGTTTATTTTTTGCTTTCCGAGCTTCCTTGTGATGTAGATTCGTTCGATTTGCTTCTAAGAGGAGTGTTTATAGATCTTCTTTTTCCATTTATATTCCAAAAAGGATTAGAGTCGGACTAATCTATATCATTCGAACGTCCTCCTCCAAAAGTTTAAAAAAAGTCAATCTTTAATCGTTTCATCAAAATGGGCTGATGTGTGGTTTCATGATTAAACTGGTTATTTTTGATGCTGATGACACTCTTTGGACCATAGATAGAGGATTTGCAAGTCTTCTAAAACCTCCCCTAAAAAGAACGGGGTTAAACTCACTTGAGGACACTGAGGGTAAAAAGTTGCGACTTTTTGAGGGAGTAAGAGAGCTACTAAACTTCTTGAGGGAGAAGGGTATACTTCTCTCCATTGCTAGTTCAAACCAGTATAACCCTAACATGGTTGAGGAGTGTCTAAAAACACTGGAACTGGACTTCTTCGTCTATCCCCAAGTGAATTATAGAGACAAGGGCGAGAACGTTAAAAACCTTTTAAACACCATCTATGAGAACCACGGAGAAAAAATCAATTACGACGAAATTATTTTCGTGGATGACAGCGAAGCACACATTTTTAATGTGAAAAACCTCTGCCCAGGAATCAAAGTTCTACATTTAGGTTCAGACATCTCAAGTGTTACCGAAATTAAAAATTACCTTTAAGAATTAAAAGGATAACCCTTATAATTTTACCCTTGTTTTTAATTTTTAATTTGTATATCCTATGTTCAAAATGGTCAAAAATGTGGCTTATGCGAAGTTCTGCTGTTTTGAGGCTTTATTATGTATATTTCTTAAAAAAAATGTATTTTTTGCCTATTTTTTCATATTTTTTTGCGATTTTCACAATCCAAATAGTAAAATTTAAAATATTAATTTGACGCCATATTACTAGTGGTAGAAATGACAACGACAGAAGTGTGGCAATACAAAATGGAACTAGAAAACGAAACCAAAAAAATGCAAGCAATAGCCCTAAAAGAAGAACTGAAAAAAATGGGGATAAGAAACGAGCAACAGGTAAAAGAACTGTGGGAAAGCTGCATAGCAAAAACACCCGCCCTCAACGGAAACTATAACTTCAACATAACCGTAAAATTCCTAAACGCATACTGCATCACAGACATAGAACTCACACCCAAACATTAAAAACCACCCAAACTCTCAAAACCACCAAATTCTATCCAAAATTCTCCTAGAGGCAAACTAACAACAAAAACGCCCCGTCCAATTTAAAATTATTCCTAGAAGACTTTAGAGCCCTCTTGAGTCTCCCAAAACTACAATAACTAGATCCACCAACTTATGGGGAGGGTTATACTACTTCTAGCTGTCTTGCTATTTCCAAAAAGAGATAAAAATATGGTTATCTTCACTATACTACGATTTTTATAAAAAGGATGCAGAGTGGTTGCAATGATTAAACTCGTGATTTTTGATGCTGATGAGACCTTGTGGGCGGCTCACGGGTACTGGGCCAGTCTACTTGTACCTCCACTAAAGAAGGTTAGCGATAGTGAAATAAGGGATTCTGAGGGGAAAAGCATCCATCTTTTCGATGGCGTAAGGCAAATACTGGAAACCCTCAAGAATAGAGGCATACTGATTTCGCTTGTCAGTATGAACGATCGGGAGCCGAACAGAGTCGCTGAGTGTTTGGAACTTTTTGGGTTAAGCCACTATTTTACTTATCCTCAAGTTAACTGGGAGGATAAGGGCCAAAACATTCTGAGAATTATAGAGCTCTTACGAAAAAATGATGGAAAAGTAATAAAGTGTGAGGAGATACTCTTTGTAGATGACCACCTATCCAATATTGGTAAGGCCATAAAAGCTTGCCCAGGAATAAAAGCCCTCCATATTGGTACCGATATATCCCGAGTCACCGAAATAATTAACTACATATAAAAAAGACGGCAAGTGGGGCAGTCCGCCAATGTTTTTGGATTTTCTGGTAGACTCAAAATCTTTGGGATAGCTTAGTTTTTATGTTTGCGAAAACTTAATATGCCTTTTAACTAGAGCGTTCTCTACTTGGAATTAAATACTCTAAATTAATGTATCAGGGTATACTTAAATACAAAATAAGGAAGTTTAGGCAATGGGGCCACTTGACGGTATTAAGGTTTTAGACCTCACCCGTCTTTTACCCGGAGGTTATTGCACCCTTCTTCTGGCGGACCTTGGAGCAGAAGTCCTTAAAGTCGAAGACCCATTCTTGGGTGATTATGTTCGCTGGTATCCTCCTATAGTGGGAAAGGAAAGCGCTATGCACCACTATCTGAATCGAAACAAGAAGAGCATCACCCTCAATTTGAAGTCAGAAAAAGCCAGGGAAATCCTGTACAAACTAGTTGCCGATTACGACATTTTCATTGAAAGCTTTAGGCCGGGAGTCGTAAAAAAACTGGGTATTGATTACGAAACACTGGAAGATATAAATCCGCGATTAGTATACCTTTCGCTGACTGGATTTGGACAATATGGACCATACAGGGAATTGCCCGGGCACGACATAAACTATATCGGAATCGCGGGGATACTAGGAATTACCGGTGAACGTAACGGGCCTCCAGTAATACCCGGCGTACAAATTGCTGATCTCTCAGGAGGCATGTTTGCAGCCTTCTCGGTTCTTGCAGGACTAGTTTCCAGGGAAAGAACTGGCAGAGGACAATACATAGATTTTGCTATGCTTGATGGTGTAGTGTCATGGCTCTCCGTCCATGCGGCGAGATACTTTGTAGAAAAAGTTAATCCAAAAAGGGGAGAAATGCTTCTCTCAGGAGCGCTGCCCATATACAATGTTTACGAAACTAAAGACGGAAAATACATATCCATAGGCTCCCTAGAAGATAAGTTCTGGAAAAACATGTTTAAAGCCATTGGAAGAGAGGATTTAGCCCAAATCGACGAATCATTCCGGGAAATGCAACTGGACAAGCTAGACAAGGTCACAGAGGAGCTGAGAAAAATTTTTCTCACAAAGACCAGAGATGAGTGGGTGAAACTTTTTTGGGAGAACGATGTCTGTGCAGGACCCGTTTACACCTTTGAGGAGACTTTCAACGACCCACAGGTTAAAGCAAGAAACATGGTTATAGAACTAGACGATCCCGAAGTGGGAAAGCTGAAACAGGTGGGCATCCCCATCAAGTTCTCAAAGACTCCTGGAGAAATCAGGTCACGCGCACCCCACTTGGGAGAGCACAACGAAGAAATCCTCCTTAAACTAGGCTACAGTGAAGGAGAAATAAAACAGTTAAAAAAGGAACAAGCTATCTAACCCAGAACCACCAAAAAAGAGCAGACATCTAATTAACTCCTATTTTTCCTTCAGCTCCACTGTAGATTGGCATCTTATGCAACAAGTCCGGGCCTAAAAACCCATTTTTTGTGTTTAGAAACATTGGAGGATAAATATGTTATGGTGGTATCAATCAAGACCGAATTGTGCGATTTATTGGGCATTAAATATCCCATAATCCAAGCTGGGCTTGGCCCCTATTGTACGGTTAACTTGGCTGCGGCTGTTTCAAACGCTGGGGCTCTGGGAACCATTAGCATATCTGGAATGACTGTGGGGCCAGAAATTGCCTCAGAGAAAATTCGTGAGTATTTGCACACTGTGAAGAAGAAAACAAAAAACAATTTTGCTATTAACACGCCAGTGGGTGAGCATGTTCCCGAGATTATGCTCAAAACCACAGATGCCTACATAGAAACCGTGATTGAAGAAAGAGAAAAAGACCATGAGTTAAAAAGAAGATTGGTGCTGTACATTACCTCAGCTGGTTCTCCGGCTCGATACCACAAAAAAATAAAGGATTCCGGTATGCTTCACTTTCACGTGGTTCCCTCCGTGTACCACGCCAAAAAAATGGAAAAAATGGGATTAGATGGTGTCATTGCCTCAGGTTATGAGGCAGGAGGTCATACACACCTACCCAATAGGGCGGTTCATACATTTGTATTAATTCCTTCTGTGACAGATTCTGTTAAGATACCTGTTGTTGCAGCGGGTGGAATATGTGATGGAAAAACCTTGGTTGCGGCTCTGGCTCTAGGGGCGCAGGGAGTTCAAATGGGAACACGCTTTCTTGTAACAAAGGAGTCTGATTTTCACCCAAATTATAAAGGTTTCATTGTTGAAGCGGGGGAATGGAGTGACATGGTTGCTCCCGGAGTCTATGGACCCGCCCGCTGCTTGAGGAACAAGGGAGCAGAAGAAATCATAAAGCTAGAGGCCGAGGGTAGTCTACCAGAGGAGGAGTTAAATAAGCTTAAGGATGAAAGACTCTGGGCATCAGAACGTGACGGCGATGTTGTCAATGGGCTGGTTAGCGCAGGTCAAGTAGCATCGAGGATAAACAATATACCCTCAGTAAGGGAGGTTATTGAAAACATTATATGTGAAGCCGCAGAAATAATTAAAAAATTAAATGGAGTTTTAAAGTAAAGAAACATTTCATCATTCTTGCAACACAAAATTTTTACTCTTAAAAATTCATTTTTGGCGGAGGCTTAATTTTGAGTTCAATAGTTGAGCAGCTTCACCCCCTCTACAATGCCAGGACAACTGTCATGATTGGGCTGTCAAAAAGACTTATGAGCGTTGGCAGCATAGTCGCCCAAAATATAATTGATGGGGGCTACACTGGAAAACTTTATGCCGTGAACCCCCACTCAGAAAAAGTCTACCATGACATAAAGGCTTACCCCAAATTAAGGGATATACCTGAAGAGGTTGATTTAGCTGTTATAGTGACGCCCGCACAATTTGTACCCGAAGTAATGCAGGACTGCGTCGACAATAATGTTAAGACCTGTATCCTGATTACTGCAGGATTCTCTGAAGTGAGGACACCTGAAGGAAAAAAACTCGAGGAAGAAATAGTGAGAATAGCCAGAAGGGGCAAGCTGCGCTTCACGGGGGGAAACTGCAACGGAGTAAGCAGCATTTCGGTAAGTATGCACGCCCTCCTCTCCCCCATAAGGCCAAACTTTGGAAATGTAGGGATAATCACTCAAGGGGGCTCACCAGGAGTTGCCATGATGGGCTGGACAAAAAAATACAGAATTGGAGTGAGCAGATACACAAACGCTGGAAACGAAGCAGATGTCAAGATACCTGAACTACTTGAATATTACACCCAGGATCCCCAAACCAAGGTCATAATGATGTATCTGGAGGGCATCAAAGACGGGCGGAGATTTATGGATTCGGCCAAAACAGCCACAAGAAAAAAACCATTACTCCTTTACAAGTCGGGGACAAGCGAATTGGGCAAGAAGGCAGCTATGGCACACGTGGGCGCTCTTGCAGGGTCAAATGAAATATGTGAAGCTGTTTTCCGCCAGACAGGCATAATTCAAGCGAAAAGCATTGACCAAATGGTGGGAATAGCTGCAGCCTTCAGCACACAGCTCCTACCCAAGGGGAGAAAAGTAGGTATACTCACAATAGGGGGAGGATGGGGTGTAGTTACCAGCGATTATCTGGGAAAAGCGGGAATAGATGTTCCTCCCCTCCTCGAAGAAGAAGTTCAGTACTTGGACCAGTATTTACCCCCACACTGGAGTAGGGGAAACCCCATCGACACCACTGATGGAGCCTTTGATTCCAAGGTTCTTAGCGAAATCATGGAAACCCTCCTCAAAAAAGAAAATATAGACGGCGCAATACTAATCGGGCCCGGCATGAGAGAAGCCTTCGGTAAGGTTCACTATCTCCCCGAAATAGGCGAGTTGGCATCTCAAATGGAGATTCAACTAGCAAAAGACTTAGAAAAACTTCTAGACAAATACAAGAAACCCATAATAGCAATAAAAATATACGCTCCAGAAGGTAGCCCTGCAGTCGAGGAACTAAAGCAAAGGGGAATCCCCGTCTATGAGACTCCACAAGACGGTGTAGCTGCCTATGAAGCTCTAATAAAATACTACGAGTACCAAAAAGGTAACCTTAAGTAGAATGATCGGAACTGCAAAGAGCCGGATGAACCCTTGAGTACTTGTCTAGGTAAACAATTTCTTCCAATTTCTTCCTAGGTGTTTTGGGCGGAGTTCTAGCAGGGTGGCCGAGAGCAATTATGGAAACCAGTCTAACACCCTCGGGAATTTCAAGAATTTTTTTAATCCTCTCCTCGGCAAACATGAATCCCGCAGTCCAACAGGCCGCCAACCCCTTCGAAACCGCCGACAATAAAAAGTTTTCAACCGCAGCACCTACACTTAAAATAAACCAGATAGAAATAATTTCCCTGTACCTATCATACTTACCCACAAAAGGTTTAAAGAGAGCCTCTGGATCCCTCATACAAACTGCTACCAATACAGGGGCGCTGACAAGAGGATAGTATCCCGCACCCTTAATGAGTGCCTGCACATTAACCTGAAAACCCACCGCCCTACTCACCATCGGAACCAAAAAATCTTGCACAAACCCTTTTAATTCCCCGTCCTCAACACCCGCCTTAAGCGTCTCAATAATCTGACTTTTAACACTTGGATCCCTAATTACGATAAACTCCCAGGGCTGAGCATTCTCAGCTGAGGGAGCCTTTCTAGCCATGTCTAAAAGTTGAAAAATATCTTGGTCAGAAACATCTTCACCTCTAA
>Ga0136652_1000596_pt1 | contig 17087 bp, 14 predicted proteins | sample ConPoolayeEmetaG_FD_94864 | JGI IMG/M metagenome (GOLD analysis project Ga0136652, IMG submission 94864) | Hot spring microbial mat communities from California, USA to study Microbial Dark Matter (Phase II) - Cone Pool mat layer E metaG... ...
CCCATCGTGGTATGTATACTTGAAAATGACTGCCTACAGCGAACGAAGTTTGAACCACAATTATAGACAAGGATAAAATTATTTTTATAAATTTCTAATAGCTATCCTTACAGTCTCTTCAACCGGTTTTATAGATAGAGTATTAGAATTAACACACTCTTGCAAGCATTTTAAAGTTACGAGACTTATAACACTTTTTATTGGTAGTAGAATTAAAACTCTCCTGGAAGAATACCAGTTTTGGAGTGTATTGTGAAAAGAGAATAAATCCAATTGACAAGGTCGCCTTTATTTTTTAAATGACAAATCTTAATTTTATATTGACAAAATAAATTAGATTATTTAAAATGTGAAATCGATATTAATAACGTTTTCAATAACGTTTTCAGAAAAAATTTAATTTTTTAGCTAATTTATGAAAAATAGAAATATAACTTTAAAAGATGTAGCGAAAGCTTCTGGAGTTTCAGTTCCTACTGTTTCAAGAGTAATAAATAATGAAAAGTATGTTTCAGATGATGTTAAGGCTAAGGTAAATACTGCAATAAAAGAGTTAAACTATGAACCACAATGGAGTGCCCGCAGCTTAAGACTTAAAAGGTCTCATACAATTGGTGTTATTATTCCAAATGTTGCAGACTATTTTTTTAGTAGCATTGTTTTAGCCGTTGAAAGCTATTTTAGGAAAAAGGGGAAAGACATTATTCTATTTAATACTAGTAATGATGAAAAAATTGAAGAAAGAGCAATAAAACTTGCAATTTCTAAAAGAGTCGAGGGTATTATTCTTGCTACAATTTGTAGAAATAAAAAAATTATAGCTTCTTTGATTGATAATTTTGGGATACCTATTGTAGTAACAGATAATAAATTAGATATTGAAAAAATAGATCATGTTTTGAGTGATGATATTGGTGGTTCTTATAAATTAATTGAACATTTAATAAAAGTACACAACTATAAGAATATTGCTTGTATTAGTGGTCCACTAGATGAATCAAGTGGTTTTGAAAAGTTAATAGGCTATAAGCAAGCTCTTCAAAATTATGGATTAAGAGTAAATAATGATTATATTAAAATAGCCGACTGGAAAAAAAGCAAAGCTTATATTGCAACAGAAGAGCTTTTAAAAATGTCAAAAAAACCAGATGCAATATATTGTATGAACGCTAATATGCTAATTGGCTGTTTGAGATATTTAATAGAGAATAAAGTAAAAGTACCAGAAGACATAGCTATTGTAACTTTTGATGATTATGATTTTGTTTCAGTAGTCTATCCCCCTGTTACGTCTTTGAAAAGAATTGATTTAGAGATGGGTAGAGTTGCGGCTGAAATTTTGAACGAAAGAATAGAAGGGAAAGAAGGAGATTTTAAAGAAATTAGAATTAAATCTGATTTGGTTATTAGGAATTCTTGTGGTTGCAAATAAAAAAATATAGAAAGGAGGTTATTAGAAAAAAGTTTTAAATTTAATAAGATGAAAAATATTAATTTTCTTAACAAAGGAGGTAAAAAAATGAGGTCAAAGATTTTGTGGTCAGTAGGTGTAGTTGTTTGTGTATCTTTGCTTTTATTAGTTCCAATTACAGGTTGCAAGCAAGAAGGTGCTGAGACAAAATCAGTATCTGAAACTACAATAGCTGAAACAACATCCGCAGAAACAACATCCGCAGAAACGGAGGCTGCTTCAAAAGAGTCTGTAGCTACCGAGAAAAAATTTAGAGTTGGTTATTCTTGTTTTGGGTGGGAAATACCATGGATGGTATTTTATCAGCAATATTTTAATGACATAATTGCAAAAGATTATCCGAATTATGAGATAACTTATCATGATGCCAAATATGATTTTCAAGCAATGGCAGATGGTTTGGAAACATTTGTTAATGAGGGTTATGATCTTATAATGCATTTTGCATTAGATAATTTGCCAATGATTGAAACATATAAAAAAATACAGGCTGCCGGTATTCCACTTCTCCTTACTATGGATGAGCCAGCTTATGAAGCTTATGATTATATGACATGTTTTTCAGGACTTAGCCCAGCTGATGCTGGTAGGCAATGTGCTGATATGTTAAATGAAGCACTTGGTGGAAAAGGTACTTATGCTTGCATTACTCCACCAAAAGGATCGAGTTCTTATAATGCTTATATGACTAGATTTTATAATAGGCTTGAGGATATAGGGAGCAACCTGACATTAGTTGCTGAAGAAGATGGAAACTGGGATCCAAAGACAGCACAGGAAAAAGCAGCTTCTATATTAGCTAAATACCCCGACATTGATGGATTTTATGTAACAGATGATTGGATGGGTGGCGGAATTGTAAATGCCGCCAAGGAAAAAGGATATAATCCTGGAGATTTTGTTATTGCAGGTTGTGGTGGAAGTAAAATTGGTATAAAAGATCTTGCTGATGGGTGGTATATAGGACTAGTTGATCAAGGACCATTACTTTGTGCAATCCAGGATGCTTATATAATGAAAATGATTTGTGAGAAATTAGGTCCTGTTCCTCATTTTGCAATGGTAAGACAAGAAGTAATTACAAAAGAAAATATTGATAGATTTCCAGGTACCTGGTAAAAATGATTTAAAATCATTAATTTTTTACAAGTTTGTTAGTTCAGCCTAAAAAAAGCTGAACTAACAAAGACGATTGAAATTCTTTAGGAGGTTGACTATGAAAAAATTTGGAGTTGGCATTATGGGTGTAGGTTGGGTTGCAGGGGCACATGCAAGTGCTATGCTGAAAAACCCACACTTAAAAATAACAGCACTTGTTTCAAGAAGAAAAGAATCTTGTGAAGCTTTAAAGAAAGAACTGGGTCTTGACTGCAAAATCCTTGATAGTTTTGATGACTTAATAAAAGACAAAGATGTAGAGATTATAGATATTTGTACACCGAATTCAATGCATTGTGAGGAGGTTTTAAAAGCTGCGTCTGCTGGAAAACATATTATCATTGAAAAACCTATATGTATGAACTTAGATGAACTGCAATTAGAGCTCGATGCAATAAGAAAAGCCAAAGTTAAAACACAGACTGGATTTGCCAGCCGATGGAATCCACATGTAGTTTCTATAAAAAACATGATTGATAAAGGTGGTTTGGGAGATATTTTTTATACAGAAGTAGATTATTTTCATGAAATTGGCCCATGGTGGAGTGGTTATAATTGGGGGGCAAATACAATAAAAGGTGGTCCTTCAGCAACATTGGTAGCAGGTTGTCATGCTGTTGATCTAACTAGGTATTTTGCGGGTTCTGAAGCAGCTGAAGTATTTGCTTACGGTACTTTTGGTCACAGGAAAGATTATGAATATCCACCAACATACACAGCAGTTATAAAATTTGAAAATGGTAAAATTGGTAAAACTGGAAATAGTTTTGAGAATGAATGCCCTTATGTTATGAATATTCTACTTCATGGTAGTAAAGGTTCAGTTATAAACGAGAAATTTTTTACAAAGGAATGGTTTCCAGGGCAAGAAGAGTGGCAAATATTTAAAATGACTATGTTAGATAGTGGTGATGTTAAGCACCATCCTTTTCAAGGTATGATAGATGATCTTGTAGATGCGTTGCTAAATGACACTGAAACTGTTAACAATATTGAATCTTCAGCAAAATCACACGAGCTTTGTTTAGCAATAGATAAATCTATAGCAACTGGAGAAAAAGTAAAACTCCCAATCCTTAAATGGTGATATTTTTATGTAATTTTTAATATTATATTCAAAAATTAAAAAATTTAAAAAGTAACAAATAAAATTAATAATTTTTAAAATTAAATAAGCTGACTTATTTTGCAATATTAGTATTTTATTTATTAATGCAAAAACTTTAAGTTTAAAAATTTTATTTGTTTGAAAGGTAATTTTTTATTTATGGAAAAGACCTTTTTAGAAATAAAAAACTTGTATAAAAGATTTAAGGGAGTTCAGGCACTAGAGGATGTAAGTATAAGTATCAGAAAAGGTGAACTGCATTCAATAATTGGTGAAAATGGTGCTGGTAAAAGCACATTAATAAAAATAATTGCAGGTGCTGTAAAATCTGATAATGGCGAGATAATTTTAGATGGTGAAGATATTACTAATTGGCCTTCTATAAGACTTTTTAAAAAAGGAGTTTCAGCTTCGTTTCAGGAAAATTCTTTGTTTGATAATTTAACTATTGCCCAAAACATATTCATTAGTGAACTATATAAGTATAATAGTTTTAACTTAAAATGGAAAAAATTTATTGATAATTCAAAAAAATTATTAAGATATTTTAACTTAGAAGATTTAAATCCTCTAACGTTAGTTTCAGAATTGCCTCCTGAAACAAGGCAGGTTATAGAAATACTAAAATCAATAAACAGGGAAGTTAAAGTTTTATGCCTAGATGAGCCTACTGCTGCTTTAACCGAAAATGAAATTGAGCTATTTTTTAAGTTATTAAATGATCTTAAAGAAAAGGGAGTAACTATATTATATATTTCTCATAATCTTACAGAAGTTTTAAAGCTAAGTGATAGAATTACTGTTTTAAGAGATGGGAAAAAAGTTAAAACATTAAATAGAAGCGAGGCAGATAAAACTGTACTCCATCATTTAATGATTGGTAGAGATATTGTTCAAAGAAAAAGAAGAAAAAAATTGTATCAAAACACTAAACCAATATTAAAAGTTAAAAATATTTCTGATGGTTTAAAGCTAAAAGATATTTCATTTGAAGTTTATCCTGGAGAAATACTGGGTTTAGCTGGATTAGTTGGTTCAGGTAGAACAGAGTTAGCTTGGCTGCTTTTTGGCTTAAGTACTTGTAAATCTGGCGAAATTTATTATAAAGATGAAAAAATTGATAAGTTGACCCCTATAAAAGCAATAAAGAAAGGAATCATGTATCTTCCGGAAGATAGAAAATTAATGGGGTTATTTTTAGGCCAAGATTTAATAATTAATACAACAGTTTCAAAACTTGATAAAGTATCGAGAAATATTTTAGTTGATTTTAATAAAGAAAAAAGATTAGTTTTAGAAATTTTGAAAAATTTAAACGTGAAATATACATCACTTAATCAATTAGTATTAAAGTTAAGTGGCGGAAATCAACAGAAAGTGCTTTTTGGTAAATGCTTATTTACTAACCCTGACTTATTAATACTAGATGAACCTACTAAGGGGATTGATGTAGGTTCCAAAGAAGAAATTTATGAATTAATAGAAAAACTTGTGAACAATGGTTTAACAATTATTTTAATTTCTTCAGAAATCGAAGAAATATGCAGGTTATCTGATAGAGTTTTAGTTATGGTTAATGGTCAAATAAAAAATGTTTATAAAGGTGAAGATATAAATGAAAAAGACATCACAAGCTGCTACTTACAGACTGAAAAAAGAGAATGATATTTTAAGTAATCTAATAAGAACATACGCTGTATGGTTTGTCTTGCTTTTATTGGTTTTAGTAATGTCTTTTGTGTCTCCAGCTTTTTTTACATTAAGAAATTTTATAACAGTTTTTAAAAATATAGGACCTTTATTACTAGTTTCAATAGGTCTAACATTCGTATTTTTAGGCGGAGGTTTTGATTTAAGCCAAGGAGCTGTTCTTTTACTAACCTCAACCATTATTGTGAATTTAAATCCTGCAAATTATTATAATTTTGTTGGAAGTATTTTTCTTTGCTTGGCAGTTGCTTGTTTGATAGGTTTGATAAATGGTTTTTTTATAGGAATTCAAAGAATGAATCCATTTATCACAACTCTTGGTATGAGATATATTTTAGGTGCTTTAATTTATATTGCTACCTCAGGAGCTGTTGTAAGTGCGGCAATACAAAGTCATATATTAGAAGCTTTAGGATTAAAAACAATTTTTAAGATACCAATTCAAACTTTAATAGTATTTGTAATTTTATTGATTTGTTGGTTTATTGTTAGATTTACTGTTTACTCGAGAAAAATAAAAATTGTTGGTAGCTCAATTGTTGTTAGTAAATTTAGTGGGCTGCAATTTGGAAAAATTCAAATGTCAACTTATATTGTCAATGCACTGCTCGCAGGTATTGCGGGTATTTTAGTTGGTAGCCATATGACATATGTTATACCTACGCTAAACTGGAATTATGATTTTGACGCTATAACGGCTTGCGCGGTTGGTGGTATTAGTCTGTCTGGCGGTAGTGGTAACATAATGAATACTCTTTCTGGGGTTTTATTAATTGGTTTTATAAATAATTCTATGGTTTTACTTGGTCTTCAGCAGGCATGGCAATTAGTATTTAAGGGAATAATTTTATTAATCGCAATTATATTTGATATGCAAATTAAGAGGACTTATGAATAATAAAAGATTGAGAAACAATAATTTAAAATTTAAAGAGAAGAATCTAGTTTTGAATGTTTTTTATAATTTTAGAATTTTGATTTTGATTATTGTTGTAATTGCTTTATTCTCATTTCTTTCAAAGGGATTTTTCACTCTAAAAACAATGAACTCTATTTTATCATTAATGTCTGCCTATGGAGCAATTGCAATAGGCCAAACATTGGTAATTTTAATAGGTGGGTTGGATGTGTCTGTTGGTAGCATAATGGCGGTTTCTGGATTGCTTTTTTTAAAATTAATACCTTATAGTATGCCTTTGGCAATATTTATATGTATTTTTTCTGGTGTTTTTGTAGGGTTTCTTAATGGATTAATAATTACAAGGTTTAAAGTAAATTCATTAATATCAACTATGGGTATGAGTTTTTTACTTAGCGGTATTGCTTACCTTATTTCTGATAGCACAATACATATTAAAAATAACCCAATTATAAAGTTTGGTAATGGGGTTATTTTTTTCATTCCCTATATTGCTATAATTTACGTTGTTTTAACTATTATAATACAATACATTTTAAAAAAGACTACACTAGGTTTAAAAATTTATTGCGTTGGTGCTAATAGGATTTCTTGTGACTTTTCTGGAATAAGCGTTAGGAATTTAGAATTGCTAATATTTGTACTCTCAGGCTTATTTGCTAGCCTTGGTAGTTTTTTGTATTCAATAAAGCTTGCAGCTATAGGGCCACTAACTGGTAGTGATGTTCCAATTTTTGTTATTACAGCTGTTTTACTGGGTGGTACCACTATTGGAGGTGGTTATGGAGATGTTTTAAAGACATTTTCAGGAGTATTTTTAATTACACTGATTACAAAAGGGTTAACTTTACTAAATGTTGAAGCTTACTTTCAAAATATGATAATTGGTATAATTTTAATATTATTATTATTTATTGGTAGAAAGCTTATTGTCAAAGGTAGACTTTTTGTATAGATTTATAACTTAAAATTTTATAAATTTATAATAAATTGGAGGTATAAATTGAGCGATTTTAAATTCAAGCCAGCAGACTTTGTCCCATTTAAAGACATAGAAGTTCTTGAAAGAGTAAGAAAAATTCATGGAAAAGAACTTGAGAAATATTCCAATGATAAAATGAAAATTAAGGTTATTAAAAACCCGCATCCAATTGTTATAGGTCATATGTTTACAAAAATAAAAATGTCTGACCAGTTAAATAAGAAATTAGTTTTAATTCTAGGAAACCCTGAACCAGAAACATATATTCCAGTAGCAGAGCTTATTAATTACTTTAAAGTAAACTGTAGAAACGTATATATATTTGCAATGGATGAATGGGCTGATGAAAATGGAAATATAGCTCCAATAACATATAAAGCAGGATTTGCATATTCTATGCTTAATTATTTTGTATATCAAATTGATGAAAAGCTTAGAATGCCATTAAGTCAAGTATTTTACCCAACCAATAAAAATATTAAGGATTATTCTAAAATAATAACAGATATTGGTGAAGGTGGTGCAGATGTTTGCTATTCCAGCCCAGGGTGGGCAGGCCACATTGCATTTGTTGATCCTTCTCCAGAATTTTTAACAGATAATATAGATGAATACCTAAAACAAGAAGCAAGAATTGTAACATTACATCCACTAACAATTTGTCAAAATTCATTACATGGTGTGTTTGGTCAGTCAGGTGATATAGCTAATGTACCGCCAAAAGCAGCTACAATTGGACCTGCTGATGTAGTTAGAGCAAGAGAAAGAATAGAGTTGCACGCGCTTACCACTATGGGTACTTTTGTTTCTTGGCAACGGATGACGTCAAGATTAATTCTTCTTGGACCTGTAACACCATATGTTCCAAGTTCAATATTTCAATTACTTGATACCCAGGTTTATGTAAGTGAAGAGATTGCAGCACCTTTTGAATGCTGGGAGACAGTTGGGTATTAATTTGTTAATAATAAATTGTTATAAATTTGTTGCTAATATTGTTTAATAATTATTTTAATAATTTATAAATCAGATTATCAAATTTTAAGCAGGCTGTAATGTCCCTGCAAAAACTAACCATGCAAGAAGTGATTTTGCAACCAAACTTAGCATAATGTAACCCCTCTCACCGTAGAGGTAGTCTTTCCACCTGCCGACTTTTTTATACCGACTTTTTTATATTGTAAAACCATATTAACAGGGAATAGGTTATTAAGATAGCGCATTTCTTAATTTTTTTCTTTGTGGTTTTTGCATTTTTTTATAGTTTAGTAACAAAAATTTTATTATAATATTACTTCAGCAAAATAATTAGTTCAGTTTAGTTCAGTTTAAAAATTTGATTTTAATTGAGTAAACAAGATAATAAATTTCATGAAAAATATCATAAATAAGAATTTAAAACATTTTAATGTTTTTTCTATTTTATTAATTTTTATTATTTTTTCTATCTCTATTTTTACAGGTTGTAGTAATAACAAAATAGATAAAACAAATGATAATGCTACTAACAAAGCCGAGGCTATAAATTATAAAGAAAAGGGCGATAATGAAATTGATATAGTTAGTATTAATAAAACAAATGAAAATAATTTTTATAACGAAAATCAAAACAGCAAAGAAAGTAATAACAGAGAAGAAAGCAACGAAAGAAAAGAGGACAAAGAAATAGCAGAAAGTGAAGACAAGGAAGAATGCAACGAAAATAAAAATAGCATGGAAAGCAAAGACAGCAAAGAAATTGAAGAAAGCAAAATAAGCAAAAACAGCGAAGAAAGCAAAGAAATATTAGACGACCCATCTGTAACTTTTTCTGATATTCCTGAATCTGAAATAGACTTTACTAGTCCTGATAATTTTTTGATTGAGGTTAATCTTACACAACAAAAGGTTTTTATACACTACAAAGATTTTATTATAAAAAATTTTATCTGTTCAGGAGGCAAACAAGAAACTCCTACACCTGTAGGAAATTTTAAAACTACTCAAAAAATTTATTACTCCTATGTTCCAAGATTTCAGCAGGCAGCTTATTATTGGACACGTTTTTATGGCTCATATCTTTTTCATAGTGTTCCTTATGATATTAATGGTAATCTACTAAAAGAAGAACTTGAGAAAATCGGAACTCCTGCAAGCCATGGCTGTGTGAGACTTTATCTTGAGGATGCAAAATGGATTTATGACAAACTTCCCTTAGGAGTTAACGTAAATATACATTATTAATTATCAGTTAGTCCAATTAGTTAGTCCAATCAGTTAGTCCAATTTAATTTTTTCAAGCCAAGCTTTGATATCTTTAAACACTTCATCTCTGTTTATTTCATTAATGAGCTCATGTCTTGCGCCGTTATACAATTTTAATTGAACATTTTTAATGCCTGATGCAATAAAATCTTTATAAACTTTTTTTACGCCCTTTGTAAAATTACCAACAGCACAATCTGTCCCAGAAATTAATAATATTGGAATGTCTTTTGGTATTAAGCTAATATTTTTAAATTTATTTATTCTTAAAGTAGAATTTATAAGATCCTTATAAAAAGTAGCGCTGAATAATGTATAACAATAAGGGTCATCAAGCATTTTATCCACTGCTTTCTCATCTCTGCTTATCCAATCTGATGTTGTTCTGTTAGGTTTAAAATAGCTGTTAAATTTTCCAAATGTTAAAGTTCGATGAAGAGGACTTTTAGCTTTAGGTCCGCTTTTTTTTATAATTTGATTTGCAAGAAATATTCCAAGATATCCCATTAAACCAGGGGATGCAGATGTGCCTGATAGAATTATTCCTTTTATTATTTCCTTTGCTTCATCTGGAAAATAAATTAAGTAGTCTCTAACTAAAAATGATCCTGCACTATGGCCAAATAAAAACAGTTTTGTATTATTATTTTCTTTTAAAATAATTTCATTAAGCTTTCTAATATCTTTTATTACCTTTTCCCATCCATTATTATCATCTTGATGTCCAAAGTTAGCAGGACTTCCAGCAGTTAGTCCATGACCTCGCTGATCCATAGCATAAATACAAAAGCCATACTCATTAAGAAATTTAGCAAAATCAGAATATCTTCTTGCATGTTCACCCATACCATGAACAATGTGCAAAACAGAGCCGCATTGATTAATACTATCTTTTATTCCACCTTTTTTATTAGGTGCCCATTTATGAACATAAATTTTTTGGTTATCGTCAGCTTCAAAAATAAATTGGCTGTATATTGAACATATTGAAGTATCCATGTTTTTCCAATATTTATATTATTATCCTTATATTATTTTTTTCTTAAATAATTAAAATAATAATATTATATAATTAATATTAACAATATTATTACTTATTAATATTATTAATAACTAATTTTATAATCACTATTTTTTATATAATATTAATGTTTTAATAATATTTACTGTTTTTGTTATTATTATAATTATTTTATTAAAAAATATTTATTTTAAGTTTTCAGGATTTAAACATTTGAGGCTTTCTAAAATAAACAAGCCGTCTTTTCTTACCAATTTGCCATCAAAATAGATTTCCCCTCCGCCAAATTCTTTAGTTTGAATTAATATTAAATCCCAATGTATAGATGATTTATTTTGGTTATTTGCTTCGTGGTATGCTTTTCCTAGTGCAAAATGTATGCTTCCATTAATTTTCTCATCAAATAAACCATCTTTCATTGGTTTTATAATATAGGGATTTACACCTAGTGCAAATTCACCTATGAATCTAGCCCCGCTGTCTATATCAAGGATTTTATTTAATTTTTCATTTTCGGTTTTACCGCCAGAACATGAAGCTTTAACAACTTTGCCATCTTTAAATTCAAGTATTATATTTTCAAAAGTAATACCTTGGTATATTTGTGGAATGTTAAAAAATATTATACCATTTACTGAGTCTTTAACTGGGGCGGTAAAAACTTCACCATCTGGTATATTGTTTTTTCCATCACATTTAATAGAGGGAATATTTTTTATAGAAAAACTTAAATCAGTGTTGGGTCCTATAATTTTAACTTTGTCAGTTTCATTTAAAAGTTTTACTAAATTATCCATTGCAAACGACATTTTGCTGTAGTCTAAATTGCAAACATTAAAATAAAAGTTTTCAAAGTCTTCAAGGCTTGTATTTGCAAGTTGAGCCATGGAATTGTTAGGATACCTAAGTACAACCCATTTTGTTTTATCAACTCTATATTCAGTTACAGGTTCTGAGTAATATTTTAGATACTCATTAATTTTTCCTCTATCAATATCTGCAAGTTCATTAACATTATCATAAGCCCGAATTCCAATATAGGCATCCATACCTTTTATTTCTAAAAGTTCAACTTCTGACATAAATTTTAATTGGTCTAGCTGACAATTTTTTATTATCTCTCTTATTACGGAATTTTCTTTTATCTTAAAAAATGGCAAACCTTGAGCTTTATAAACTTCTTTAATAATTGCCTTTAAAAGGGGCAGTGGAGAAAAACCGTAACAGTCAATTAAAACTCTTTCACCTTTTTTTATGCTACATGAGTAATTTACTAAAATTTCAGCAAGCTTTATTATTCTTAAATCCATTCCAATTTTTCTCCTTTCAAGTTTTTATTAATTCAATTAATTCAATTAATTCAATTAGTTCAATTAATAATTAATTCTTATTACCAATTTCTTATTGCCAATTTATAAATATTATAAATTGCTCTTGGCAGACATTATTAATAAAAAATTGTTTAAAAATTTATATTTGTTAATATAAATTTAAATTAAGTTATATAAAAATATTTATGATTAGATTATAAGTTTTGATAAAATTTTATTCAAATTTTATTGTTCAAATTTTAAGAAGATTAAAAGTTTTTTAAATAAAAAGCTTTGTTAAAAAACGCCCTATTAAATAAAAAACCTATTTAATAAACTTGATTTTAATTGATATAATAAATAATAAATAATAGATAAAAAGATAAAATATCATATGTTAATAGTAAATATAAGCTTAAATTTGGTTTACTTTTTTAATAAAATTAAATAAATTGATTGAATGAGTTAGATTATCTTTTAACATAATTTAATTTAATAAAGGGGGAGGTGTTAAAATGGTGCAAGAAAATAATAAAACTAAAATAACATATTATGGACATGCAATGTTTGAAATTGAGTCAGGTAGTGGTGTTAAAATAGTTACAGACCCATATAATGAAAAAATAAAAAGTATTTTACCTGAAGTATATGCAGATATAGTTTTAGTTTCACACGACCATTTTGATCACAATAATGTTTCTATAGTTAAAGGAAACCCAAAAATTGTGAAAAATACTGGCACCGCAAATGTTGTAAATATAAAAGACATTGAAATTGAAACAGTAGAATCATTTCATGACCCTAAGGGTGGAGCGCTCAGAGGAAAAAATAATATTTATAAATTTTTAGTTGATAAAATTTTATTTGTTCATTTAGGAGACCTCGGACATACATTAGAAAATTGGCAATTAGCAAAGTTAAAAAATATTGATGTTTTAATGATTCCGGTAGGAGGGACCTATACAATAAATTTTTTAGAAGCTTATGATTTGATAAAAAAAATATCTCCAAAAATTGCAATACCAATGCATTATAAAGAGCCTGATTCTAAGCTGGATGTAGATACAGTTGAAATGTTTCTTTCAAGATGTCCTGATTTTAAAAAAGTTGGCCATAGCATTTATGTAGACAAAGATGAAATAAATAAAATTTTAAAAACAGAAATATGGGTTTTTGATTCTAAATAGTTTTTATGCTCATTTATGTCAATTTTTCCCATTTCTTTTCAAAATAAGGATAAAAAAATAAAATTAAAAATACAATAAAGGCAAAAGCTAGTTCAAAATTAATTAGCCTAATTATACCTATTTTATCGGCTGCTTTGCCTAAAAATATCATTGTTATTCCTGCAAAACCAGGGCTAAGTCCAAGAATTAAAGAAGATGCAAAACTCATATTTTTAGGAAGAAGGTCTTGTGTAATCCGAATACAAACGGGCTGTATAGAAATTATAAAAAACCCTCCTAAGATAAATAAAACAATAGTTAATATTATTTGCTGGGTTCTAAAAGCAAAATAAAAAAGAGGAATAGATAACAACAAGCATATCTGTATAATGTAATTACCTTTTTTAAATCTATCAAAAATAAATCCGCTAACAATTCCGCCTGATGCCCCAAAGGTTATAAATAAAAATAAAATAAATCCAGTTATTATTTGAGAAAAGCCCTTATTTGTGAAATATAAAGGCATATATGTAGACATTGTTGTCCATATTATATATAAAGAATAAATAGATAGCATTATAAGGCATAAAAGTGGAATTTTTTGTTTTTTTATATTTTTTAATTTAACGAATAAATTTTCTTCATTTTTAATAATTTTATTAGAATTATTATTAAAATAATTATTGTTATAAGTATTGTTATAAGTATTACTATAAGTATTTTTAATATTAATTGAATTATTTGAATTACTTTTAAAGTTTGTTTTATTATTAATTGTCGGTGCATATTTTAATAAAACTGCTACAATTATAATTCCTGGTATCATGGCAAATGGTGTAAAATTTATGTTTATTTTTTCAGCAATTGAAATTATTAATAAGACCCCACAAGCACTACCAAAATTGCCACCAAAATTTATAATTGAGCTCCCCATGCCTTTGTTTTTGCCCCCAAAGTGTCCGGCAATTGCTGCACTTGCAGGATGGTATGCCGCAACACCTAAGTTGCCAAAAAATAAAAAGATTAAAAGGATATAATAATTTGGGATTACACCAATTAAGCTTAAAAACACAGATGTAACAAGCGGCCCTGTTATTAAGAAGTATTTTAAGCCTTTTTTATCTGAAAAATATCCAAAAATAGGTGAAAATAAACTGTTTGCAATAACACTAGTTGAAGTTAGAAGAGCCACCTTAAATAAAGAAAGCCCAAATTTTAATGTTATTAAAGGTATTAAACCAATTATAAAATTTTGATAAATATCAGTTATAAAATGACTAATAGCTGATAAAAATATTTGGATATTATTAAACTTATTGCTGTGGATGCTACTTAAATTTTCTATATTATTCATATTCTCGTATTATTAATAATTTTTAAATAATTTTATTAGTTTTTACTTAATAATTGACTAAGATTTTAAAAATTTAAAAAATTTTGTGTTTAATGAATTTAATTTTTTTATACAATAAGGAATTATTCATCATAAACTAATTAACTTAAAGTTTAAAAGTTAGATTTTACTATTATATTTGAAATTTAAAAATATTTTGTAAATATTTTTTTAACAGTAGTATAATTTTAACAAATTTTTATATTTATAAATTTTTAATTAAAATTGCTTTTAATAATATTTATTGCTTTTAATATTTGTGTAATATTTATGTAATATTTGTGTAAACTTTAAAAAAATAAAAAGTATTTAAATTAAAAAGTTTTTTAAAAATTAAAGTTTTATTAAGGTGCAGCGCTTATGAAAATAGGAGTAATGCTTAGACATTTAAACGAAAAAGGGGGAATAGTTGTTTATACTAAAAATGTTTTAGAAAATCTTTTAGAAATAGACAAAGAAAATGAGTATATTTTTATATATAATTCACCTTTGCTTGTTGGCTCGTATTCAGGTTATAAAAATGTAAAAGAAATAGTTATTAATGTAAAAAATAAGTTTTTATGGGATCAATATTATGTACCAAAATTTGTTAAAAATGAAAAAATAGATATTATTTTTGACCCAAAACTATCAGTTCCTTTATTTGCTCCTGCAGTTAGGATATTTACAATGCATGGTCTTGAACAATTTGCTTTACCTGGTCTTTTTAAATTACTGGATAATATTTACTTTCATATAATGATGCCTTTATATTGCAGGCGGGCTCACTCTATTATAGTAATGACAAATACTGGAAAAAAAGATTTACAAAAATATCTAAAAGTGAATAGTGAAAAAATTGAAGTAATTTATGAATCTTTTCATGAAAGGTTTAGAGTAATAAATGATAAAGATCGCTTAAATGAAATAAAAAACAAGTATAAACTTCCACAAGACTATCTACTCTTTGTTGGCGGCTTAACACCTCTTAAAAATTTTTCCAATATTTTAAGGGCGTTTAACATTATTAGACTAAAAATTCCAATAAAGCTTGTTGTAGTGGGCTTTAAAAGATGGAAGTATACCCGTGATGTTGAACTTATTAAAAGATTAAGGCTTGATGATGAAATTATAACTTTAGGATTTATTGCTTCTGCTATTTTAGCATCAATTACGACACTTTTATTAATAATTTTATTTAAGCTTAGAATATGGCGATTTTTATGGATAGCGATAGCTGTGTTTTTAGGATTTACTATAATAATTTTTATTTCCTTAAATGAATTTATAATAAAGAAAATAGAAAAAAGTAAAAGACTATCTAAAAATTTTATTCTTGTCAGATTTCAAAAATTCTACAAGTCTTATTCACAATACAAAAACCATAAATTAGTGCTGGCTGTTTTTTTAATTTTATCTATAATAGAACAATTCGCACCAGCAATAGGAAATTATTTGGCATCTCTTGCTTTAAATATAAATGTGCCTTTTATATATTTTTTACTTATAATGCCGTTAATTCAACTTATTTCAAGAATTCCTGTTTCTTTTGAAGGATTTGGCGTAAGTGAAGGGCTTCTTGTTTACTTTTTTGCTTTATTTGGCTTTTCAAAAACGGGGGCTTTTTCAATTGGACTTCTTGGCCATATTGCAATAATTTTGGCAGCACTTCCTGCATTATTTTTTTACTTCAAAGATATAAAAACCTCTTTTCAAAAAAATAAAGCTTAAACTTAAATAAAGTAATTATTTAAAGTAAATCAAGAATAAGGCAAATCAAGAACTTGAGGTAAAAAATCTTATCAAAATATAAATTAAAAATATAATAATTATTAATATTATATAAGATGCCAATACCCAAATATATTTTTTATTTTTAGATGAAAAGGCTGTTATTCTTAAAATTTCTATAATTATTACACCAATAATAAACAAGAAAATGAAAGTAAAAGACTTGTTTACATAAAGCTTATTAAAAAATTCTTCAAAAGGATGTTTTTTATAAAAAGGCTTTTCTTTAATTTTTTCAAAATAGCCTTTTTCAATTCTAAAAACATTATTTTTTGGGTTTTCTAAAAATCCTCCAACATTGATTCTTGAAAGATCATAATTTTCATTAATTTTTAAGTCAAAATCAATGTAAGTGTAGTTTTGTAAAGTAAAGCTTATGCCATCACTGAAGTCTTCTTTATTTAAATATGAGCTAAATTTTATTTTGTTATAATAGTTATTTTCAAAATTAGTGGTATTTTTATCAGCATCATCATTATTATCATTCTCAGCATTACTATTGTTAGAATTAATTGTTTTTGTAAATGAAATTATGTCATTTTCTTCCCAATTTTTTAATTTATAATCAGTTATTTTCCCGTCAGTTAAAATTACTCCTTCAAAATTATTGTCTTTGCGGTCTGCGCTCCATTCAATAAATATTTTATTTTCATCACTCCAGATATAATAGCCAAAGCTTGCTCCTGGTATGTATAAAACTCTGCTACAGCCCGATATTAAAAGCAGCGCTGAACTGCATAACAATATTGTTATTAGAATTATTAGAAATATAATAAATAATTTTTTTCTTTTAAACATGTCCATTATTTAAATATGCTCATTATTTAATATACCC
>Ga0136652_1000599_pt1 | contig 17037 bp, 14 predicted proteins | sample ConPoolayeEmetaG_FD_94864 | JGI IMG/M metagenome (GOLD analysis project Ga0136652, IMG submission 94864) | Hot spring microbial mat communities from California, USA to study Microbial Dark Matter (Phase II) - Cone Pool mat layer E metaG... ...
TGGTCTAACACCCCAAAAAAATTGGAAGAATACAATACGAATTATTTACCAAAAATGGTGCCAAGAGTCTTAGAGCGTGTCACCATCGGGTGTTGACTAAACATTTACTCCACACTATTTGCTGATAAGCTTGAAACATCTTTTTATTTTTGATAAATGGCCACCTTGGAGATAACAAATATGCTCCCTTACTAGGAAAATGGGCGGGATGATAAAAAAGCCGCAGTCCAATATAAGACTACTACTTCGTAGAAAAAATTCGATAAACAAATGATTATGGAGTATTGATTAACCACCGTTCAAACGTGTAGGCATAAACTTCATGAATGATTTCTGTGGTTACGCTTCTTGATGATTGTCCTGCTTTAACCTTAATAATCAATAAGGCAATAATCAACGCTAAGACGGCAATTAAACAAATCGGTTTAACTGCCGCCAAAAGCGTCAGTACATTTGTTGCCGCAAATACCATTGTAGATAAACCAATATAGCTTTGGCAACTTCCTGGTTAATTGGCGTTTGAACGGACAATAATGACAGAGAGGACATCGCCAGCAATGCAACCGTAATACGCCTTACTCTGCAAAGGAATATACGCCCACTGACACCAATATTGAACGGTAATCACGAGCATTGCTGCTATGCCAAATAGAAAAAACAAAATACCTGAAATCGATACCGGCCACAACCACATTAATTGTGGATTACGCTTAGTTCCAGTTCTCGGTGCTGGATCCATACACAGAGAGCTATCATTGCATAGCATTAGAGGCTAAAAACCAGTAACAATGCCATCGTCCCCTACAAAACGCTCAGATGGAATGGATACCCAAACCCGTAGATGACGAATACTACTTGAATCCTAATCGTCCCAAGAAAACCCTCGCTGAATGGCTTCACTTCTACAACTACGAACGATTACATCAAACCTTACATGGTCTGACGCCCCATAAAAAAGTTCTAGAAAGCGTTACTCTTGACTGTTAACTGAGCAGGATGTTAAAAGATAAATCCAGAATCCCGCACTATATTACAAATTCCCCGCAAGTTAAAACTTGCTGGGTCAGAAAACAATTCAGAATAGTTTAGATCGAAGCGGAGCGGCAGGTTGGTTTGCCGGCCTAACTTCTTTAACCTGAGTTGGGGTGCCGGAGACAGTTTTTCACCGGGCAATATCTTGTGCTTTTTCATTTGCATCAGTCATGCCGTCAGCAAAAAATTCCTCTTTTGGTACTCGGCCAGTAAAAAAAGCAACATACTTACTCGAACACATGGCGTCCTCCCGTTTGTGGAACATTCAATATCAATTTATATTTTAGGAACATTGTTTCTGTCTACAGTATAGATATCGGCCTGATATTCTGTCAATTATAAAAACCACTCTCTGACTATAAGTGGGAAAAATTATTCATTTGCGCCCAGTTGCCCCTACGTCCGGCATGACGAACCCGCACCTTAAGCCTCATCCTGTAAACATTTGCAGTTTTTTAAGAAAATACGAACAGAGTTTGCGGGCTTCGTGCCGCACCAAACTCATGTCCTGCCGAGGGTCTCTGCTAAAAACAAATCGGCCTTTCCATTAATTAGATTAAATAGGCAGAGAGCCCGCATCCAAAGATTACACTTACCAGCAATTGCCCCTGCCGAGAGTCGAACTCGGATTTCCAGCTCCGGAGGCTAGCGTCCTATCCATTGAACGACAGGGACCAAAAGACCAACTATAACTTTAATCTTTTCAATCGCTTGGCCATCACCTCATTAGCCAATTTCAATTGCTCCGGGGTGTTGATGCCAATCCATTCATAATAGTCGTGAATCGTATGGGTGACCACCTCGTCCTTCTGCTCAACGGCCAAACTGATAAGGTCGGGCAAAATAATCTCCCCTTTGCCAGTGGCAGATGGTTTTAATTTTTTTATATTCTGCCACAACCACTTAGCCTCAAAACAGTACGTACCAGTGTTAATCTCGTCAATCTTCTTCTCCTCTTCATTCAAAACTTCTTTCTCCTTAATAGCAACGATCCTGCCCTGCTTATCACGGATAATGCGCCCTAATTCAGCTGGTTTGGGATGCTTCAAAGTGAGTAAACTTACCTTGGCCTTGTCTTTGACATGGGCATTGATCAAATTGATCAGCGTCTCCGGGCTATAAAAAGCCGAGTCGTCACCCTGAATCACTAAAATATGCTCATTAGTCGGATCAACCTCATTTTGCGCGCAGGCGACCGCATGACCGGTACCTTTTTGTTCCTTCTGAAGTGCATATTTATAGCGAGTGCCAAAATACCCCTTGATCAATTCCGCTTTATATCCCACTACGATAACTATATCCATAATATTAACATTTTCCAAAGTCTTCAGGGTATATTCCAGCATGGGCCGGCCACATATTTTGTTCATGACTTTGGGAATAGGGGACGGCTGGCCATCATTCAATCTGGTGCCCTTCCCTGCTGCTAAAATAACAGCGCTGGTACGTTGAATAATTGACATAATAGTTATTTGGTAAATTGGCTTATTAGAGTTATTAAAACCTCAAACGCTGAACCGTTTTATAAATCCTATACCAGAAAGTGTCCAAAATCAAATCGCGAGCTCCCAGATAATTAAACTCTCTGCCGGAAAAACCACGCTTAAATCTAGTGATACCCTGCCAGGGATGTTTTTCATCAGCTCCGGTCGGCGCGATACCCCAAAAATCATAATATTTGAAGCCGAGTTTTTTCGCGGCCTGAATCTGTCGCCATTGCAAAAGATGCGGGGCCATAACCTCGCGATATTCATCGCTCGAGGCGCCATGAACATAAGTCACGCAGTCACCAAATAAAATTATCAAATTAGCGGCAATAATTTTACCCCGATATTCAGCCAGAAACATTTTCAGAAAACCGGATTGCCCCAAAATACGATACATCTCACGATAGTAAGCCCGACTATGGTGCTGAAACATGTCACGTTTGGCCGTAACTTCCATGAGTTGCCAAAAATCATCAAAATCGTGAACTGTCACGTCTTGGCGTACCCGCACTCCTTTGCGTTCGGCCAATTTAATATTGTAGCGGGTTTTAGAATGCATAGCAGCCACCAGTTGGTCTTCCGACAGGCTCAAGTCAAGATATAAAGTATCCGGTGGCTGAACGAATTTTGAAGTCTGCCAAGCTTCGTTTTTCAACAAGGACTGGAAAAAATGTTCGTTGACGCGCGGTAATGGCGGTTCAAATTTGATGAACATCGCCCCCTCAGCGTTGGCAGCCCTGACTAATTCCTTCATTAATTCCCGCCAGACAAAAGTGTAGTCGTCAATCGGCAGATTTTCATCTACCACCGGACCGCGGGGCACATACCAATATCTCCGACCCAAGGGCAAATTTCGTTTGATTATTTGAGCGCTGGCCCGGAGCTTATCGCCAGAATAAACGCCCAGGCGATAAACCGGTGTTGGCAATGATCTCTGGAACTCTCCCCAAGGCCAGGATTGCAAAAACTGGCTCCTTTTTTGGGAACCAACAAAAAGGTCTAGTTCCTGCTGATTGGCGATTTGGCATACTTTCATATTTCTTTGTAGTAATCCATAATAAATACGTAATTCGTAATATGTAGCAGAAACATTCTTCGTCTACGAATCACCTATTACAGATTACAATTTACTTTCCTTTTCCCAATATCTTCAACGCCGCCTTAACCCTATCTTTAACCACCGTCAACTCTGGATCAACTGCCCGTAGAGCCTCCCTAGCCTCGCGAACCGAATAACCAAGATGCACCAAACCATCAATGGCCTGATTATCGCCAAGATTCTCCACGGCTGTAGCCTCAACGGTATTATCCAGCACATCAACTTTGGTTTTCAGCTCAACAATCAGCCGTTCGGCGATTTTTTTACCGATCCCGGACACTTTCATCAACAACGAGGCGTCACCGTGACTGATGGCTTTCTTCAAATCCGAGACAGAGGCCAGAGACAAAACTGCCACTGCCGACTTAGGTCCGACACCATTGACATTTATCAGCAATTTAAAAAAGGCTAGCGCCTCGGAAGTTGGGAAACCGTACAGCTCCATGGCCTCTTCGCGGATATGTAAATGTGTATAAACCGTCGTGGTCGAACTTATCTTTATTTTTTCCAAAAAAAATTGCGGAGTAAAAACTTCGTAGCCAACTCCAGCCACTTCGATTATGATTGATTTCTCTGTTTTTGATTGAACTATGCCGGTTAATGAAGCGATCATACGTCATCAGTATACCAGAATACATGAACGAAAAAAAGCCGCTGTCAAAACTAACAGCGGGTTTCACAAAATACAGTACTCAGGCAACCTTCAAGCTAGTAACCGCCTGTTCAAAATGGCTAATGCCCTCGGCAACGGCCGTATCGACGTCGCCAATTGATTTACTTGAACAATCAATGGTCATTTTACTTTTTTCGATTCTAACAGTAATTAGTCGGTCACGCTCCTGTTCGTGTTCAAACTCTGTGATATTGCGGATTCGGTCGTCCCGCAACGTTTCATACCCTCTAGCTTGAAATGCCCCGACCAAAAAATCTCGCAACGCAGAAAGCATGTGCGGCGACTGCTCCAATGTCCGGTACGGCTCGATAATCTTGACCTCCGGCTCCGCCTCGACACTCCGTATACCCGATTTGGGAATTTTAAAAAGCGGCACCAAAATAATCGGAGTCATCAACGTAGTAATCAAAGTCATCATAATTGACACACCAAAAACCTCATTACCGATAATCCCCGCGGAAAGACCAATTCCGGCGACGATCAAAGCCACTTCTCCTCTGGGAAGCATACCGATACCGATACGAGACGAACCAAGGAAATTGAAGCCACTAAAAAAAGCGGGCACGCCACAGCCGATAACTTTCCCAATAATGGCGAACAATGAAATCACCAGCCCGAAGACCAAGGCCGCGGACATGGCTTTGAAGTCAACCAAAGTGCCCATGATGGCGAAAAATACCGGCACAATTAAGTGAGACGCACCGGCTAGTTTTTCCTCCAATTCTTTGCCGGCTGGGGTCACAGAAAGCAGAATACCAGAAAGATAAGCACCTATGATGGTGGCTAGGCCGAATTTTTCGGCAATTGCCGCGATGAGAAAACAAATTGCCGCGGCGATCGCTGCATACGCTTTGCCCTCAAGTTTTAACAAAATATTGGACAGTTTTTTATTGAAGGCAAAGCCGAGAGCCGTAACGCCCCCTAAAAAAATTAACGCTTTCAATCCAATTTTTCCTAAAACAGCTAGGGAAATCCCTCCGCCACTGCCAGCCAAGGATAATACCAAGGCGAGCACCAAAATACCTAGAACATCATCAATAACGGCTGCAGCCAGAATGGACACGCCTTCTTGGGTATCCAATTTATACATATCGGACAATACCCGAGCCGTTATGCCAACGGAAGTAGCCGTCATGATGGCTCCCATAAATAATGCTGTCCCGTCCGTAATCTTGTCAGCAAAACCAAACATTACTGTCCCCCATGCGCCGAGAACGAACGGTAACACCACGCCGCCGATCGCAACCCCCAACGACTTCAGACCATACTTCACAAACATTTTGGCGTCAGTCTCAAGACCAACTAAAAAGAGAAGTAAAATCGCCCCGATCTGGCCAAAAAAATACAGCTCCGGGGAAATAGAGAGACCCGAGGCTTGTCCACTGACATGCTCGACAATCGGAAATAGTTTTCCGATCCATGGCAGATTGATGCTGCCTAAGGCGAATGGTCCAACCGCCATGCCGCCGATCAGTTCGCCCAGCACCTCCGACTGCTTGAACTTCTTAAAAATAAGACCGCAGATCTTTGCTGCCAATAAAAGCAGGGCGAGTTGCAAAATAAGGTGTGCCAATTCCTCTGGTGACATACGATTCCTTTCATTTTTGTTATTTTTTGATGTTAATTCTTATAAAAAAATTCGTTTCGACAAAACGAAAATCAACCTCTTCTATTGTACTACAAAAACAGAAATTGTCAACTTAATTCATAAAATCAGCCCTTTGTGTGCCGACCCATAGACACAAATATATCCCGTGATACAATAGGACCATGACCAGACAGTCCGGTATTTTATTACATCCTACCTCATTACCCAGCCCATACGGTATTGGCGATTTTGGCGTTGAGGCGTACCGCTTTGTCGATTGGCTGGAAAAAGCCGGCCAACACTACTGGCAGATCTTGCCTCTGACAATACCAGATGAAACCGGCTCTCCTTATGCCTCTCCTTCGGCTATGGCCGGCAACTGGATGTTAATCAGTCCCCAGATTTTGGTTTGCGATAACCTGTTGGCAGCTGGCGACTTACCCAAGAAAAAACCAATCGGCCCCATAAACTATGGCGCCATACATAAAAAACGTCAGGCACTTTTGAAAAAATCATTTGAATATTTCCAGGCAAATGGCACCAAGAAACAAAAAAATCATTTCAAAAACTGGCAGAATAAACAAAAAGGCTGGCTCAATGACTATGCCCTTTTTACCGCCGTCAAAGAATATTATCATGGCCGTCCGTGGCCCCGTTGGCCACACGACCTGGTGCACCGCCGAAGTCAAGCCATGAATCATTGGACGAAAAAACTAAAAGAACAAATTACCTTTCACAAATACTGCCAATGGTTATTCTTCAGGCAATGGTATTATCTTCGTACCTACGCTAACCATCGCCACATCAAAATTATCGGCGATGTTCCGTTTTTCGTCTGCCATGACAGCGTGGATGTCTGGTCGCATCAGGATATGTTCAAACTAAACCAGCGACATCTGCCTACTTTTGTCTCGGGCGTGCCGCCGGATTACTTCAGTAGCCGGGGACAAATTTGGAACGACCCGCACTACAATTGGCAATACATAGAAAAAAATGGTTTTGACTGGTGGATACAGAGATTCAAACAAGCATTGACAATTTATGACTTTATTCGGCTGGATCACTTCCGGGGCTATCAGGCAGTCTGGTATATCCAACGAAGCAGACACACGGCCCGGCATGGGCACTGGGAACCAGTACCGGGGCAAAAACTTTTTAAGGCGCTGAAGAAAAAAATAGGAAAATTGCCATTCATCGCCGAAGATCTCGGTATCATAACCCGTGAAGTCACGGCCCTACGACAACAGTTTGGCTTTCCCAGCACTCGTATTCTCCAATTTTCTTTCGATGGACTGCCCGACAACAACCATCGTCCGGAAAATTACACCGCCGATGTCGTTTGCTATACCGGCACGCATGATAATGACACAGCCCGTGGCTGGATTACCAACTCTGGTAAACCAGAAGAGGTCAATAACGCGCTTAATGAAACAATGGCAAGGCCCGATGAATTTGCCTGGAAACTAATTAAAATCGGTCTGCATTCAAAAGCTGATATATTTATTGCGCCACTGCAAGATATCCTCAATCTCGGATCAGAAGCGCGACTGAACAAGCCCGGCACCAAACAAAAAAACTGGCGGTGGAGATATGAGGCCGATGCCCTAACTAATACTCTGGCAAAAAAATTGCGCGCACTCACCATAATGGCTCAAAGATAGAGCCCCACATGTTCCATCGCCATCCGTTGCTTGATGATATTCGTATTCCCATGCATCAATAGTCCTCGGTTCGTTTGGGTACGCAGCTTCGGGCAGATAATTGTTGATCGGCGCTATCATCCTGCGCTTAGTAACGGTACGCAACACCCGACCCAGGGAGCGTTGAGCAAAGGCTAAGGGGGTCTGATAGCCGAGGGCTTGGCAGGGCCTTGACCGAGTTGTATTCAGCCAGCCACTCGGTGAGTTTGGGGTTGAAGACAGCGGAGCTGGGATTGAAATTTCCTTGTTGCAAGAATTCCTCTTTGAGGGTCCAGTTGAATCGCTCCAGGTTAGCGTTGTCCTTCGGGGTCTCTGGCCTCGACCAATACGCTGCACCAAGTATCTTTACTTGTTGCAAGAATCGCGAGGTTCGCTCTACCCGACACCGTAGCGGCGGATAATCGGACAACTTCGGCGTTCTAGATTTAGACCGCCTGCAAGCGTACCCGCAGACTGTGTCGTTTAATTTCCACACATAGTATGCCATGCAAGAATAAAAAAAGTGCTCCGTTCAACATAAAATGCTGAATGGAGCAAAAATCTAAAGGACCACCAAATCCCAAAATACCAAGGCACAAAGTGCTACGACTTAGGAACGGCCAGGAAACAACAAAAGGCACCCCAGACAAAATCAAACGAATCCAGGCCCAAGCCCCGCTTACCAGCGTTCTCACTGAGGCACGGAGCGAGACGAACACCGCCCTGGCCCCGCCAGACGGAGCCAAGAGCAATGATGGGAAACCAACGCTGAAATTCAGGATACTGTTTACCAAGGGCAAGCAGTTCTGGCAAGGTAGCCGGACGATATCCCATCCGACCCAACTCTTTAAGAGTATTGTCGGAGTTAATAGACCGGTTTAAATGAATGAGTAGAACGTCCACTTCCACGACTCCCCTTCCCTTAACAGAGAAATTCCTGTCGTTGATATCGTCGTTTTTCCAGTCGTAGTGACCCAGCCAAAGACTGGCGGTAGTCAATGGTGAGGTGGTATGATGCGTTGGCGAGCTGATTGGCAGTGAAAAATTCACGGATACTGCCAATGAGGTGCTTCTGGAAGTCGTCACCACGCTCAATCAAGCGTTGTATACCTTCCGGTCTGATGTTCAATTGCTCCAGCGCTTTTTCTGCCGCATCTTCCGCAAAACGGAGATACTGTTTCTTTTGTCTGGGCGTAATCAATGTTTCCATTGTTATCATCTTCCCTTTTTATTGCGCTACCATACTTCTGACAAGGTGCGAGTCTGAATACAATATTCAAACGGTTATTAAAGAACGGCTTAAATTAATATGGATTTAATAATTAGTCAAGTCAACATCAGTAAATCTATAGGTTTTATGAGAAAAAGCAATAAATATCGACAAATTCTTACGAATGATGTATATGTTTAATATAAGTAATAATAAACTACCAGACCATAAATACCATTTTAACGATAAAAAAGCTGCAGAAATGCTGGCTATTAATGCGCAAACATTGCGCAAATGGGACGCTTCCGACCAATTAAAGACCAAAAGAGAGACCGGCAAGGTCGGTCGTTTTATGTACGAGGAAAACGACCTGGAAGATTTTTTATCCAATGATTTTCATGTGCTCAAAAAGTAGCTCGTGCCTGGGCATACGACAGAGGCACGTTTGTATTGCCGCGACAGTTTTACTGTCCAAACAGGCCGATCTTCAAAGTACGACGTACGACTATGCAGAAGATTTGAATTTGAGTTGAGCCAAAATCTGCCTTTAAGCGAATTATCCCCTCTGGTTATCTCTGTCACCGAAGAAATCAGCAACAATTCATACGATCACAAGCTGGGAATTGATCAGATGTGTCGAGCGATTTCTTCGGATATAATCTTAAAGAAGAAAAATTATCATCACCGACCGCGAACAAGGCGTATTAAGAACTCTTCAACAAATTAAGCCTAAATTATCCAGCTATATAGAGGCTCTCAAAATAGCTTTCATAGAAATACTTTCCGGCCGGGCCCCGGAATCACGAGGCAATGATTTGAAATTCGTAAAAGAGATAGTTGTAAACTACTGAAAATACTTTTTACCGGCGTGAACACATTATCGCCATCCTGGACTTACGCATTCATAGCGCCATTAGTAAAAAAGCTTGACACTCGTTTATTACTAACAGACACTGGTAATCTCTCTGTAGTCGCAACTCTGAATATACTAGAAAGAATACACCATCTGAGACTCATTAAAAATAATCGATGGACTTCAAAATTACAAACAAACTGACACCAAAAGGCGACCAACCGGCCGCTATCAAAAAACTGGTCGAGGGCCTGAATAAGGGCTATCGCAACCAGACGCTTTTGGGAGTAACTGGCTCGGGCAAAACCTTCACCATGGCCAACATCATACAACAAGTTCAGAAACCGACGCTGGTGATTTCTCATAACAAAACCTTGGCCGCTCAGTTGGCCTCGGAATTCCAAGACTTTTTTCCAAATAACGCCGTACATTATTTTGTTTCTTATTATGACTATTACCAGCCGGAAGCTTATATCCCTAGAACAGACACCTACATAGAAAAAGAAACGCAGCTCAACGAGGAAATTGACCGATTACGACATGCCTCCACAACCGCCTTATTGTCACGGAATGACGTCATTATCGTGGCCTCGGTTTCCTGCATCTATAGCTTGGGTTCACCCACGGAATACAAACAGGACGTCATTCATCTTAAAACCGAAACAAAAATCGACAGAAATATTTTTCTTCATGCCCTAGTCAATATCCACTACCAACGTAATCAAACGGATTTGTGGCGAAACCGTTTTCGCGTCCTAGGCGATACCGTAGAGGTCTTTCCTTCATTTTCGGAAAACAATTTCTACCGGATTCAATTTTATGGGAATAAAATCGAAAAAATTTCCGAAGTAGACTCGCTCACCAACGTCAAGATAAAAGATTTGCGCTCCGCAGATATCTATCCAGCCCGGCATTATCTGGCCCCAAAAGCCATAATGAAGAAAGTCATGGCTCAAATCCAAAACGACCTGGAGAAACAGGTCGCTAAGTTCAAAAAAGAAAATAAACTCATTGAAGCGCAAAGAATCGAGGAACGCACTAACTATGACCTAGAAATGATAAAAGAAGTGGGCTACTGCAATGGTATTGAAAATTACTCAAGATATTTCGATGGTCGCCAACCCGGCCAACCGCCCTACACGCTACTGGAATTTTTCCCTAAGGATTTCCTTATTTTCATTGACGAATCGCACATAACCATACCCCAGATTCGTGGCATGTATTTTGGCGACCGCTCAAGGAAATCGACCCTAGTCGAATTTGGCTTCCGACTGCCTTCCGCTTTAGATAATCGGCCACTTAATTTCGCCGAGTTTGAACAAAGAATTAATAAAGTCATCTACGTCTCGGCCACGCCGGATGAATACGAACGGCAGCATTCTCGAAAAATCGTAGAACAACTCATCCGGCCCACCGGTTTGCTTGATCCAACCATTGAGATCCGGAAAACAGAAAACCAGATCGATGATCTTATCGCCGAAATAAGAAAAACAGTGGCCAAAAAACAACGCGTGCTGATCACTACCCTGACCAAACGCATGGCCGAAGATTTAACTGATTACTTGGCCGATTTGGATATAAAAGTCCAATACCTCCACTCGGAAGTGGAAACCATGGAACGCCTGGAGGTATTGCGCGACCTGCGAACTGGAAAGTACGATGTGATTATCGGCATCAATTTATTGCGCGAAGGGCTGGATTTGCCCGAAGTTTCCCTGATCGCCATTCTGGATGCGGACAAAGAGGGTTACCTGCGCTCGGATATAGCCTTGATCCAGACTATGGGTCGCGCCGCCCGACACGTGGAGGGACATATTATAATGTACGCAGATCGTATTACCGGATCAATGCAACGGGCCATAGACGAAACCACCCGCCGCCGCAAAATTCAGGAACAATACAATATAAAACATCATATCACCCCAACCTCCATAAAAAAAGCAATCAAAGAGACCCGCTTGGCTGGCGCTAAAACCAAAACCGAAAAACCGAAAATACCTTCGTTCAAGGATATTCCCCGAGAAGAAATCCCGCATTTGATTGAAGATCTGGAAAATCAAATGGAATTAGCCGCAAAAAACCTGGAGTTTGAAAAAGCTGCTAACTTGAGGGACGAAATTGCTGCATTGAAAAATAACAATAAATCATCGCGAGCTCACGGGCCTCGCAAGTCCCGAAGCGAGCGATACAAATAAGGGAAGAGCGCCAGAAAAGCGATGGAATTATTTTATTGAAGAAAGATAAAAAGCCCTTGATAAAAAGAAAAAAAATTATCCTTCCTTGTCTGTTATACAATAAAAATTAAAAGACCAGAGGGAGCGTTTTCTTCCAGTATTCTTAGCAATACTCTTCGTCCCCATCAAATCAGTAGACACCTGGCAATAAAAGCAGCATGGTGGCCGAATCAAGATTTGATGGATTTTTTATTGAAAAATATATTGCCAATAAACTAAAAATGCTATAATAACCGTATGAAAAAAATCCTAATCACCGGCACATTCGATATTATCCATCCCGGGCATCTGAATTTTTTTAGACAAGCCAAAAAGAAGGGCGACTATTTGATGGTCGTCGTCGCCCGGGACCGGACGGTACGCCAAATAAAAAAACGCCGGCCGATTCATACCGAAAAACAACGCCTGACTCAACTGAGAAAACTGGGAATAGCCGATCGAGTTGTTTTGGGTCTATTTGGGGACAAATTAAAAATAGTCCAGCGGCTAAAACCCGATATTATATGCTTGGGCTACGATCAACGAGTATTCATTCGCCCTCTCAAGAAAGAGCTGGCCAAACACGGCCTACATCCTGCTATTATTCGGCTCAAAGCCTTTAAGCCGCACAAATATAAATCATCCTTATTGCGCGCCAACTTGATTTAATGATCATCTTTTGTTAAACTGATTCCACTAATTATACATTATTAAATTATATAATCCTTATGCCGAACAAACAAGCCGCTATCAAACATCTCAGACAGACAAAAAAGCGCACCAATCATAACAAACTGGTCAAAAAAATACTCAAAGCCCAAATAAAGGCAGTACGCAAAGCAGTCAGCCTCAAAGACAAAACCAAAGCCAAAGAGAGTTTTAAAAAAGTGACCGCTATGTTGGATAAAACTGCTCAGAAAAAAATAATCAGCAAGAATGCCGCCGCACGTCTTAAATCACGGCTGTCGAAACAGGTAAATTCTCTGGCTTAAGCCCTGCTTTAAGCCGCACAGACCTCGATAATAAATAAATCAAACAGCACCCTGGGCTCTCCGCTGCTTGTTTTTATTTTTGTGTCTATCTCCAGTAAACGGCGGTAGATACTTTTTAATTCCGCCACTGAAAACCGTCGCGCGTCCCGAATTGCTTTCTGCGCGACAAAGGGATGTAACTTCAGACGGCTGGCGATGGTATGATAATTTGACTCTTGGTCAAGTATCTCCCTGGTCTGGAGCAAAATGCGAAACTGACGGGTCAGCATGGTCAAAATATATAATTCATGGGCGCCAGCCTCAAGCTGATCAGATAGTAACTTGAACGACTGCTTAGCATCGCGAGCAGCCAGGGCATCGGTCAGGTGAAAAATATTTTCGTCAAATTTGGCCTTGACCAAAAGTTTGACGTCAAAACTGGTGATCATTTGGCCGCCCTTATAATTTATCAGCTTCTCGATTTCCCCGGACATATTCCAGAGATCGGGACCGACTAAACTGGCTAGTTCCAACACAGCTGGATTATCTATTAGCCCACCCCGTCTTTTAACCTCGTCTTTTATCCATTTATTCAGACTTTCTCCGACCAAGGTCGAAAATTCTTCAGATTTTTTCTCCAACAAAAAATCGACCAAAGGATGAACAATTGACTTGCTACCTTTTTTTCTGGCAGGGGCTCGGATTTCACCTTGCTCTAGAAAGATCAAAACATTATCATCCAGCCATTCTTTTTGTAAATATTCGGTGATCTCCCTTTCGATCTTTTTGTTATCACGTATCAAATTATATACCACGATAAATCTTTTTTTCGCCAAAAATCCGACTTGGCCCGTAGTTTTTCTGAACTCTTCCATGGACAGCTTCATGCCATCAAATTTCAAAATATTCAAACCCTGGGGGTCGTATTTCTTCCTAAAACCTTCTTCGTAGAAATGCAATCGCTGCAACGAACGATAGGTGTCCGGACCGTAAAGAAAGATTATCATAGTTGACAATTATTGGTTAAGATAATATTAATTCAACAGACATTTAACAAGGAGGAGTCAACGCCCAAAATATCCGCACTGGTCAGACTACTTAGGGAACGCCTCAACCAGTTACCGATCGATTCATTAAAAACTGAAAAAGAACGATGCGATTTTGTGAATGATGCCCTCAAACGCACGAATCATGACGCGGGAAAGACCATTGTCTTCGTCATAATCCTCTGCGATCACTGAAAAACGCAAGTTACGGAATCCTGTTTACACAAGCGCCTCTTCCCTCTCTATACCGAAAAAGAAATAAACATAAACATCCATAGTCTAAAAAAATCACTGAAGATTAAAGAAATCAAGAGAACAGGCGCCCTAGAGCTCATTTAACTTTTTTGAAAGTCGTGCTCCACTGAAACACCGGCTTTTTCATTTTAATTCTTCCAGCTCTCCCCAATTGTTACCGACCGAAACCTCTGTCTTGATCGGCGTTTTCAATTTATAGACCGTATTCATCTCCGTGGCAATAAACTTTGAAACTTTGACAACCTCCTGGCTGGGCACTTCGAAAACCAGCTCGTCGTGAACCTGCAGAATCATTCTGGATCTGGGACTTATTTTTGGTAACCCGCGATGTATATTTATCATGGCCAGCTTCATCAGATCAGCAGCCGTACCCTGCACCGGCATATTGATAGCCATACGTTCGGCTTGGGCCCGCACCTGCGGCATGGAAGAATTTATTTCCGGCAAATACCGCCTCCGACCAAATAATGTCTCCACGTATCCCTGCTCGTGAGCCAAAGAAATGGTCGTGGCGATGAATTCCTGAATCTGCCGGTGGACCATGAAATATTTCTCGATAAAAGCCCGGGCTCGCTCCCTGGTCATATTTTTCCGGGTGGCCAATCCCCAGGCTCCCATGCCATACAAAATTCCAAAATTAACCTCTTTGGCCTCGTAACGTTGTTCCTTGGTCACGGCCTCTAACGGAATATTATAAATTTCTGCAGCCGTACGCCGGTGGATATCTTCATCTTTTCTAAATGATTCTATCATCTTTTCGTCGCCAGCCAAAGAAGCCACGATCCGCAATTCAATCTGGGAATAATCAGCGGACACAATTTTGAAACCTGGCTCGGCGATGAAGGCCTGACGAATTTTACGTCCTTCTTCGGTGCGAACTGGAATATTCTGAAAATTTGGATCAGACGATGATAGCCGGCCGGTCGCAGTGATGGTCTGGTTAAAGCTGGTATGAACCCGCCCTGTTTTCGGATTTACCAGTTTCGGCAGAGCTTCTAAATAGGTAGACTGGAGTTTCGAGAGTTCACGGTAATCTATTAATAACGGTATTATCGGGTGTTTATTTTTTAATTTATCCAGCTGAGTCGCGGCTGTCGACAAACCGGTTTTCGTTTTACCAATACCTTCGGAACTGATATTCATTTTTTCGAATAGAATACTCTTGAGCTGTAAGGGCGAATTGATATTAAAAGTCGTGCCGGCTTGATCATAAATCTTCTTCTCAAGTTGTGTCAGCTTGTGGCCGACTTCTTTGGACATTTTTCTCAAAAAATCCGAGTCAATCTTGACGCCATTTTGCTCCAGCGTCGCCAGTACGGGAATTAAGGGCATCTCCATTTTTTCCATAAGTCCCAGAATATTTTTCTCCTCCAATTCTGGTTTGAAGTATCGGCACAAGCGGTAGGTGTAATCCGCGTCTTCGCATGAATACCAAGAAATTTTTTCCAACGGCACGAGCTCCATGGATATCTTTTTTTTCCCAGTGCCTATTAAATCAGTAATCGGCTGCATTTGATGGCCAAAAATCTCAAAGGCCAAATTATCCAGACTGTGGCCTCGCGACCCGGGATTTAAAAGATAGGAAGCCACCATACTGTCGAAACTTATAGGCCGAAGTTCTACCCCCGCCTGTTTGAGTATGGCCAGATCATATTTTAAATTATGCCCAAACTTGGCGATTTTTTCGTTAGACAAAATTGTTTTAATCTCTTTCAGCCAGATGGGATTATCCTTAACATTAAGATAAAAAGCTCGGCCTTCTTCCCAAGCCACGCTAATACCCAGAAGTTTGGCTCGCAATGGGTCCAAGCTGGTTGACTCAGTGTCTACGGCCAAAGCGTCCTGCTTTTTTGCTGCAGCCAAAAAATCGGCAAAATCACTATCAGCGTTTACCAACCTATAATCAACTTTTTCTCTCTTACCGACCTCCTGGACCTGAATCTGATCAGCGCCTCTTTCCTTTGATTCTTCATTCTTTTTTAACTCCTTAAATTCTTTTTTGGCCTCTGTCTTAATATCAGGCAAACGAGCTAATAAACTTTTAAACTCCAACTCTTGAAATAGTGTAAAAACTTTCTGTTTATCATAAGGCCGCAAACGACAATCGTCCAGACTAAATTTTATGGGCACGTCCCGGATTATCGTGGCCAGTTTCTTACTCATAAAAGCGTCATCCCTGTGGGTTAGCAGCAATTTTAGATATCTAGGTTTAATTTTTGCCTCATCTCCTTTCTTGTCGATCTCCTTGTAAATCGCCTCGATTGTACCGAACCGCGCCAATAATTCCAGAGCGCTTTTTTCACCAATGCCCTTTACGCCCGGGATGTTGTCGGATGGATCACCGGCCAAGGCTTTAAAATCAATCATTTGGGACGGCTCAAAACCATATCTTTCACGCAGAGCTTTCTTGTCATACATAACTGTGTCCGAAATTCCCTTGCGCATCGTAAAAACTTTGGTGTGATCATCAATAAGTTGAAAAGTATCCTTGTCGCCGGTAACAATGATATTTTCTATGTCCTTTTTCCTGTTCTCGCGAATTATAGTGCCGATTACATCATCAGCTTCAAATCCCTCTTTGGCAAAAATAGAGATACCCAAAACTTCCAACACTTTTTTTGAAATAGGAATCTGGGAATAAAATTCATCCGGGGCTTTAACCCGTCCCACTTTATATTCTTTATATTCGTGGTGACGAAAAGTCTGGCCGCGCAAATCATAAGCCACGGCCATGTACTGCGGCTTGAATTCTCTAAACACTTTTAACAACACCGAGGTAAAACCGTAAACAGCGTTAATCAGCTGGCCCTTCTTGGTGGTCAAGGGCGGCAAAGCATGCCAACTCCGGTGCAGCAAAGCATTAGCATCTATTATAATAAATTTTTTGTGTTCTTGGGCCATATGATAAGGTCATTGTACCATAATAAAAAA
>Ga0136652_1000601_pt1 | contig 16996 bp, 14 predicted proteins | sample ConPoolayeEmetaG_FD_94864 | JGI IMG/M metagenome (GOLD analysis project Ga0136652, IMG submission 94864) | Hot spring microbial mat communities from California, USA to study Microbial Dark Matter (Phase II) - Cone Pool mat layer E metaG... ...
CCTTTACCTCCTCATAACCGATTATATCATCAAAACTGAAAGGAGCCTTCATAACCCCTCCTTTTTAAATCTTTATTATAGTTTAGTTTTTCATGAGTTATCGCTTCTAACATTCATTCCCCCTCAACCTTCCCCTCTCCCCCAAAGGGAGAGGGTATAGAAAAACTAACAAGTTCCAGAAACTATTCTTATTGTGTTGGGCTCTCAGGGGAGAGGGTATATCCTTGGAAAAACTTGCCATTTACAAATCTTTTCCCATTTCTTAATTAATTCTCTATTTTATTAAATTAAAAAAATCAATGTCAAGTCAAATAAACTTTTATTCTATTAGCTAAGGCGATCTCTGTTTTTCTTGATAGGAAGAGATTAACAATAAAAAAATTACTGAAATCTAAGGGTGAATGAGTTAGCTCCGAAGAGATTTTCTATCTTTTCCTTCAGTTCTGAAGAGGGGGTTATTCCTGGGAAACGAAGGGATTTGACAGTGAATCTTTCGCCAAGCTCTGATATCTCGAATAAAAGGGGGATGTTCCCTTTGTGATTTTCCAGGGTGTTTTTAAGAGAAAAAATTGATTCAGAGTCCAAACCGAATAGGGAAATCTTTATTACTGCTTCCTTTGCAAGGCTTACCAATGCTTCATCGAGAGGCATTGCAGTCTTTAAATAAATGCTCTTTTTCTCATCTTCTTTAAGAAATCCTTTAATCAATATAGGAGAACCTTCCTGAAGAAGATGGCCAAAGGCTTTTAGAGCATCGGAGAAAGCAACAACTTCGATGTTCCCTGTAAGGTCTTCAAGGGTAAATATTGCCATCTTTTCACCCCTTGAGTTCTTCTTTTGTTTAACGGTTCCAACAATACCTGCAAGGGTGACATCGCTTCCCTCAATGGGTTCCTCGAGGATTGTTTTTATTGAGGGTATTTTCAATTTTTCAAGGCTTTCTGAGTATTTTGTCAGGGGATGGCTTGTTATGTAAAATCCGAGAGCCTCCTTTTCATATTGAAGAAGCTGAAGATTGTCCCATTCCTTTAAATCTTTCACTTTCCTTTTTATCTCTGTCAAATCTGGAGTTTCTGTAAATAGAGAAGGATAGTGATTCTTTTTGTTGAATTTGTGGATTAAATCTATAATCCCATCGATGGAATGGAAGAGGTGGGACCTTTTCCATCCGAAAGAATCAAGGGCACCTGCTTTTATGAGGCTTTCAAGAACTTTTCTGTTGACACTCCTCGGATCAATCTCCCTTATGAAACCTTCGAGGGATGAGAATTTGCCAAGTTTCTCCTTTGCTTCAAGGATTGATTTTATAGCGGATTCACCAACATTTTTTATGGCAGATAAGCCAAATCTAATTCTGTTCTTTACTATGGTGAAAGTGTAATCACTCTCATTTATATCAGGTGGGAGGACTTCAATATTCATGTTTTTGCATTCATTTATGTATTTTACAATTTCTGAGGTGGCCCCTCTTTCAGCTTCATTGGTTAGAAGGGAAGCCATAAAATGGACAGGGTAGTGGGCTTTCAAATAGGCGCCAATATAGGCAAGATAAGCGTAGGCTGCGCTGTGGGATTTATTGAAAGCATAAGAAGCAAAGGATTCCATATCCTTGAAGAGTTCTTCAGCCAATTCTTTCCTTAAGCCATTTTTGACAGCTCCTTTTATGAATTTCTCCTTTTGCTCCATCATAATTTCAGGAACCTTTTTTCCCATTGCCTTTCTAAGGAGATCGGCTTCTCCAAGGGTAAATCCTCCAATTTTGTTTGCTATTCTCATAACCTGCTCTTGATAAATTATAACTCCGTATGTTTCTTCAAGAATATCTTTTAATTCAATAGTTTTGTATTTTATCTCATCAAGGGAATTTTTCCTTTTTATAAAATCATTGACCATATCACTTTTAAGAGGACCAGGTCTGTAGAGGGCATTTAAAGCAATAAGGTCATTCAGGGATTTTGGCTTAAATTTCCTCAGGAGGTCTTTCATCCCATAACTTTCGAACTGGAAGACTCCATCTGTGTTTCCAGCGGAAAAGAGTTCAAAGGTTTTCTGGTCAACAAGGGGAATTGTGTTAAGATCAATTTCTTTTCCTTCATGTCTTTTTACTGATTCTAAAGTGTCATGGATAATTGTTAGATGCCTCAAGCCAAGGAAATCCATTTTAAGAAGACCCAGGGCTTCTATATCACCCATTGCAAACTGGGTTGTGATTTCATTCTTATTTGTTAGATAAAGAGGAAGATATTCTGTTAGGGGTTTTGGGGATATAACAATTCCAGCTGCATGGGTTGATGTATGTCTGACAAAACCCTCTAATCTTTTTGCAATATTTATCATCTGAATAAGGTTTTCGTCCTTTTCAATTTTCTCCTTTAATTGTGGTATTTCCCTTATTGCCTCTTCAACAGATAAATTTGGTGGAATCAACTTGCATATCGCATTAATCTCTGAAAGGGGTATCTCCAGAACCCTTCCCACATCCCTAACAACAGCTCTTGCTGCCATTGTTCCAAAAGTTATTATCTGTGCCACATTCTCCTTTCCATATCTCTGAACAACATAGTCAATAACTTCCTGTCTCCTCCTTCCACAAAAATCTATATCTATATCTGGAAGGGATATTCTTTCAGGATTAAGGAATCTTTCGAAGAGCAAATCATATTGGATTGGATCAATTTCTGATATACCGAGGGAATAGGATACTAAGGAGCCAACTGCAGAGCCTCTTCCAGGACCAACGGGTATCCCTTTTTCTTTTGCAAATTTTACAATGTCCCAGACAATAAGGAAATATCCTGAGAATCCCATCTGCTTTATGGTTTCAAGTTCAATCTTTAGTCTTTCCTTGTACCTTTCAATATTAAAATCTTCATTCCTTCTTCTTTTTTCTTCGAGTCTCCTCTCAAAACCTTCCTTTACAACCTTCTCAAGATAATCGTCCTCACTTATTCCCTCGGGCGTTTTGAATCTTGGAAGATGATATCTCTTCTCCTTTCCATCCTTGAAAAAGGAGAACTGACATCTTCCTGCAATAGCCAGAGTGTTTTCAATAGCATCGGGATAATGGGAAAAAATATTTAGCATCTCTTCAGTGCTTCTTAGATAAAACTGGTCAGAGTTAAATTTAAGTCTATTGGTTTCCTTCAATGTTTTGCCTGTCTGTATGCAAAGAAGGACATCCTGAATTAAAGCATCCTCCTGAGTCAAATAATGGGCATCATTGGAGGCAACAATTGGAGCAGAAGTTTTCTTGGAAAGCTCAATAAGAACTTCATTTACAATTTTCTGCTCTTTGAGACCATTGTCCATTAGTTCGAGATAAAAATTATGTCTACCAAAGATTTCCTGATATCCCCTTATTGCATTTTCAGCTTTGTCGAGCTCATTCTGAAGAATATATGTTGAGATCTCCCCTCTTAAGCAGGAAGAGAGGGCAATAAGTCCTGAACTGTGAAGGGAGAGAAGCTCTTTATCAACTCTTGGTTTATAGTAGAATCCTTCAAGATAAGATTTTGTAAGTAGCTGGACGAGGTTTTTGTATCCTGTATCATCTTCAACAAGGAGAATTAGATGGTAGAAATTTATCTCATCCTCCCTCCCTTTCTTTTCAAATCGAGAACCTGGAGCAACATAAATTTCAGCCCCAACAATTGGTTTTATTCCATATTCTTTTGCCTTTAAACAGAAATAAGGAGCTCCAAAAATATTTCCATGGTCTGTTAATGCAACAGCAGGCATTTCCATTTTTGCAACAGTTTCAAGGAGCGAATCAATTTTCATCGCTCCATCAAGAAGACTGTATTCTGAATGGGTGTGAAGATGGACAAATTTCTGTTTCATTTTTTACTCCCACTCAATTGTTCCAGGGGGTTTTGTAGTTATATCGTAAACAACCCTGTTTATTCCATTAACTTCATTTATAATTCTTGTTGAAATTTTTGAAAGGAGAGAATGTTCTGCATGGAACCAGTTGGCAGTCATTCCATCTGTACTCTGAACCATTCTAATTGCCACAACATTCTGATATGTTCTCTCATCTCCCATAACCCCAACACTTTTAATTGGAAGAAGGACACAGAAAGCCTGCCATAGATCTCTATAAACCCCCGCATTCTTTATTTCTTCAAGGAGAATTCTGTCAGCCAATCTTAGAGTATTGATCCTTTCTTCTGTAACCTCTCCAACTATTCTTACTGCAAGACCAGGTCCTGGAAAGGGATGTTGCCATATAAATTCTTCATCAATTCCAAGTTTAATCCCAATCTCCCTCACCTCATCTTTAAAAAGTTCCCTCAAAGGCTCGATAAGTTTGAACTTCATTGATTTTGGAAGTCCACCAACATTGTGATGGCTCTTAATTGTTGATGAGGGTCCTTTTTGAGGCAGGCTTTCTATTACATCAGGATATGTTGTTCCCTGAGCAAGGAATTTAAATCTCCCTAACTCCCTTGCTTTCTCCTCAAATACTTTTATAAATGTTCTACCAATAATTTTTCTCTTTCTTTCTGGATCCTTTACACCCCTTAAAGAGCCTAAAAATATTTTTGAGGCATCAACTCCAACAACATTGAGATTAAGTCTTTTGAATCTTTCCATCATCTCCTCGTATTCGTTCAATCTAAGGAGCCCTGTATTCACAAAAACACAGGTAAGGTTATCTCCTATAGCTTTGTTTACAAGAACAGCAGTAACAGTGGAATCAACACCTCCGCTGAGGGCACAAAGAACCTTTTCTTTTCCAACTCTTTCCCTTATTTCTTTAATACTCTCATCGATAAAAGAAGAGAGACTCCATGATTTTTTAGCTCCCGCATAGTTGAAAATGAAATTAGATAGAATCTCCTTTCCCATCTCAGTGTGGGAAACCTCAGGATGGAATTGAACCCCAAAAATTTTTTTCTGGGGATTCTCAATAACAGCGACTTCGTTTGTCTTTGTCGAAGCAGTTAGTATAAAACCTTCAGGAAGCTCAAAAACCTCATCTCCATGAGACATCCAGACAATACTTTCATCTTTTATTCCCTTTAATAAATAATCACTGGAAATAATTTTCAATATTGATTTTCCATACTCCCTTTTAGGAGCTCTCCTGACTTTACCTCCGAGAAGATGGGAAATCAACTGAAGACCGTAGCAGATACCGAGAATTGGGATGCCCAAATTGAAAATCTCTTTATCAACAGTTATTGCATCTTCTTCAAGAACACTTTTGGGACCACCTGAGAGAATTATTCCCTTTGGATTTTCTTCTTTAATAGATTGAATCGGATAATAGTAAGGCTTTATCTCTGAGTAAACCCCAAGCTCTCTTACTCTTCTTGCAATTAACTGGGTATACTGGGAACCAAAATCAAGAATCAAAATCTTATCCATGAAATTAAATTTTACAAAATTGAAAGAGAAGAGTAAATTGATTAAATATTTGACATCTGTCTTTTGTAGTGATATTTTTTGGGAGAAATTGATTTTTAATTTGAGAGAAGGAGGTTAAGATGAGATTTTCAGCACCCAGAGCTATTACATGGTGGCTCTCTTTGATAATTGGAGCTTTAGGGGTTATTGGACATCTTGCAAATGTTGGGTTTCTTACAACCTATTCTTTCTGGATTGTAGTTGTTGGCTTTGTTATTCTTCTTTTAGGAACCCTGTTAAAAGGCTTATAGGTTTTAGCTGATTTTCAAAGCTCGTTAGAAATATTGAAAATTTATGGTTTCAGTATAGCATTTTATTGTTTTTTTGAGCTGAAAAGATTAACATGAAATGAAATTAAATTTTTTGTAAAATGAACAAGGGAGTTTTGAAATGAATACATGCAATTTCAGAAAGTTCTTCAAAATAATTTTAGTCTTCTCTTCTATTTTTATCGTCTCATGTAGGAGGGATATACCGAGCTCAGTGCTGGAGTAGAGAGAGGGGGTGAATTTTGAAAATATTAAAATTGAGAAAGTTTTTGAAATAACTGACTACAGACCTATATTCTGGGTAATTCCTTTCCCTGAGAAGGTGGTTGCTCTTATTCCTGAGGGGATGGGGAAAACCTATGAATTCTTTGTTCACGATTATTCAGGAAGGATAATTGAAAATTGGAGAGTAAATGGAGGTGACGGACCAAACGAGCTAAGAGAAATTGGACCAGAGGATATTATTTTTTTCAGTGAGGATGAGATTGTAGGTATTGAAGCCCGCATGGGATATATAAAATCAATAAATTTAAAAACCCATGAAATAAAAACCATTGGAAAGCTTTCAAACATTGTTAGAAGTTATGGGTCAAAATATGTGATCCCCATATTTAGTTTTTCTTCAATTGATAGAAAAGGGAATTCAATTGTTTTAGGGCTTGTATCAACTGATTTCTGGGATAGTGGAACTTGTTACTTTGTTAAGTTTGATGGAATATTTAGAAATTTTAGAGTGATTTCTAAGGCAAAAAAGGAGGCGATTAAAATTTTAAATAAGAAAACAACTGAAGAGATAAAAAGAAAGAAGATAATTTCCTGTGATTACTATCGTGCTCTGAGAAGTGCTATAATTTTTTCCGCTGATTGGAAGAGAGAGTTTGTTTATTGCATACCTGCAATTGAAGAACCATTTATAGAAGCTATAAGTTTTGATGGAAAGCTCAGGAGAAAATGGAAAGTTGATATTAATTTTAAAAAATTTAAAGTTGAAAAGGAAAAGATTGAGGAATGGTGCGAAAGTGCAAAGAGTCTTCCAGAGCCAATTTTAAAAATTTTGAGACAGGTTACTGAGATTCCTCCCTATGCTCCCCCTCTTCAGGACATAAAGGTCATTGATGATAGACTCCTTATAATAACAGGGAATAGGAATTGGGAAAAGGAGGAGAATGAGACTCTTGTCTATCATCTTCCTGATATGAAATACGAGGGAAGTTTCTATTTGCCCTTCCTGCATTCAAAACTCCATTGGTTTGGAAATTACTATATGACAAATGGTATTATTAAGAAGGATGATGATTGGTTTGGTATTCGAAAGCTTTACAGATTAGAGATAAAATAAACTCTTCAATTGTAATGTAAAAAATTGTCCTGTAAAATCTTAATCTGGAGGCAGAAATGAAATTGTATATTTCGATTTTTTTAATTCTTCTTCTTTTAAATATTATTCAGGGAGATGAAATTTTTGATGATAAGGTTTCAAAGGAGCTTTTAACTGAACTAAGTGGAGAAATTGCAAAGGAGCATGTTACAAAAATTTCAATGTTTGACAGAATTCAGGCATCAGAAGGATGGGATTTTTCTGCCAATTATATTATTGAAAAGCTAAAAGAGTTTGGAATAAAGAATTATGGAATAGATCCCCATCCTTCTGATGGAGAGCTTAGATACTATACATGGCTTACCCCTCCGGGATGGAAGGTTGAAGATGGAGAGCTCTGGATTGTTGAGCCTTTTGTGAAAAGGATAGCCTGTTACAGAGAGGTTCCTTCTTCCCTTGTTAAACATAGCTGTTCTGCTGATGTTGAGAAAGCTGAAATTGTTTACATAAAGAATGGAGATGATCCAGCCTCTTATGAAGGTATAGATGTTAAAGGTAAGATTGTTCTTTCCCAGAGTTACGCAGGAAATGTTCACAGGGAGGCTGTTATAAAGAGGGGAGCCCTTGGAGTAATAACCTTTCTACCCTTTAATGAGAGGGAAGATTACCCTGAGCTAATTCCCTATCAGGCTCTCTGGCCAAGGAAGAGCGAGATAGAGAAGGTTGGATTTGGATTCACAATTTCGAGGAAAGTGGCAAAGGAGATTATATCTTACATTGAAATGGGAAAGAAAGTTTATGCTAAGGCTAAGGTTTCAGGAAGACTTTATCCTTCAGAGGTCAAGACTCTCTGGGCAGTTTTGGAAGGTTCGGAGAGACCTGATGAGGAGATAATTCTTATGGCTCATCTTGACCATTACAAACCAGGAGCTAACGATAATGCTTCAGGCTCAGCAGGACTTCTTGAGATTTTAAGAACTTTTAAAAGATTAATGGATGAAGGTAAAATCCCTCCACTAAAAAGGAGTGTCCGCTTTCTCTGGCTAAATGAGTGGTATAGCACAGCCCCCTATCTAAAATCCCATCCAGAAATATCAAATAAAGGTATAGTTGCTTTGAATCTTGATATGATAGGAGAGAATCCTCGAAAGCTTAAGTCTTTCCTTATTGTTACAAAAACTCCCCACTCCCTTCCTTCTTTTATAAACGACCTTGTTGAGATTGCCCTTGAGAGAACAGCTTCTATTCCAATTGAGTCTCCAACAGGGGAGAATTTCCCCTTCTTCTTCAGAATGGTTAGATATTCTGGAGGTTCAGACCATCACTTCTTCAATGATTCCACAGTTTCAGTTCCATCTTTAATGTTTAATCATCCAGATCCTTACTGGCACACAATTCAGGATACCTCTGAAAATGTTGACCCTACTGAGATGAAAAGGGTTATGTTTGCAGTTTCCAGTGTTGTTTACTTTATTTCCAATCCAGAGCAAGGCAAAATTAAGAATTTTTATAATGAGGTTTTCTCAAGGAGTTTGAGAAGGGTTTCAGATTCAATAAATTCCCATCTTTCAAAAATCTACGATTCGAAGACTGAGGAGGAGTTGAATTCAAACTGGAATATGGCAAAAAGGACTTTAAAATATACATTGGAAAGGGAGATGAAAACCTTAGATTCAATAAAAAGACTGGATGGAAGATTTTCAAAATGGATTGAAGAAAGGAGCATAGATTTTTCAAAAACAATTTCCTTCCTTCAAAATAAGATGGAAAGAGAAATTAAAGAGTTCTCAAAGGAGAAGGGTTGGAATACTAAAGAAATGCTATTGTCAGAGGAAGAGAAGGAGCTTGAAACTCTTATTCCAAAAAGAGCAGAAGATTTTCGTCTTCCTCTAAGGCTTGATTACCTTGATGATGTTCTTGGAGAAGGGGCATCTAAAGCAATTCCATTGAGAGATTCTGTTCTTTATGAATTAATCAATTTTTCAGATGGAAAGAGAAATTTGCTTGAGATATATGAAAGACTTGTGGAGGAATTTGGAAGCATTGATTTAAAAAAGTTAAAGGAAACCTTTGATGTATTATCAAAGGCGGGATTGATGGAGATAAAAAGAAAAGGTGAAGCTTATAAAAAGTAAAGAAAATCCTTTAATAAAAGAAATTAAAAGGCTTATAAGTGAAAAGGAAGAGAGGGGGATATTTCTACTTGAAGGGAAAAGGCTTTTTGAGGAGGCTCTTTTTAGTGATGTTGAAATTGGCTACATTTTAGTAACTGAGAAGTTCTTTAAAGAAAAGAGTGATTTTATAAAAAAAATTGAGGATTATGAGATTATTGTCATAGATGAAAAGATTGAAAAATCTCTTTCCACTGTTGAAACGCCTCAAGGTATTCTCGCCTTAGCCTATCCAAGGAAAAGAAAAAAAGTTTCTTTGGAAGCCGATTCAATTCTTCTTTATATTTATAAAATTAAAGATCCTGGAAATCTTGGAACCATATTTCGTTCAGCTGAAGCCTTTGGAGTGGAATGTATTTACCTTTCCCCTGATTCCTGCTCTCCCTTCAACACAAAGGTTGTTAGAGCATCAGCAGGAAGTTGTCTCAGAATTAATTTCTTTGAAAATGTCGAATTTGAAAGAGTAAAGAATGAAATAAAGGAGAAAAAAGGGAAAATTTATGCAACATCACCAAGGAGAGGAATTCCACCTTGGGAAATAAAATGGAAAGGAATTACATGCATTGTAATAGGTTCTGAACCTGAAGGGATTCCTGAGAAGATTATTTCCCTTTCAGATTCAATTATTTCAATACCTCAAATCAGGGGAGAATCCCTAAATGTTGCGATTTCTACTTCTATTATTCTTTATGAGATCTATAAAAGTAGAACTTAAAGATAAAAGCTATTTTTTGAGTGCCTTGATAAACTCTTCTCTTGCTTTCTTCTTCTTCTGAATTTCAGCGAATTTATTCTGATATTCAGTTGCAGTTTGAATATGTTTTTTCTCATTCTTAAGGTCAACCTTTGCCATTTCCCTCCAGAGGAGGTTTATCCAGGCATAGGACTCTGCGAAGTCAGGCTTTAACTCAATTGCCTTTTCCAATGCCTTTATTCCTTTGTTAATAGCAGTAATTCTGTCCTCACTTATTTCTCCAGGTAGGACTCTGTAACTTTTTGCCCAGCAAGCAACTCCCAAAGCGTAGTAAGATTCATAGTTGTTAGGGTCAAGAGAAATAATCTTGTCGAATAATTCTATAGCTTTATCAATATACATTTTTCCTGTTTCCACATCCTTTGCAGTGTTAAGAAGATCGTTATAGTAAAAGTTGGCAAGATACTTATAACCTTCCGGGTTATTTGGATCAAGAGAGATTCTTTTTTCGTACATCTCTATTGCTTTATCTATCTTTTCAAAATTTCTGTAGAATTGAGCTATGACATAGTAATACTCGGGTTTATCAGGGTGTCTCTCCAATATCATAAGGTAGTATTTTTCAGCTTCCTCAAAATTACGAAGTTTGTTGTAAGTGTCACCCAGGGCAAGGATAATATCTTCATTCTCAGGTTCAAATTCCAGCGCCTTTTTAAGATTCTGTATTGCTTTTTCAGCATTCTCCATATTTCTTTTGTCCTCAAGACCTGGCTTGTACAGTGTCTGATAGGATAAACCAAGATAGAGATAAGCTTTGGAAAGTTTTGGGTTGTATTTTATAGCTTCCTCATATTCTGCAACAGCCTTTTTAAAAGCTTGATCCATATAAAACTTATTTGCCTTTTTAAAATGATAGTTGGCTTTAAGAGCTTTTATGCTGAGCTGTTGGCAGGCTACAAGCAAACCCATAGCTAACAAAATAGCTATAAAACCTATAAATTTCCTCTCTTTCATAAATGCCTCCTTGTCCAAATAAGAATCATTTATAATAGAAAAATAAGTTTGTGTCAAGAAAAACAAAAATGTCCTGTAAACCTTTCATGGGAAAAGATTTATTTCTCTTTCTGACTTTTCAAAAAATCCGTGAGGGATAAGATTGATTTTCCATCTGTAATGATAGCCTGGACATTGGGAGCAATCTTTTGAACATACTCATACTGAATGAGAGCAGGATTCTGGGCAAGAGCCTGCCCTTTAATCCTTATTGCCTGGGCGTCCCCTTCTGCTTCTATTATCTTCCTTTCCTTTTCTTTCTCCTCCTTTTCAAGAACATATTTCATTCTCTCTGCTTCCTGTTGGGCTATATGTTTATTTTCGAGAGCCTTCTGGAATTCATCAGATACTCTAACATCCCTCACCAGGACAGAATCCAGAAGGATATTATATTTGGGGAAAACATTTTTCAACCTTTCCTCAATAACCTTTTGAAAACTTTCTCTCTTGGTAGTGTAAAGTTCCATTACATAAAAGTTTGATACTGCGATTCTTGCTTCGTTTCTAATCTGGGGTCTAACTATACTCTGAATATAGTTCTTTCCTATTGAACGATGAAGTTCTGGAAGTTTATCTGGATTCAAACGGAATCTTACTGAAATGTCAAGAAAAACTCTCTGACCATCAGCAGTTAGAGCCTGAAGGGAGTCTTCCCCCCTTATTTCTCCCTCGATAGGAGATTTTGTCAGATTATAGGTCTGAACTTTTATGTCGTAAACAGTTACAGATTCGAAAAGAGGGATTAAAAAGTAAAGTCCTTCTTTTGGTGTGACCCTTAACTCCCCTGTCACCTTGTTGAAGATAATAGCTTTTTCTCCAGGTTCCACAATAATGTAGGATTTGAGCAAGAAGAAAAGAAAAATTAAGATTCCGATTAAAAAAGGTGTGAGCCGGCTTAAAACTTTCAATGTCTTTAATGTCATTTTCCCTCCCTTTTTAATTTTTTTATGGTAAAGGTCTTAAAAATTTTTTTTAAAATCTTGCCATTCTCCTTAATCTTTCAATTCTCTTTGTAATAGGAGGGTGGGTGCTGAATAGAGCCATTATGGATTCAGAAGAGAGGGGAGAAACTATAAACATATGGGAAGTTTGAGGGTCTGCGTTAAGGGGTATTCTTTTTGCATATGAATGAAGTTTTTCCAGAGCAGTTGCCAGATAAAAAGGATTCCCCACAATCTCAGCTCCTGCCTCATCAGCTTTGTACTCCCTTGACCTTGAAATTGCCATCTGGATGAGAAGAGCTGCGATTGGAGCAAGGATTATTGCGAAAAGTAGACCAATGCCTCCATCCCTTCTCTCATCTCTACTCCCTCCAAGAAAGAAAAGAGACCATTGGAGCATTCTTGAAAGATACATTATTGCTCCCGCTATTGTTGCAGCTATCGTAGAAATTAGTGTGTCTCTATTTTTTATATGGGAAATCTCATGGGATAGAACACCTCTTATCTCCTCTTCGGACAGGAGATCAAGAAGACCTTCAGTCACAGCCACTGCCGAGTGTTTGGGGCTCCTTCCTGTTGCAAAGGCATTGGGAGAAGGGCTTGGAATTATGTAAATTCTCGGTGTAGGAATGTTAGCTCTTGTTGAGAGTTCTTCCACTATTCTGTAAAGACCAGGAGCTTGCTCAAATGATACGGGCTTTGCTCTGTAGAGGGAAAGGACTATTTTATCGGAAAACCAGAAGGCAGTGAAATTCATTATACCAGCAAAAATTAGGGCAATTGTCAAGCCCTGCTTCCCTCCTGCCATTTCCCCTATTAAAAGAAGTAGAATAGTCAGGATAGTTAAGAGAAGAACAGTTTTTATTGTGTTTGCCATTTTTTCCTCCTCAAAATAATATTATAACTTTTCAAACCTTTTTTCCCAAATTTCTTTTACTGAAGGTTGCAAAATTAACTGAGGAAGGGGAGGGGCTGTCTTTCGACAGCCCCATTTTTTATCACTCAACCTCAATCTTTATCTGTTTAGGTTTTACCTCCTCTTTCTTCCCAAGGGTGATCTTCAAGACACCATTTTTGTACTCAGCTTTTACCTTGTCAGGGTCAACAGTGTTGGGCAGTGAGAAGGAGCGATAGAAGTTACCATAGACCCTTTCAATCCTGTGATAGTTCTCCTCTTTTGTTTCCTTCTCAAACTTCCTTTCACCCTTTATGACAAGCTGGTTATTCTCAATCCTGACATCGATATCCTTCTCACTTACCCCTGGAATTTCAGCGGTTACAACAAGGGAATTTTCGGTTTCATAGATGTCAACTGCTGGACTCCAGGCTCCAGAGACAAGCCCCTCCTCCCTCCTCAGTCTTCCGAAGCTCTCCTCGAGAAGTCTGTTCATCCTCTCTTGGAGAGCAATCAGGTCTTTCCAAGGATCCCATCTAATCAGTGTCATCTTTTCACCTCCTTCAAAAATTTCTTAGTCCATTTATAATATATTTCTTTAGTATAATTTTGTCAAGTCCTTGAGAATCGGCTTTGGAACTTTGTATTTGGAGTATAATAACTTAATTAAATTTTTCAGTTCCTTCTTTTCCTTTTTCATAGCTCCTTTTCCAGCTTCTATAACAATTGTGATTTCTCCTTTTAAATCTTTCTCCTTTATCCTTTCGAGAATTTCTGATACATCACCCCTTAAGAACTCCTCATATAATTTTGTCATCTCCCTTGCAACAAGAACCTTTCTATCCTTATCTTTTTTTGCAACAAATTCTAAAAATCTTTTTACTCTGTTTGCTCTTTCATAAATTACTACTGGGTGAGGAATACTCAAGATTTGCTCAACAAAGCTTTCAAGAACCTTATCTCCTTTTGGTGGAAATCCTGCAAAGGTGAAGGAGTTTGCCTCAAAACCCGATACCACTAAAGCTGTTGTAACTGCAGATGGGCCTGGTATTGGAATTACCTCGAAGCCTTCTTTTATTGCCTCTCTAATGAGAAAAGCTCCTGGATCTGAGATGACAGGAGTTCCCGAATCAGTTATCAAAGCGATGTCCTTTCCTTTTTTCAGTTCTTTTAAAATTAATGGGATTCTCTCTTTTTCCCTTGGTTTGTAGTAACTCATCAAATTCCCTTTTATTTCGTATTTTTTCAGAATTTTTAGAGCTTCCCTTGTGTCCTCACAAACTATTAATGGCACTTCTTTTAAAATTCTCAATGCTCTTAGAGTAATGTCTTCAAGATTACCAATGGGCGTTGCTACAACATAAACTTTTGGCATTTTTTTTCTCCTTTCTCTGATTATTTAATTTTAATAACCTAAATATGTCAAGGTTTTGAATTTTGCCCCTCGATTTTCTATTTTACTTTCCCCAATCCCGAGGATAAAGGAAATCGTGCCCAACAGTTCTCCAAGAAAGCTTTGGGATAACAGGTAACTTTCTTTTAAATTGGGAGCCTTCTATAAGTTTTTTCACATAAAGAATTTTTTCCATAGAAAAACCTTTCTTTTCTATATCTTCTATCCCCATTCTTAGATCAACAAGATAGAAAAGGATGGTATCGATTTCCTTATAGGTCAATCCAATCTCCCCCTCATCAGTCTGCCCCTTCCAGAGATCAGCTGAAGGAGGTCTTCTTATAATGCTTTCTGGGACACCAAGGTACTCAGCAAGCTGATAAACTTGGGTTTTGTAAAGGTCTCCAAGGGGATTAACTGCTGAAGCCATATCTCCATATATTGTTCCATATCCGAGAAGGAGCTCTGATTTATTGGATGTTCCTATTACAAGGGCTTTTTCCCTTGCGGAATAATCGTAAAGGATTGCCATCCTTTCCCTTGCCATTTTGTTTCCAATAAGAACCTTGTTTTCTGTGGGATGATCTTTAAAATAGGCATCTATCATTGGAGTTATATCAATTATTTTGTATCTTATTCCAAGTTTCAGAGCAAGATTTTCAGCATCTTTAACAGCCTCTGGATCAGAGGTTTTGTATGGCATAATCAGAGCAAGGCAATTTTCTTCTCCAAGGGCTTCCCTTGCAAGGAAGGAAACAACAGAGGAGTCAAGCCCTCCTGAAAGACCCCAAACACCCTTTTTGAAGCCAAATTTTCCTATTTCTTCCCTTAGAAACTTAACTAAAAATTTTTTTATAAATTCAGGATTTATTCTCAATTCTCTTCACTATCCTTTCCATCTCAAGAAAGATTATCTCATCAAGCTCTTCCTGTCTAAAATGCGCCTTTGCCCTCGCTCTTCCAACATCTATTGGATCAATTTCCACAAATTCTATTATCTCATCTAAATAGGGTGCAAGAAAGAGGAGATTTCCTGTGGGGTCATAGACGAATGAACCTCCAACGAATCCCAATCCATCCTCAAAACCAACTTTTCCCACATAAATTGTAAATGAGCTGAAAAACCTTGATACAAATTTGCCCATCAATTCCCAGTTCTCAGATACATAGAAGTGATCGGCTTGGGTTGCTCCCCTTGCAGGAGATGCTGATATTGCTATTATAAAATCAACATTCTGGAGATAGTAGAGATAGGATGTTGAGATGTGCATAAAGTCCCTGCAAATGAGAAGACCTATTTTACCAAAAGGAGTTTCAAATGCCTTTAATTCCCTTCCTTCTGTAAAAAACTTTTTCTCCTCAAACACCCCAAAAGTTGGAAGATAAAGTTTTCTGTGGGTGTGTAGGCTTTCTCCTTTATGAAAGAGAGATGCAGAATTGTAGTAAATACCCTTTTCCTTCTCCTCTACATAGCCTACAACTATTGAGATGTTTTTAGAAAGGGATTTTATTTCATCAAGGATTTTAACATTTTCTCTATTAATTGCTACTTCCTGAACAAGGTCCTGGAGAAGATAGCCTGTAAGACTTAGTTCTGGAAATACAATAATGTCTGCTTTTTTAGAAATAGCATTTTCAATAATTTCTCTGTGTTTTTCAATGTTTCTCTTTAAATCCCCAAGATATGAAGAAATCTGGGCAAGAGCAACTCTCATAAATAGAAATTATCACAGAAAAGTTTTTATATCAAATTTTTATTTTATTCCTCTATATCTCGGAGGAACATCAAGCATTGTTTTTAGGCCAGGGGTTGTCTCAAGAAGGAAGGGAGCGCAGTTGACAACCATAGAGGTTGTTGCAGTGTCACCAAATACTCCTTCGATTGCCTTTAGATAAATAGTTGGCTCAGCTTTCCCCTTCTCAAAAACCTTTGTAGAATCGTAAGATTCCTCAATATCCACTGCTGCTCTGAAATCGAGGGTGATTATTTTCTTCCCCTTGTAGGAGCAATAAGAATATTGATAAACTCCCGAAGGATTCCCTTTTTTTACCTCCACAAACTGGGTCTTTATATCTTTCTTTGCTAAAATTGGTTCTGGGATGCTCTCTTCTATTTTAAGATCTTTATCCTTTAAATCATATCCAAGTCCAACAGCTATCATTGCAGTGGATTCTGATAAGCCAACATGTCTTATCTTTCCCTCCTTTACAAGTTTCTGGAACTCCTCAACTGTTGTCCCTGCTCCTATCTTCTTCTGGAAAGCCTCCCTTCTTTTTGAAGCATTCATAAATCTTTCAACTTCAATTCTTTCAACGCTCAAACAGGGAGCGGTTGCAACAAGAGGGAGAGTGTCCATTACAAATCCAGGATTGACTCCAGTTGCAAGGAGTGAGACTCCCTGGTGTTTCAACATCTCATCAAGAGCACATGCCTGATTATAAAATCTGAGATATGGGAAAGAAAGCTCTTCACAGGTTGATACAATTGCTCTTACTCTTCCTGATTTTATTATTTCTTCAAGTTCAGGGAGCAGATTAAGGAAACTTGATAAAGTAGAGTTAGAGAATATGTCAACCTTCTCTTTCTTCAGAATCTCCCTCCAGTCTTTTTCAATCCTTAAATCTTCAAAATTTCCTTTGATTCCAATATCTTTAAGTTTTTTCCCTGCAAGATCTTCCCTTATGTCCACAGCACCAACAATTTCATAACCCCTTTCTATAAAAGCTTTTAAAATTCCCTTCCCAATTTCCCCAAGTCCTTGTTGAATAACTTTTACTTTATGCATTATTTCACCTCTCAAAAGATATTAGATATTTAATTTTTTCTTAAAAATTGAGTTAAATCAAGTC
>Ga0136652_1000602_pt1 | contig 16977 bp, 15 predicted proteins | sample ConPoolayeEmetaG_FD_94864 | JGI IMG/M metagenome (GOLD analysis project Ga0136652, IMG submission 94864) | Hot spring microbial mat communities from California, USA to study Microbial Dark Matter (Phase II) - Cone Pool mat layer E metaG... ...
CTCCTGGGCTTTTGCTGGTTCAATTTCTACCATTTTTGCCTTCCATTTTTCAAGAAAGAAGGCATAGCCATCTTTATAATTCTGCTTGGCAATTAAAGCCAAATTAAAAGGCTCACCTTCCGATTCAGCCAGAATTTTTCTATCAACCTCTTCACTCCTTCGCATCTGAAAATTGGGAATTTCTCTTAAGGGAGAATTTTTAAAGTTCAAAAAAAACAAGAAAACTAAAATAAAAAATACTAATAATTTCCCAAAATTTCCCTTTTTAAAAATTATCTCTAATAACATCCCTAAAATAAAGAATGGTACCGGAAAAAGAAATCCAAAATAATGGTCATAAATATGCTGTTTATAATTTCCTAAACCAATCAAACCAAAAGAAAGCCAAATTAAAATCAAAATTAGGGGCTTAAGCTTTCTTTCTCTTCGAGCAAGAAAAAAACTGAAAACTAAGCCAAGAAATAAAAAAACAGAAAAAAACATTCCCCAAAAACCTTCTTTGGCGGCTACTAAGCGAGTAATCATCATCTGCCAAATAGGCCAAATTTTTGGTAATGCTTTATAAATTTTAAAATTAACCGTCTCTTGCCTTTCAGAAAAAAATTTATAAAATGCCTGATAATTTATAAAGTTGTGGCGAAAATCAAACCAAACTAAAGGAAAGACCGTCAAAAACAAAAAGAAAAATAAACAAAGAAAAGAAAAGAAAAGAAATTTCTTCCTCATTTTTGCTTTGCCTATCCCCAAAAAAGTTAGAAACCAAAAAATCAAAAAAGTTGGGATCAGTAAAAGCCCTAAATAATGAGATTGGATAGCAAAAGAAAGAAAAACTCCAATTAAAGGCAGCCAAAAAAAATTATTTTTCTTCCAAAAATTCCAAATTCCAAAAATTGTTAATAAAGCAAAAAATGGCATAATATTTGGATTCCACGAAGAACGGCCATAAAATATTGCTACCGGAGAAATGGCATAAAAAAGAGCGGCAATAAGACCTGTTAAATTACCAAACCACTCTTTCCCCATCCACCAAATTAAAAAAATTGTCGCCAAGGAGAAAAAAGCAACCCCAAATGAGGGTCCAACCGGACTTAAACCAAAAATAACAAAAAACGGAAGCATCAAATAATAATAAAGTGGCCCAAGATACATATTGCCAATTGAAGTACTCGGCCCAATTAAAGTAAATTTACCTTTATAAACCATCCTCAGCCAAACCAAAGCATCTCTTCCCTCATCTCCCAAAAAAGTCATATAATCAGAAATTCTATACAATCTTAAAAAGGCAGCCAAAAGCAAAAGAAAAATAACTGGGAAATAGCGCCTTAGCCTCAAATCAATATTTCCCCAATTTAAAGAGACCGCCATAGTTTAAAAAGATCTATAAAAGATTTAACAATTACCTTTAGGTTTGCTCCCGTTTGTTTTCCGGCAAAACGAGGATAATGATGTACCCCAACTTCAGCAATTTTAAAACCTTCTCTATGGGCTTTGGCCAAAAGTTCAGGAGAAATCATCCCCCCTCGCGTTGATTGAAGACGAGGAATAGTCTCGATAACTTTTCTTCTAACCAATTTAAAAGAACAATCAATATCTCTAACTTTAAGACCAAATAATAAATTATTAAGAAATGTCCAACCAAAACCAAAAAGTTTCCGAAAGAATGGGTCTTTTCTTTTTAGGCGATAACCAATAACTACATCTGCTTCCTTGCTTTTTGCCCAAAGATTTTCTAATTCCGAAAAATCAAACTGACCATCAGAATCAGTCGTTACTATCCAACCATATTTTGCATTATAAAATCCGCTTTTGAGGGCCTCCCCATAGCCTTTATTTGGAGAATGATGAATAACTCTTATATGAGAATCTTTTTCTGCTAATCTATCGGCTATTTCGCCAGTTTTGTCAGTTGATCCATCGTCAACAATAATTATCTCGTACTTTGTGGCATATTTTGAAAGAAAATTTTGAGCCCTTCTAACTGTTTTTTCAATATTTTCTTCCTCGTTATAAGCAGGAAAAAAAACCGAAATTTCTTTTATCTTTTCCATGAGTTAAAAAAATTATAACACAAGATTATCATTTTATGATATCATTAAAGCATGAGACAAGCCAAAAAAGACCTTGTCCTCCTTTCTTTTTTTACTATTTTTTCAACACTTATTGTTTGGCTACCTTTTTTTCTAGGATTAGGAGGAAAAAATATGCTTACAGTTTTTGCCAACTACGATGGTCCTTATTATCTGGTGGTTGCTAAAACTCTCTACGAAAAATCAAAAATAAGTTCGACCTTTTCTTTACCTACTCCCCTTGAATATTATCCTGCCCATTTCCCCGCCTATCCTCTTCTTATCAAACTTTTTAATTTACTTATACCCGGCCCCTGGGCGATGCTTTTGGTAACAGTTTTAAGTACCTGTTTTGCCGTCTCTTTTTTCTATCTCCTTCTTAAAAAATTTCGCTTGTCTATTAATCCTTTCTGGCTGTCTATTTGTTTCCTTTTTCTTCCTGCCAGATGGCTGGTAGTGCGATCAGTCGGAAGCCCAGAACCATTATTTATTGGTTGTATTTTAGCCTCCTTTTATTTCTTTAAAAGTGCTTTCAATAAAAAGGAAAACGATCTACTTTTTTCTTTCAAAAATACCACCTTTGATTTTTTTCTTTCAGGGCTTTTTGGCGCCTTAGCCATGGCAACCAAAACTCCGGGAATCCTACTTTTCATTTCTTATATAATTTATCTTCTCTTATTCAATTCCTTAGAAAAAAAATTTAACAAACAACTCCCCTCAAAGGTCACAATTTTAAGCGGCCGCGTAAACTGTGACCTAATTAAAAAATTAAAAAATCTTTTGTATACGTGGCCACTATTAATCATCCCTTTCCCGATTTTACCTATTTTTTGGTTTTACAAAATCAAAACAGGAGATTTTCTTGCCTATTTTCATTCAGGCGACAACTTCCACTTAGTTTTTCCACCTTTCCAGTCTTTTATTACTGGACGAAACTGGATAGGAGATTTTTGGCTTGAAGATATGGTTTATATCTATTTTTTGGGAGCGCTAGCCATCTTTCAATTAATTAAACTAAAGCATTTAGACCTTGCTACTTTTGCCGGTGTTTTTTTTGCTGCCACTTTATTTATTTCCCATCGCGATTTGTCTCGATACAGCCTCCCTCTTATGCCCTTTTCTTTAATTGCTTTCTCTCCTTTATTAGAGAAAAAAGAATTCAGGCCAGTCTTTTTCTTTATCTTAATCCCAATTTATCTTTATTCAATAAATTTTATTTCTCAGAATATCGCTCCAATTGATAACTGGACTCCTTATCTTTAATTTTTTTCTTTTATTTCTTTGAAAGAAAAGGAATCTTCCAGGTTTTCCAAATAAAAACATTATACATTGTATAATTATAAGGAATTACCAAAAAAATAATTATAAAGGGCAAAAGAATTTGGCGAAAAGAAGGACCTAGAATTTTAACCCCTAAGGTACCTGCCGTTGTCTGAATCAATAATGCCCCAATTGAGGTCCCGTTAAATTGGAAAAATTTTTTAATAATATTTTTAAACCCCCTAATTTCTACTTCTTTAAATGTCCAAATATTGTTCCAAGTAAAATTAGAAATAATTGCCAATTCGGTTGAAAGCGCCCAACTTAACCACTCAGCAAAATGTAAAATATTGGCAAAAAGAAAAAGAGTAGAAGCATTAACTAAATATCCCACAAAACCGACAATTCCAAATTTAATAAATCTTAGCATTTTAGGATCGGTAAGACGCAACTCTATAACCCCCAAAAAAGTCCTTAAAACTTCCTGAGAGGAAATTTTACTTTCTCCCTTTTCTCGAATCTTAAATCGAATAGGAATTTCCGTTATCTTCACTCCTAAATTCACCAGTTGATAAAGTATTTGAGTTTTATAAAAAAATCCATCACCTACCCTTTCAAAATTAATTTTTTCCAACACCCCCTTTACCCGAGTTAATTTCAACCCCGTAGAAACATCTCTTACCCTATTTATATTAGGAAAAAATAAAACTGTTCTTGAAAAAAGACCACCATATTTAGTTAAAAACTTCCGATATAAACTCCAATTAGAAGGAATAGACCCACCCTTGGCAAATCGAGATCCAATTACATGATCATAACCTTCGTCAAATTTTTTAACCAAATCAATAATATAAGCTGGATCGTGCTGGAAATCAGCATCAAATTCAACAACAGCATCAGCCTTCATTTTCTCCATCGCATATCTCATCCCTCGTTTATAAGCCGCTCCCAATCCTTTTTTCTCTCCCAAAGAAAGCTCAATACCAGAATACCTCTTCATTTTCTCCCTAACCACTTCAGCGGTACCATCAGGGGAATTATCATCAACTATCAGAATCTCCATCTTATGATTCTTAATTTGAGGGAAAATCTGCTCTTCCAAGACCTCAATCATTTTCTCAATATTTTCTCTTTCGTTGTAGGTAGGAATGATAATCACAATTTTAGCCATCATCTTTAATATGCCACAATCGTGTGGTAAAATCAACTAAAATGAAAATTGATATTTTAACCTTATTCCCAGAAATGTTTGAAGGAGTGTTTAACTACTCCATTATTAAACGAGCGCAAGAAAAAGGTCTTGCAGAAATTAAAATCCATAATCTCAGAAACTGGGCAATTGATAAAAGGGGAACAGTTGATGATCGACCTTATGGAGGCGGGCCAGGGATGATCTTAATGATTGAACCCATCTACAAAGCCCTAAAATATCTTAAAGCAATTCCCCACTATGACACCAAAAATGCCCCAGCAAAAATGACACCCAAAATTGGAAAGCAAAAAATAATCCTTTTATCTCCTTCGGGCAAACTATTTAACCAAAAAAAAGCCCAAGAACTAAGTAAAATGAAAAGAATAATTCTCGTTTGTGGGCATTATGAAGGAGTAGATGAAAGAGTAGCGGAATATTTAGTTGATGAGGAAATTTCCATTGGCGACTATATTCTAACTGGCGGCGAGTTGCCAGCAATGGTTTTGGTTGACGCCATTGTTAGATTAATCCCAAATGTTTTAGAAAAACCCGAAGCAATAAAATCGGAGTCTTTTTCGCCTCTTTTAGAATATCCCCAGTATACTCGACCAGAAAACTTTAAAGGCTTGAAAGTACCCGAAATTCTTCTTTCGGGAAACCACCAAAAAATCGCCCAGTGGCGAGAAAAAATGGCTCTTGAAAAAACAAAAAAAAGAAGACCAGAATTATTAAAAAATTTTAAATAATTAAACTACCCTTTTAAATATTGCTTTCTAAAATAATTCTTTTCTTTTTCTTTTAAAGGCTTCCACCAATTTTTATTGCTCTGATACCAATTCACCGTTCTTTCGAGCCAACTGTCAAAATCACGACGTGGCCGCCAACCTAAAAACTTTTTAATTTTTGACCAATTGACGCTGTAACATCGATCATGACCTGGTCTGTCTTTAACAAAATCTATCCATTCTTCTTCTTTCTTTTTCATTATTCTCAAAATTTTTTTAATTACCTCAATATTAGAAACTCTTTTTTTCATTCCCCCAACACAAAAAGTTTCCCCTATCGTTTTTGAATTATGAACAATTAAATCAATAGCCAAACAATGATCTTCAACGTAGAGCCAATCTCTTACCTGCATTCCATCTCCGTAGACCGGTACTTTTTTGCCTTCTATTAAATTAGTAATCGCCAAAGGAATAAGTTTTTCAGGAAATTGATAAGGGCCATAATTATTAGAACAATTAGTAATACTTATTGGCAATCCGTAAGTTTTAAAATAGGCTCTTACCAAGCAATCTGAGGCTGCCTTAGATGCCGCATATGGAGAATTTGGTCTAAAGGGAGAGTCTTCATTAAACTTCTCTTCGCCTTCATCTGACAATGAACCAAATACTTCATCGGTGGAAACATGATGAAAACGTTTAACTTTTGCCTTAAAAGCAGCTTCAAGTAAAACCTGAGTGCCCAAAACATTAGTTTTAATAAACAATGAAGGACCAATAATCGATCGATCAACATGAGACTCAGCCGCAAAATGGACTACCAAATCAACTCTTTTCATTAACTGACTTACCAGATTTTTATCGATTATGTCTCCTTTAACAAACTTATAATTTGGATTATCTTCAACTTCTTTCAGATTTTCTAAATTCCCAGCATAAGTAAGTTTATCAAGGTTAATAATTTCATCCTGAGGGTATTTTTTAAGCCAATAATGAATAAAATTAGAACCAATAAAACCAGCTCCTCCCGTTACTAAAAGTCTCATTTCGTTAAATATACTACGATATACTAGTATACTAGAGTAGCCTAATAATCATTAATAATTTAATTTTATAATTTCAATTCAATCAACCAAATTATTTCAAATAACCCCGGCTTTGCTAGCCCAATACTTACTTGCTTCAAAAAGTGATTTAAAAGTCCCGGCATCGGACCAAAAACCTTTAAGTTCTTCCCACCGAAGACTCCCTTCTTTAATATAAAAATTATGAACATCAGTAATTTCCAACTCTCCCCGTTTGGAAGGCTTACACTTCTTAATAAAATCAAAAACTTTATTATCATAAATATAAAGACCGGTTACGGCATAATTACTTTTTGGTTTTTTGGGTTTTTCTTCAATTTTGATAATTCTTTCTGGATTCTTAGGATCAAAAACGGGGACGCCAAATCTTTGAGGATCAGAAACTTTCTTTAAAAAGATAACTGCCCCTTCTTTAAATTCTCTTACCGCCTCTCCTATATCGGCATCAGTAGTATTATCCCCTAAAACTACCGTTAAAGGCCCTCCGTTTGCAAAATCTTCTGCTAAAGACAATGCCTGAGCGATACCTCCTTCTCCTTCTTGATAGGCATACTCAAGATGCTTAACCCCCAATTCTTTGCCATTTTTCAAAACTCTTAAAAAATGACCAGCGTGAGGGCCGCCGGTAACCACTAAAATCTCTTTTACCCCCGCTTTAATTAAAGTTTCAATTGGATAAAATATCATTGGCTTATTGTAAACGGGAAGAAGATGTTTATTAGTAGCAAAAGTTAAAGGATAAAGTCTTGTTCCTAAGCCACCTGCTAAAACCACACCTTTCATAACAATTTAAAATTGTAAAACAAAAATTCTAAATTTCAAGCCTCAACTCCACCCGGCGGGATCAGGTGTGTTTGTCAGCAACAACTGAAGCACCATAACTCTCAGGCTTAGTTTTAGCGGTAAAACCATTTCCGGTGACCATTCCCACCACCTCCTTAATCATCTCCCTTGTCGGGCCAACCTCGCCCACATCAATATGAATTTCCAACTCATAAGGAGCCAAAGGATGAAGAGAATTTTTAATAAGAGGGACCAACGACTGAGCCAGTTCAAGCGAATAAAGAGTTTCGGTATAAATTTTTTCTCTTAGAGAATAAATTTTTCGCTTTTTCTGAATTGTCCAAAAATATCTCCCTCCCTTCCCATGTCGATAAATAACCACCGCAGTCACAAAGTCTACTTCCGAAACTCCGTTTAATCTCTTTTCTTGAGAATCGGTGCCAATAACCAAAGTATAATAAACCTTTCTATCCTCGCCGATAAAATTTACAATTTCGGAGACAACCCCGGAAAGGTCCAGCTTTCCCTTAGAAGGACTGATAAAAACTAAATCCATAAACTTGATTATACCAGAATTCATGATAAAATTAAAATGAATAAATGCTTCAGGTTAAAAGTTTAGGAATAATTCTCGAAAAAACTACTCTCCCCTTTGAAAACAAAGGGGTTTTAAATCCTGGATGCATTGAATTTAAAGGAATAACCCATCTTTTCTATCGTGCTATTAATGATCAAGATATTTCTTCCATAGGGTATTGCCAAATTATCGACAATCAAGTAATTAAAAGATTAAAAAAGCCAATAATTTTTCCTTATCACGATTTTGAAAAAAAGGGGGTTGAAGACCCACGAATTGTTTACTTAGATAGCTATTTTTATCTTTTATACACCGCCTTTGATGGCCAAAATGCCTTAGTTGCCTACGCAATCAGTAAGGATTTGAAAAAATTTACCAAAAAGGGGTTAATTTCTCCAAAAATTACCTACGATGAAGCAGAAGATATTTTCCGTAATTCCGGCGTAGGAAAAAAATATATTTTTTTTGAAAAACTTTACAAAAGAAAAAAGGGCTATGATGTTCTTCTTTGGGAAAAGGATGCTTCGCTTTTTCCTCGGAAGATAAAAGGAAAATTTGCTTTAATACACAGGATTTTGCCAGGAATTCAAATAGTTTATTTTAACAAATTCTCAGATTTAAATTATGATTTTTGGCGGAAATATTTAAAAAATCTTAAAGACTTTATTATAATTGATCCCAAATATCCATTTGAAAACCGAAATGTTGGTGGTGGCTGTCCACCAATTGAAACCCCTTACGGATGGCTTCTTATTTACCATGCCGTTGAAGATACCAAGAAGGGAAAGGTGTATCATGCCGGAGCCGCTCTCCTTGATTTAAATAATCCCCAAAGAGTTTTGGGGAGGCTTAAAAAACCGCTTTTTTCGCCAACGGCTCCATGGGAAAAAACAGGAATCACTAAAAATGTAGTCTTCCCAACCGGAGCAATTATAAAAGGAGAAAATCTTATTATTTATTACGGAGCAGCCGATACCGTCATTGGAGCAAAATTGGTTAATCTCGAAAGTTTAATTAAAGAAATTAAAAGAAAATAAATTATGAAAAAAAATTTAGAAAAAATTATAACTTTAAAATCAAAAGCAATTAGAGTTATCTATATTTCTTCTTATATTCCCCGCCGTTGTGGTATTGCTACCTATACTAAAGATTTAACTAACGCCATAAATCTCCTTAATCCCCACGCCTTAGCAGAAATTATGGCCGTTACAAAACCTGAGGATAAAATAGATTATCCTTGGGAGGTAAAATTTAAAATCGATCAAGACGAACTTGAATCTTATCTGCAAGCAGCCTTATACATTAACCAATCAGGAGCAGATTTAATTTCGCTTCAGCATGAATTCGGCATATTTGGAGGAAACTGCGGTGAATACATCATTCCTTTGGTCGAGTCTATAAAAAAACCATTGATTACCACCTTACATACGGTAATAGACGATTCAAATTCCTACTATGGAATGATTCTTAAAAGACTAATTAAAAAATCAAAAGCGGTAATTGTGATGATGAAACAAATAAAAGAAAAACTAATTAAAGACTATGGGGCCCTCTCAAATAAAATTGTTGTCATCCCCCATGGCGCCCCTGATCTTCCCCAAAGCCCAACCGAAGAATATAAAAAGAAAAAAAATTTGAATGGAAAAATTGTCCTTGGCAATATTAATCTTCTTTCTAAAGACAAAGGAATTGAATATGCCCTCGAGGCGGTATCCCTAATCAAAGAAAAATATCCAAATGTTTTATATCTTGTCATTGGTCAAACCCACCCCGTCGTTCTTAAAAATGAAGGAGAGAAATACCGCAATTTTCTCGAAGAGAAAATAAAAAAACTTAAAATTGAAAAAAATGTAATATTTATAAATAAATACCTTTCTTTAGACGAATTAATTGAATGGCTAAAAACAATTGACATTTACATTACCCCCTACCTTAATCCTCAACAATCAGCCTCAGGAGCCCTAGCTTACGCCATCGGTTGTGGAAAACCATGTATTTCTACTCCCTATCTTTACGCAAAAGAGGTTCTTTCCTGCGGGAGGGGCATTTTGATCCCCTTCAGAGATGCAAAATCGATTGCTAAATCTGTTTTCTTCCTCTGGGAAAATCCGGAAAAGAGAAAAGAAATCGAAAAAAAGGCATATGCCTACGGCAGATTAATGACATGGCCAAATGTTGCCTTAAAACATCTCGAACTTTTCCGACTCATCTTAACAAGTAATGAAAAATAAAGTTTCCCCGCTTTGGAAAATTAAGCAATTAACCACTAAAATTGGAATTTACCAGCATGGAAAATTAAATCTTCCCGATCCCCAAAAGGGTTATGCCTTAGAAGACCAGGCAAGAGCCTTAATTATAGCCCACGCGTTTAAAGAAAAAAACCTTGAGAAAATTTATCTAAATTATATCAAAAAAGCCCAAACACCAAATGGACTACTTTACCATTACTTTTATGAAGACAAAGGGGGCTTTTGCGATAAAGAATTATCAGGAGAAAAAAAATCATCAATTCAAGAGGCTTACGGGATAACTCTTTGGGCTCTTCTGAAGACAAAAAACTTTAGAAAAGATCCATTCAAAAAAATCGTAAACAATTTAAAAAACCATGCTCGTTCTTGGACCTCCCCACGGGCAATTGCCGCTGCCTTGCTTGGAATGGCTAGCCTCTCCTACAACGATCCTCTTGAAGAAAAATTCTTAGAAAAACTTCATCTTCTTTTTGAAAAAACTGCCCAAGAAGACTGGAAATGGTTTGAAAATTATTTAGTCTACGCTAACGCCATCATCCCTTGGGCCCTTTGGGAAGAAAATCTAAAAAAAGAACGCCCTAATTCTCTTTCAATTGCCGAAAAATCAACTATTTTTTTAATAGAAACTTGCCAAATAAAAGGAATCCCCGCCCCCATAGGAAATAAAAACTGGTTTCAAAAGGGACAAGAAAAACCATTTTATGATCAACAACCAATTGATGCTGCTTATATGGTTTGCCTTCTTGAAAAAGCATATCAAAAAACAAAAAATAAATTTTATTTAGTCTGGGCCAAAAAATGGTGGAAATGGTTTTGGGGAGAAAATATTCAAAAGAAATCTTTAATTGACAAAAATTTTGCCTGTTTTGATGCTTTAACAGAAAATGGAGTTAATTTAAACCAGGGAGCCGAATCCAATATTTGTTTTCTAATGGCTTATCTTGCTGCCAAAAGATTAAAAATTGAAAAATGAGAATTGCCATTTTATCTCCAATCCACTGGCGAACACCCCCAAGAAAATACGGCCCTTGGGAATTAATCGCCAGTTACGTTGCCGAGGGAATGGTCAAAAAAGGACATAAAGTAACACTTTATGCCACAGGAGACTCCAAAACCAAAGCCTCTCTTCGTTGGATCTGCCCAAGACCAATTTTTGAGGATCAAAATCTTGAGCCTAAAGTCTATCAATATCTTCATGCTGCTTTGGTTTTTGAGGAGGCCTCGCGATTTGATATCATTCATAATCATTATGATGCCTATCCTCTTGTTTTCTCCAAACTAACAAAAACACCGGTGGTAACCACTATCCACGGCTTTTCCTCTCCGCAAGTAGTTAAAATTTACGAAAAATACTCCAATACTTTTTACGTCTCCATTAGTTTTGCGGACCGAAAAAATGCTCCCCACTTAAACTATATTGCCAATATCTATCATGGAATTCCTCTTGAAGATTATCCTTACAACCCAAACCCAAAAAATTATTTTTGTTATATTGGCAGGATTTCGCAAGATAAAGGAATTCATCTTGCTTTAAAATTAGCCAAAAAATTAGACATTAACTTTAAAATTGCCGGATTAATTTCCGGCGAGAATCAAGAATATTTTGAAAAAGAAATAAAACCCAATCTTAATCAAAAAATTCAATTTCTAGGACTTATTACCAACAGCCAAAAGAAAACACTTTTGAAAAACGCCTTGGGATTCTTGCATCTTAATACTTATCCTGAAGGGTTTGGTTTAACCTTAATTGAATCAATGGCTTGCGGAACTCCAGTTATTGGCGGAAATTTAGGTTCAATCCCTGAGGTAATCGAAGACGGAAAAACAGGCTTTGTAGTTAAAAATTTAAATGAGGCTATTGAAGCGGTCAAAAAAATTGTTAAAATTAAAAGAGATTTTTGCCGACAAAGAGTAGAGAAACATTTTTCCCTCGAAAGAATGATCAATGACTACGAAAATGTTTATCAAAAAATTTTAGAAAAAACAAAAAAATGATAAAACTCAAAAAGATTGCCAAAAACAAATATCAATTAGAAAAAATCCCCGGTATGAAAGCCGAGGCAATAGTCTATGTTAAGGAAAAAATGCTTCCCTATCTTCAAAAAGATCTCTCTTTAGAACAATTAGCCGAAGCGGCAATGCTCCCTAAGGTTATCTCTCCGGTTATTGGCATGCCTGATATTCATGAAGGTTTTGGTCTCCCTATTGGCGGAGTAATGGCAACTGAAGGATTGATATCAGCAGGAGCGGTTGGAATGGACATAAATTGCGGGGTAAGACTAATCAGCACTAATCTTGTTTATGAAGAAAAAAAATTTCCCCGAGAACTTTTGCGAACCATCGTCCACAAAATTGAGCGAGAAATTCCTATTGGTTTAGGAGGAGAAAGAAAAAACCTTCCTCCAAAAATTACCCTTCAAAAAGTAATTTTGGAGGGAGCAGAAGCAATAGTTAAGGCAGGTTATGGTGATAAAAAAGATCTTGAATCCATTGAAGAAAATGGCAAAATGACTGAAGCCCGCCTTGAGGCTTTGACGCTCCGGGCTTTAAAAAGAGCCGAAAAAGAAATTGGCACCCTTGGTTCCGGAAATCATTTTATTGAAATTCAAAAAATCGAAGAAGTTTACGATCAAAAAATTGCCCAGCAATGGGGACTTTTTCAAAATCAAATCTGTTTTATGGTTCACTGCGGATCAAGGGCTTTAGGACATCAAACCTGTACTGACTATACAGAAATTTTCTGGAATGCTCGCGAAAAATATAAAATAGAAGTTCCCAGAAAAGGGTTGGCGGCTCTGCCTTTAGAAACTCCTGAGGGTCAAAATTACTTTTCGGCAATGTCAGCCTCGGTTAATTTTGCCTTTGCCAATCGCCAACTTCTAATGTACGAGATTGAAAAAATACTTGCTGAATTTTTCCCAGATATTAAATTTAACCTTGTTTATGATGTTGCCCATAATATCGCCAAATGGGAAACCCATCACGGCAAAAAAATTTTGGTCCACCGAAAAGGAGCAACCAGGGCTCTTCCTGCCGGTCATCCCCAAAACCCAAAAAAATACCAAAAAACCGGCCATCCAGCGATTGTCCCGGGAAGCATGGGAACTCCTTCTTATGTTTTAGTAGGAACAGAAAAGGCAGCAGAAACTTTTTTCTCGGTAAATCATGGAGCAGGAAGACTAATGAGTCGCCAAGAAGCTTTTAGAACTATCTCCAAAGAAAAGTTTGAAAAAAGCATGGGGGCGGTAATTTATAATCTCCCTTATCAAAAAATTGCCGATGAAGCCCCTTTGGCTTATAAAAATATTGAGGATGTGGTTGAGACTTTAGTTGAAACAGGATTAACTAGAAAAATCATAAAACTTTTTCCTCTGGCGGTGATTAAAGGCGACTAGCTAGGTTAAAATAATTTTGCAATGATATTCCCAATCAAATAAATAATAACCTATTTGCAAAAAACTAAACCAAAAACATCAAGCACGAAAAAGGAGGAAAAAAATCACCAAATTTGCCAAAAGGGCAATCAAGATATATTCCAAAATTACCTTAAAATGCAAATCGCCGGAAAGAAGATGATGAATCACCCCCCAAATAATATAAAAAACTCCTAACGCCCCTATCACCAACATCTGAGACAGCCGATTAAAAGAAAAAAGAAAAAAGGATGCCACCCCTAAATTTAAAATTACCAAGAGGACTAAATAATGCAGGGTATCTTCTTTCATAGAATCTCTCCTTGAGTTGATAAAACTATAATTAAAATTACTCCTATCAAAAACAAAGTATGGGCTAAGGAACGGCCAGAAAGCCTAAAAATTTTCCGTCGAAAAACAATAAACCCATCTAAAGCAACCACAGAAACTATTATCCCCAAAATCCCTATTCCAAAGTTTTTGGTTAACAAAAATGGATTAACTAAAAGTTTTTCTTTCCCTGAAGCCTGAGAAAGAATTGGTACTTCGGCAGGTTTTTCAGAAACTAAAGGTTTTTCAGAAACTAAAGGTTTTTCAGAAACTAAAGGTTTTTCAGAAACTAAAGGTTTTTGGCTCTCAACCGGCGTTTCTTTAACTTGAGTTGCCTCTGGGACCACCACCTCCGGTTTTTTGGCAACCGATACCGGCGCCACCGGCGTTCCAAAAAGTTGAACCACTAAAGTTGTCTCCACTCCTTTTAAAATTCCGTCGACTACGGAAATTCCAATTTCCTGATATTTCGGATTTAAGATATTTTCCCGGTGGGTTGGCGAAGCCATCCAGGCTGAAACTACCGCCTCAGGCGAGGAGAAATCCCGGGCTAAATTCTCTCCGGCGTACAAATAACGATAACCTACCTCCTTAAAAAATGACCATGGATCTCGTCCTGAAGGTGAAGTGTGCGCCCAGTAATTAAAGGCAAACATATCCCCTGCTTTTCGTTGAGCCGCCTCATTAAGTAAAGGATTAATTTTTAAGGGAGAGGCGCCAACTTTGGCTCTTTCCTGATTTGTCAGTTCAACAATTTTCTCTGGAGAAATCTGTGAGGCAAACCCTAAAACCGAAGGTTTTGCCAAAAGCAAAGAAGAAAGAAGAAGTTGAGAAAAAAGAAAAATAATTGAAAAATAACCTAAAAAATGATGATGGATAATTTTTGCCCGGAAATTATTTGATTCCTGAGGGATAAAAAAATGTCTTAAATGGGCAATCATTCTGTCTTTTATTATAAAAACAATTATGAAAAAAACTCAAGAAGGAATCAACTTAAAAGAGAAGAAATTTTAGTTGCAAGAGATCTAAAAGAGTCTAGAGAAAAAGAAAGTTTCCTTTTTCTTGCCACCGTAATCGCTAAATAAGAAATTAAAGAACCCAAAAGCGCCAATTTTAATCCCTGGTCTTTGAAATTATTCCTACCAGAAGCCACCGCCCCCAAGACTTCCTCTTCTGTTTCGTTTGCCCAAGTTTCCTGATTTATTCCTAAATCAAGCAACGGAAAAACCTTCCCTTTTACCTTAAAGAGACTATCAGAAGAAGCCGAAACCTCCTGATTCTGCGGCCCAACCCTTCCCCAGACAGTAGCCCGGGCTAAATAGTCCCCTGGTTTTGCCTCTTTTGAAAGAACCAGTCCAAAGGTCATTTTAATTCCCTTTTTTGCTCCAATGTCTCCCAAATCAAACATCCCTCCTCCCATGTCTTGACCGTCTTTAATCATGCTAATTTTTAAATGAGTATCGTAAACTTTACCTGTTCCGCGATTTTTAACCGTGACAAAGAAAGTGATTGTATCGCCAGGAAAAACATAATCACCAACATTGTTTTTCTGTTCAACCTCAAGCATTCCCCCTTCCTCGTAAGCAGAAGAAGAATTCTCGTCTGTTAAATTTGCCGAAAGAATATTTTCTTCTTCGTTTCCAGAAGGACCGCCAATTTCAGGAATGGGACTTTGAGTTGGCGTTGGCGTTAAAAAATAACTTTCTCCGCCAATATCTCCTTTTAAAAACCCAAAGATATTTATTGACCCTAAAATTCCAAAAGAATTAACAATTGAAGTATTTATAAAATTAAAAACCGAAACTACGCTTATTGCTTTACCTGTTTTAATCTCCCCATCTTGGCCATTGATATAATTTCTACCGCTGTTGGCAAAAGAAGAAATCTTGTTAATCACCACCGCTTGGTTTTTAAATGAGAGATTCTCAAAACAAGAAGAAAAACAAGTCTCTCCCGCCGAAGACGAAAGCGAATTTAAAACCAAACTTTTTCCTCCTTCCTGAAAACCAAATTCCCCTAAACCCAGAAAATTCCCTTCCCAACCACCAAAATTATTTATCGAAAGACTAAAGAAATTTACGCCAATTAAACTGGTGTTAACAAAATTGACTAAGTTAACTACGCTTTGGGCATCCCCTGTTTCTATCTCTACCCTGGTGCTTGTTATTGCCTCATTTTGACCGCTTATTGCCAGGGAATCAATCATATTTTTAACCAAAGATTGATTTTCTATCTGAATTACTTCTCCTTCCCCGACTTCCCCAGAAGAAAAATTTGGTTCTGGTAAAATAATATTTCCTTCAATATCTCCAAAAATATTAATGGTAAAAACTTTAATTTTAGAATCGACAACGGTGGTGTTAACCTGATTTAAAACAGAAACTACCGAATAAGCATTGCCGGTTGTTATTTGGGCGTTTTCTTGCCCGCTAATTTCGTTTTGGCCGGTATTTGCCAAAGAAGAAATATTATTCTCAAGATAAGTTTCATTTTCTCCTGCTAAAAAAAGGCTCCCTGAACTTTCCTTTTTCTCATCTTTTATTTCTTTCTCCGAAGAACCACTGGCAAGATTAATATCTCCGTCCGAAAAGACATTTAAAGTTTGGTTATCAAATTCGGAGTTTATTTTGTTGGTATTAACTGAATTTTCAACCTCCACCAAAGAAAAGGCGTCGCCGGTTTCGATTACAGTTTGGGAAGGGGTGGGAGTTGGGCTTGCTTCTTCTGGCTCAAGTTGAGAAGTTGGGGTTGGCTCCAAAGAGGAAGGATCAGAAAAAGGAGTGGGTGTAGGTTTAGCAATTGAGTTTTCGCCGGAAACAGCCGTTGAATCAACCTCATTTATAACTTCTCCCTGATTTTCTGCCTCCAATTGAGGACCCGAGGAAAGAGAAACTTCTAAGGGAGAAGATTGGTTTTCTGCTGGTTCTTGAGACGAAACTGACTGAATTTCTTGTTGTTGAACCTCGGGCGGGCTTTCTTCTTCCTCGGCCAAAGCGGTTGAATAGATAAACTGGCTGAAAGAAAGAAGAATTATTAAAAAAATGGCTATTTTTTTCTTAATTTTTTTCATTATTTAAAAAATTTTAAATTTTAAACTTTTTTCAAAATTTTTTTCTGCCCCGGGGGGCGCCTTAAAAATCAAGCGCCCCCCGAGCAAGACACTCAATTCTGTTGTTAAAGATCCACCCCAACTGAGGTGAAATTAACAACGTTATTAACTAATGAACCGGCTTCAGCACCACCAGTCCAAATCTTTCCACCAGAAACTTTAAATCCAGAAATCGTATTGTCTCCGGTATC
>Ga0136652_1000605_pt1 | contig 16911 bp, 13 predicted proteins | sample ConPoolayeEmetaG_FD_94864 | JGI IMG/M metagenome (GOLD analysis project Ga0136652, IMG submission 94864) | Hot spring microbial mat communities from California, USA to study Microbial Dark Matter (Phase II) - Cone Pool mat layer E metaG... ...
CTTTTTACCTTTTCTTATACACCAGGATTTTTTGATAAACATACTATTACCTCCAAAATTTAGAATACAACAAGAATAGCATAAAGTCAAGGATTAAATTGGAAATTAGAAAGATTATGTTAGAAAAATATTAGTCTACAATTTAAAGACAACCAAGCTATATTTTCCTGAAAAATCAAGCTCCAGACTTTTGAGAATGTCAAAATGGTGTGAAGTTGGGTTAAAGAAGTTCAGTTATTATTAAATATCCTGATTCTTGAAAACTCTATAGGCAATAAAGAGCGGAATTACCATCCACAATGCCAGTAAAAATCCCAGGAAAAGAGAAGAGTTTTCGCCTCCTAATTTTGTCAGAAGATATGAGCCTGAAGGGCCCAGGAAAGATTCAGCTCCTATCATTTGAAATCCCAAAACTCTTGCAATATCCACAGGGTTTAGAAGCAGGAAGAAAAGTGTAAAAGGCGTTACTTGATTCCCTCCCATGATTATGGAAATACCAATTGCTAAGAGATCATAAATGACTACAAAGAATGCCCATATAAGGAATGAAACTCCAAGAGCTTTAGAGCGCTGTCTCAGGATAACAGAGAGAAAAGAAGAGAGGGACAGAAATATCAGGAATAGAAATACCGAAAGGAATATAACTATCAAGTACCCTTTTAATCCTTCCATTCCAGTATTATAGGAAATCACAATTCCGGCAATTCCATATCCTGTAAGTGTAGACAGAAAAAGAGAAAGAAAAACACCAATGTATTTTCCCATAAAAACCTCAAATCTACTTATTGGTTGTGAAAGTAACAATCCCATGTAAGATATATCTGTTGTATAACTTTGAACGCCCATTAGCATAGATATTAAGGGGAATGTAAGTAAAACCAAATTGAAAAGACTCCCTGATGTCCTCAATAAACCAAGAAATTCTTTATAACCAGCTCCAACAGAGCCAAAATAGGAAATAAATACAGCTGTAAGAAGAAAAATAATCGAGAGGAGCTGAATATACCTACTTCGTAAAAAATTTATAAATTCATATCTTGAGATGGTCAGGATTCCTTTCATTGAGAAAATCTAACTATCTCATCGAAAGTCAGATATTCGCAATCATTTTCTTTTGCAAAGGAATCAGCTCTTTCTTTGTCATTAAAAATAATTATTCCACTATCCATAGGAGTGAATATTCGCTTAGTTCTTGAGCGGAGGAAGTAAACTTTGTCTTTCCCTATATTTATCCACTCACTTGTCTCATAATCTCTAACAAATATTGCCTTTACTTCTGACCTTTTGATGTTGTTTCTGTTAACATATGTGTTCATGCAGTTAATATCATCGAACTTAAACACTCTCCCATCCTTCATTATAATTTCAGAAGCAAAGTTCAACTTTGTTATATTCATTTTACACGCAACACAAATGTCTACTGCAGGATCAACATCTACAGGTTTGTTCTCCCTTTTACAACTGAGAGGAAATATTAGAAGAATCATTAAAATAATTAAAAACCTAAACTTCATTTGAGCCTCCTTTCAAAATAATATAATTCCTTAAAACCTCCTCCAGAGAGGGGGTTTCTATTGTAAAATCTGCAATATCAAGCCCATTAATATCAAGAAGTTTTAATATTCTCCATTTTTCGTCAAGGCTCATCTCTATTGTTATTGTAGAGTTCCAGAAATTAATTATATTAAGTGGAAGGGACTGAAGAAAATTCTTTTTATCTTGAGACAAATTGCGAAAGGATACTGTTATTTTTGATTTTAAACCAATTTTCTTGCTGAGATTAGGTAAAGAATCAACATCAATAAGTTTTCCTCTATGAAAAATAGCTATTCTATCTGCAAGTTCCTCTATATCACCCAGAATATGGGTTGAAAGAACTATAGTCTTTCCACTTTTGTTAAGATCAAAAATAAGCCTTTTTATTTGATATGCACCCTCTGGATCCAAACTTATAGTTGGTTCATCCAGAATAAGAATATGCGGATCACTAAGGAGAGCCACCGCAATACCCAATCTTTGTATCATTCCTCCTGAATATTCTGTTACTTTTCTTCTTGAATCAGCCGAAAGACCTACTATAGAAAGTATTTGTTCTACTCTATCTTTCTGGATACCCCTAATTCTTGAAAAAAGTTTCAGAATCTCATATCCTGTCATGTTTTCAGGGAAAGATATTCTCTGGGGAAGATAACCTATTAATCTTTTTATCTCCTTCTCATTTTTCCCAATTTCCATTCCCTTTACAGTTATCCTTCCTTTTGTTGGTTTAATGAGTCCCAAAATACACTTAATTGTAGTGGTTTTCCCTGCCCCATTTGGACCAAGAAAAGCCATTACTTCTCCCTCTTTTACCTCAAGACTTATCCCATCAACACCTCTAACTTTTCCATAATATTTGGATAAATTCTCAATATCTATCATTTTTCCTTTTTACTCCAGTAAAAAGCTGAAGAAAGACCAAAAATGGTTAGAGCAAATGACATTAAAAGAGAAAGAAGCCTTCCTTTGTTTTCTTTTTTTGAAATCTTTTCAATTGGAGTCCTGTCGCATTTAGCAATATCCATCAAGGGATAGGGATCTTCCTGAGCTGGAATATCAAAAATTGGGAATGTTTTCAAGGATAACTCCAGGGCATTAACAGAAGGACTGTAGAAATAAAGGGAAAGGGTAGGATAATTTTCCATCATAAATGCAAAATAACTTGTCAATCTATGGGGAATATCTCCTACACCATCTCCATTAAGGTCGAATCCCAAATAATCACTCCAGTAATTCCCCTTTCCATCTTTAAACCATCTATTATTCGAACTTGTCCTCTCTGTCTGAACCTGGACAATGTTTCTCACTATATTATTCTGATAGATTTCATTTCCTTCAGATGAAGATTTTAGATAAAAGCCTATCACATTCTCAGCTATTGTATTATTTTTAAGAACATTCTTCCAGGAATTATCCATATAAACCCCTACTGTATTGTTAATTACCCAGTTATCTTCTCCAATACTATCTTCAAATTCGACATAGAGAAGACCAAATCCTCTAAAACCTTTGCATTCAGCAAGGACATTTCTCCTGAAAGTATTGCCTCTTCCATACATCAACACTGCTCCAGCAATATTTTTTACTGAAATGTTCTCTTCAAAAGTGTTATTTTTAGAAAACATAAAATGAATACCATATCTAAGTCCTGTTAGAAAATTTCTTATAATGATATTTTTGTCTGCATGGTCAAAGTAAATTCCGTCTCCATAGTTCTCAATATAGTTATCCTCAACTATATTATCAGTGGTATCATATAGATGAATCCCATTTCCTCGATCGGGAGAAGAAAGATAGCTCCTTCCATAAAATCTGTTATTTACTATTCTATTCTGTTTTGACCTGTAGAGATAAATTCCGAATAGAGTGTCTTCAAAAATATTATTCTCTATAATATTCCTGTCCCCTTTTAACTTGAGTCCAGAATCTTCTTTTCTTAACTCAAATCCTCCTCCACGAATGACAAAGCCTCTTATAACGCATCCTCCTTTCTCCACAGTAATGGCATCTCCCTTTCTCTCGCCCTCGATAACTGGATAACCAATTCCTTCAAGGGTTATTGGCTTATCAACAATTATATTACCATAATATTTCCCCGGATAAACTTTTATTATGTCCCCATCCTTTGCTATTTCCAGTGCTTTTCTCAAATATCCAACTTCTTTATTCTTTCCCACCTCAATTGTCCGAGCAAAAAAGGGAGATGAAAGAATGAGAATGAGGAAGGGAAACAAAAATCTGCCCAGATTGTTATTCATTTTCCTCTCTTTCCATCAAAACTCTTTAAGAAGGGTTATTACTATACTTTTTCCAGCTTCAGGAATTCTCTCTGTTGTTCCTGATATCTTTCTATTTAGATGCTCGTAATAAAGTCTGTTCGTCAGGTTTCTCCCCTCTACAATCAAGTGGAAATATCTCATATTTAAACCCAGGCTTAAATTATACACTGAAAAGCCACTGGTTTCACTTTCATTGAAAATACTCGACACTCTTTTCTGAGAAGCAACAAACCTTCCATGGGCTCTAATCCAAGCTCTTCCTTTGATTTCATAATTGATCTTTAAATTCCCCTCAAAGGGAGGTATTTCAGGAAGATTATCTCCATTTGTCATATCATAGCCAATTGTGTGGGCTAATGTTCCAGTTATGGTTAAATTCTCGATCAAATTAAAACTACCTGCAAACTCACCGCCATATTTATAAGCTCTGTTAATATTAATGAATTTCTTAACACCAAGAACTCCTGGAGAACGAGGTTTGATCTCCCTTATCAGCTCTGCGGATATTAAATTGTTAAGATATGAATAGAATAGGGAAGCACTCCACAAGAACCTTCCTGACTTTCCTTTTATATCGATTTCCAGTTGGTTGTTGGTTTGAGGTTTTAAGGATGGGTTTCCAATGTAATCGTATCTATCCATACCAACTGGGAGAAGGAAAAGATAACTCTGGGAAATATCAGGAGATATTGTTCCTCTTCCTGTAGAGAAAGACAACTCGAGATTGTTAGATGGGTAAAATTTTAAAACAGAAAATAGGGAGAAATTGAGATCGGTTCTGGAAATTTCAGAACCATAAAAGGAGGTAAAGGACGAATCTGGATTCCTTGCATCAGAATATACCCTGTCCAGCCTACCACCTGCTATAAAAATAATCTTATCCTTAATAGGAGTAGTAAATTCAGAAAATATTCCTACGGTTCTCTGGATAGCATTGGGCCATATAATGTCAAGGAAATTTTTCCCTGCCATTAGTCCAGTCTTTATATCCCTTGTTCTAAATCCATCTCTTTTCTCTTCAAAACTGTCTATTCCTGCATCGAGATGAGTTTTTCCAAAACTCGTTCCAGTTGCAAATCTTACTCCATAAAACCATGTTTTGACATCGGTCTTTGCTGACATCGTGGCAAAGGTAGGCTTTTTGAAATTGTTCATACTATGGTCCACAGTATCGTAAAAAAGTTTTAACGAGAGCTTATCCAGGAAGGATGACATTGGCGTATAACGATAATCTAAGGAGAGCACATCTGCTCTATCAAAGTCAGCATCCATTGGAAGAGCAGGATAAAGAACATCCCAGTTAAACTTATAGTTATAGGAAAGGGAGAGGTAATGGCGGGGAAGATTGATTCCTGTTTGTAGACTAGCATCCTTTGAATTGAAACTTGATGAAATCTCCCTGCCACTCCCATCCTTATAATTTTCATAGGTTCTGTAGCCTCCAGAAAGAACAAAATTATAAATATCTCTTCCACCTGCAAAATGAATCCTTCCATTTTTCCCTTTTCCATTGGACTCAAAAGCTCCACTTAACCTTCCATGATATCTAAATTCCTCTCCTGCAAAGAAATGCTCCCTTGGGGACATATTTATTGTTCCACCAAAATTTGGGCCATACTTTACTGTAAAAGGTCCTTTGTAAATCTCAATTTTCTCAAAATCGTGGGCTTCAAAATGAGAGGTTGAAGGATCCATCCTGTTGGGGCAGGCACCTTCAATTCTAACAAAATCTTTGAATACTATGTTTACCTGCTTACCTGAAAAACCTCTCCAAACTGTATCCAATGCAGTCCCACCTTTCTTTATACTTGAAGCTCCTTGAAGCTCCCTAAAAAACTCTCCCACATCTTTTATTGATTGTCTAGTTATCTCTTTATTGGAGATTGAGAAGTATGGAACTATTGGAGTTGGAAAGGCTGTAACAACAATCCTTTCAGAAATGATACCTTTTTTGAAAACAATTATATCAACCCTTTTAACTTCGTCCTTCTTTACATCTACATAAATCTCCATAAATTCGTATTTTTCATCTCTAATAACGATTGTGTACCTTCCCTTTGGAATATCAGAAAACTCAAAAAATCCTCTCTCGTCAGTAAATACTTCCTTTGAGAGCTCCTTTATTGTAACTGAAACATTTGAGAGCCCTCTTTTTTCAATGCTATCTAAAACATAACCTTTTATCTGGGAACCCAAAAGAAAGGAAGAAAAAATTATTGGAATAAAGGCAAAAAATATCAATTTTCTCATTTTCTACCTCTTAAAAAAGCATTGGGGGCAGGATAAAACCTGCCCCCTTTCAATATCACTTTCCGACTGCCACTGCTTTCTTTAACATCATGTCAAGGGTAACAAAATTTGTTCCTGCTTTTATATACCACTGCCATGCCTGGTTAAAATCTGTCTCTATTTGCTTATCACAACCCTTTTGCTCATACGAAGCCTTTGTTTTCTGAAAGATTTCATCTGCCTTTGAAAGCCACATCTCTCCATCCTTCATTTCGTCCTTTTGAAATTCATTGGTAAGGGTGACTGTCTTAAGTTTCTCATGCAATCCTTTGACAATATCGGCAGTGGATTGAGCAACATTCATTGCATATTCACAAAGATTCTTTGGAGGTCCTGTAGGAGCCTCAGCTACAGCTGGCTTCTCTTCTTTTGCAGGAGGAACCTCCTTCTTTTTGCATCCTGAAAGAAAGAGCAGTCCTCCCACAAAAAATCCAATAATAATTAAAATTAGGATTTTGTTTTTATACATTTTTGTCCTCCTTTCCTAATAAATTTGCCCCTAAAACAATGGCCATAAGGAGAAAGGAAATCAGGATTAGGAGCGCACCTATATCAAAATAGGCTAAGGTTGTAAATTGGGCAAACTTATTTGTTCCAAAAATGGGTGGGGTAAAAGGAGGAATCTTCATGGCTGCTTTTGGAGAGAGATTGTGGCCATAATCATAGAGCTTTGAGTAGAGAAGATATAACCCATAAACGCCGAATACAGCAGTAAAAGCCATAGGTAAAATAACCAAAATCTTTTTCCTCATAAAGGCAACAATGAGGGTAAGAATTGCAATACCTCCAACCCAGAAAGGGAAGATTTTAAACTGGGGGAAATCCTCATCTTTGATTTCCTTCATTCCTATGTAGTGGTTTAAGACATTTATCTCCACAAGATCTCTTCCACCAACCTTGTAAAGATAAACATGCATGACAAGCCCCTCAGGATACTGGTAAGATTTCACCCAGAATGTCCATAAAGGGAGGGGGATAGAGCAAGCCATGAAGATGAAGGAGAGGAGAAGGAGAAAAGAACTAAGCTTTTTTAATTTTACCATGAGATTCCTCCCTTTCTCCCTTCCTTATGGCTTCCATAAGGCAAGCAATCCCTTCTCCATCCTTGCAATTCTCTTGGGTTTTACCACTAAATACCCCTGCATCTCCTGGTGAAGGGCTGAGCAGAAATTGGTGCAGTAGTAAGGGAACACTCCCGGCTTGTCTGCTATAAACTCTATATGGACAGTTTCTCCTGGATCCGGGACAACATTGATGTTATACTCGCAAATTGCAAAACCATGAATCTCGTCCCTCATTTCCTCAATATTTGTAAGGTGAATAATAACTTTATCTCCTTGCTCACATTCAATTTTGTAGGGAGCAATATAACTTCTGACAACCATTGCCCATACTTCAACAACATTCCCTTTTCTTTCCTGTCTTGCCTCTGCTTCTGACCATATTGCATTTGGATCCTTATTATCAACACCCCTCACATAGACTTCAATGGGCTTCAAGAGATCTCTTTTTATCATTACAGCATAATGGGGTTCAGGTTCAGGATATGCCTCAGCAATCAATTTCATTTTTTCTCCTGAAATATCTATAAGCTGGGCTGACTCTGGCTGAGAAGGACCAACGGGTAAATGCCTTCCCTTGGAGAGCTTGTTGCAAGCAACAAGCCATTTTCCATGAGGTGAAACAGTATCACCATGAGCAGCTGTCAGATGACCTATATTATAGGCAACAGGAATTTTATCAACCACATCCCAGGGTGGCCCAACTCTCCATTTTGCAACAGCGGATTCAACAAATAAGGATGTATAGGCAAAACCCTTGTCATCAAATTGGGTATGGAGAGGACCAAGACCAACTGGAACCTCTGCTACCCTTACACTTTCAAATTTTACAACAGGAATTCCATCTTCTTCCCCTTCAAAATCTTTGTTTTCTATAGCTTTTATAAATTTCGAAAAGCTAAAAACTGAAACAGTAGGGCTTAGTTTTCCACTCCCGATAATGTATTCTCCAGATGGTGAAACATCAACTCCATGAGGGGATTTGCCGCAAGGAATAAAGTAAGCAATTCCTGTAACTTTCGAAGCATCAACCACCTTTGCACCTCCAATCATCTCATACTTACCCTGTTCAATTACCTTCTCCACTTCTTTCCAGTTTACTGCGACTATGTAATCCTTTTCTTTTTGTGATGCGGTAACTTCAAGTTTTCCTATTGCTCTTTCAGAATTATAACAGGTCCAGAATGCCCAACCATAACTAACTTTTTTCCCTGCGTCTCCAAGGTCATAATTAAAGGGAGGAAGAAGAACCTGCCATCCCTCGCTCATATGGCCAGTTTGAGGGTCAATTTTTACAGCACCAACAATCCCTTTATATCTTGTTGCATACTCCTCAACTGGGGCGTAAGTTCCTTTTGGGATAGGGATTGAAAATCTTGTGGCGAATAAGGAATACTCTGTGTTGGGTGTGATATAGGCGGAGCCATGGTCACCAGCAATATTAGGTATGGGTCCATAAATCTCTACAGTCTTAAAAGTTCTTAGGTCGATTCTGGCTATTCTATTATTGGCATTATCGTTTACGAATAGCCACCTTCCATCATATTCACCATTTGTTTCAGAAGGAGCCGGGTGATGAACATCTCCCCATGTAAATTCACCTAACATTTTCTTAGATTCTTTGTCAAAACCATATCCTGTAGCTGGATAGGGTGCGAATACTGGAATTGTCCTTATGTGTCTCATTGAGGGAACACCATACACATAGACTTGCCCAGAATGTCCTCCAGACATAAAGAGGTAGTATTCATCCCACTCACCAGGTGGAACATACTGCTTCAGAGCTGCTTCCTCAATTTCTGAGCGAGCTTTCCTTCCCTCTTTTTTGCAGGCTGGAAGAAATATCAAGCCTGCAGAAAGGAAGAAAACCATTACCCATAGAAACTTTAAGTTTTTTGAAACCATACAAACCTCCTCAAAATTTATTTTTTCCCATTTAATTTTTTATACTCCTCATATGCCTTAACAAGTTTTTCATAAACTAAAATTCTTTCATCGGTTGTAAGGGGAATCTGAACCTCCAAAACCATCTTCATGGTAGAGGTGGGATTTAGAAGAAATGTTTTGAGATCCATACTATATTTTCTCCACACATCTTCATAGGCATTACTCAAATCAGGACCGATATCCGTCGGAGATTGAATACCAAAACTTTTTATTGAATGACATATAAAACATGTCTTCTGGACGAAAAATGCCCCTTCTCCTGTCCCCATTGCCTTTTCTGCTTGCAGTTCCTTTTCTGTTGGAGGCTCATATAATTTAACAGATGGGTAATAATTAACTGGTAAATCAACCTTTTTCCAGCTCATAACAAGAAGGGTTAAAGCTTGAGCCTCCTCTGTTGTAAACTTAAAATCTGGCATTATTGAGTCCGGAAGAATACTTTTTGGGTTCTTGAAATGATTTATATGCCACTCAAAAACAGTTTTTACTGAAGAAAGGGAACGGGAATAGTCAAACTGTTCTGGTGATTTATCTCCCTCATAGGACAGGTCAGGACCGATGGAACCACCCCTTCCATTAATTATATGGCATGCTCTGCATCCTTTCTCTCTAACAATTCTCTTACCAAGATTTATAAATTCCATTCCCTCCGTCTCCAGATCATATCTGTGACAGATGTTACAGTTCATCTCAATTAAAGATTTCTTCTCTCTTATGAGATGCGCATCCGCCAATTCCTTTGAAAGGAGTGGATATTCCCAGTGTTCTGAATAACCATGAGCATCTTCTTTTTCAAGGGCATAACCCTGTCCACCATGGCAGAGAGTGCATCCGTATTGAGAGAAGGGATGTTTTTTAATTATCTCTTTTGCAGGATGGCTCTTAAATGGTTCCTCCTGATCTTCAAGTCCTTTCCATTCCACTCCAAGATGACATGTTACGCAACGATCAACTCTGTTTAAATTTCTTATCCAAATTTGTTGAACCCCGTTGGGAACAAGCTCAGCTTGCTTCTCTCCAAACTTTTTCTTGATAAGTTGTTTGAAATCTTTTTGATAGCTTTTCCACTGGGGCAAATTAGAACTTCCGATTAAATAAAGAGTTAGAAGGAATAAAAGGAAACCAAGGATAAGGAGAAAGGAGATGTCCTTTTTTGTTAAACTTTTTATATCAAATATGTTCTTCATAAAACCTCTCCTATAAATTAACTGGCTTTTCAGGCCAGCTTTCCCATGGCCAGTATAGCTTCCAGTTAGGACCTCTCATGTATGTGCCGACGAAGATTAGAATTAATATTAAAAATACCAGAATAAGGAAAACGATTATCTGCCTCCTTCTCTCACTTGCAAACCAAATCCCTATACTCTTGACAGAGCTTTTATCAATGAAGGGGGTTATTACAAGAAGGAAAAGAAGAATTCCAGGAATTATAACCCCCCCAACAAGACCTCCACTTATTGTGAAATCTCCTATTTTGATGGTTGTATCAGCTACAAGTTCCTGAAGCCATAAAAAATACCATGGCGCCTTTGCAGGATTAGGGGTAACTGAGGGATTTGCTGGTTCTTCTAAGGGAGTTTTCAGCAAAAGAGTCATGGAAAGACAGACAAAAAATGTAATCATAAATACAATAAGTGCTCTAACTGTCAAATTGGGTGAGGATTCTACCATCTCATCATCCAATTTATAATCAAAAGTAATTATTGATTTTCCCTTTGTGTATCCAAGGAGTGAATAGGTTTTTGTTGGATTAGGATTTGTCATAACTTTTTTTGAGTTGAGAAGAAGATTTTCATAACAGGCAAGCCCTCCATCCTTCCTTATCCTCCACATATGGTATGCGATCAATAAAGTTACAATAGAAGGGAGTAGAGCAACATGAATCGCATAAAACCTTATAAGGGTATTCTGACTTATTTCATTACCTCCAAGTAGAAGGAATCTTATCCATTTGCCCATAAGGGGAATAGAACTTGCAATGTTTGTTCCCACTGTGATAGCCCAATAAGCCAGTTGGTCCCAGGGAAGAAGATAGCCAGTAAAAGAAAATAGAAGAGTGAGAAGAAGAAGGAAAACACCAACAAGCCAGTTCAATTCTCTAAATCCTAATTCTTTAAAGGCTGAGCGGTAAGCTCCTGTAAGGAAAACTCTAACCATGTGAAAGAATACCACAGCAACCATTAAATGGGCTGCATTCCTGTGCATTCTCCTAAGAAACCATCCATAAGATATTACATTTTCAATATCTTTTACGCTCCAGTATGCCCTCTCAACAGATGGAACATAGAAGAACATAAGAATTATCCCTGTGATAAAAAGGATGATAAAGAGAGAAAGGGAAGCAGTTCCGAGCCACAGGGAATAACCCCAGGATAGGCTTTTCTTTAAAGATTTATTAGGAAACCAATGAAGAAAAAAGTTTTTTACTATAGCCAGACTGCTTTCTTTACCACTTGATGGAGCCCATGTATAAAAAAGCCTCTTAAAAATCTTCTTTATTTTTCCTTCCATTTCTTCACCTTTATACCTCTAATTTCGTCCCTCTTTCCACTTCCTGGGAAAGGTCAACAATCAACTGCCCATCCTCAGGGGATATATAAAGCTTAAACCAGGGAAGAGGTCGAGGAGCTGGACCAGAATAGTTTGTTCCATCGCCGTAATATCTGGAGCCATGACAGGCACAGAAGAATTCAAAAGACTCAGTTATTTCCTCTCCTTTACTCATAACCTTTTTCGCCTGAGCGAACTTCGCAGATTGGACAGTGCAACCAAGATGAGTGCAAATCGCAGAAATTGCATGGAAGGAATTCCCTTCCCTGATTATATAGACCCTGTTTTCTGGAATAAAGGTAATTCCCTCAGGATATTTTGCAGGTTCGCCAATCTTTGCCCTTCTGGGTGGTTCATAGAGGACATCGGGCTTAAGGGGTCTGAAAATGGTGTAGATAATTCCTGAAAGGGAAGCAAAAAAGGCTCCAATACCCAGCTTTTTTAAAAATGTTCTCCTCTTTTCATTCATAAAATATCCTCCTCAAAATGAAATCTTTCCATTGTTATTGCACCAGTTGGACACCTTTTTGCACACAAACCACATCTTATACATTCATCATCATCCTTTACAAAAAGAACATCATCATCCCCTCCCTCTATTGGAATTTTATTTTCTCCAATAAATTCTGCTTCATTAATGGGAATAAATTTGATGCAGTTCTTAGGACAAACATCCACACACCCTCCGCACAAAACACACTTTTCTCCATCATAAATTGTATAAATGTGACAGGAGAGACATCTTTTTGCCTGCTCAATTGCTTCATCTTCAGGATATACTTCTTCCACTTCTACTATTCCAACCCTTTTATCTAATGAAATTGTTGGAAGTTTCTTTCTTTTTATGAATTCATAATCATCAGGAGGAGTATAAAGCTCGGTAGGGATTAATTCTATTTTTACATTCAATATCCTTTCTCTTTCTTCAGGCTTTATGAAAAATATTTCTTTCTTTCCCTTTGCTTTAAGATATTCATCAATGGAAAGCGCTGCCTTTTTCCCATCAGCTACCGCCTGTATAAGAGTTCTTGGACCATAAACAGCGTCTCCTCCTGCAAAAACTCCTGGAGATGTTGTAGAATTAGTTGCTACATCAACCTTTATTGTTCCAAAAGGAGTAAGTTCAACTCCATCCTCCTTAGAAATGAAAGGGAAGTGCGGTTTTTGTCCAATCGCAAGAATAACAGAATCGCATTCAAAGAAGATTTCTGTCCCTTCTTTCAAAATAGGATTAAACATCCCATTTTCATCAAACACTCTTTCACACCTTAGAAATTCAACTCCTTTTACTCTTTTCTCCTCCCCTATAAATCTTTTAGGACCATAGGAAGCATAAAATTTTATCCCTTCTATCAATGCTTCTTCAAACTCCTCCTTACCCTGAATTGTTTTTCTTGCTGGCATCTCTTCAAAACTTTCCAAGCTGAACACCATTACCTCCCTTGCTCCAGTGCGAAGGGCTGAGCGAGCAACATCAATTGCAGTTATTGTATCCTGAGCAATGGCATGCAAATCAGTACTTTCCAGTTTTAACATCTCCCTTATAGCAGTTCTTGCAGCATCAAGAGCCACACTACCACCTCCAATTACTATTACTCTTGTGCCTAAATCAAGGCGATAACCTCTGTTGACATTCAAAAGAAAATCAACCGCTGTTGTTATTCCGTCAAGCTCTGCCCCTTCTATTTTTAATTTATCAGCTTTCCATGTGCCAGAGGCAATAAAAATAGCATCAAATTCTTCTTTAAGCTTTTTTATTCCATATTTTTCATTTAAATAAACCCCTTTCTTCACTTCTACTCCAAGGGACAAAATCTCATTGGAAATTTTATCAAGGATAGTTTTGTCTAATCTATGGCCAGGAACCCCATGCCTTATCATTCCTCCAAGACTTTCCGTTGCTTCAAATACTACAACTTTGTAGCCTATTAAGGCAAGATCGTGGGCACAGGATAGCCCTGCTGGTCCTCCACCAATTATGGCAATTCTTTTATCTTTATTCTTCAAATCTTTTCTTTTCAAGAGTTTTGGAATATGCCATAAAGTTTTAAAACCCTTATCTTCCAATCCGCCTTCAAGGAAAAATGGAATAAGGGAATCAGAAGATTCTACTCCATATTTCTCTGTTAAAAATCTTTTAAGGGCTCTTATTGATACTGGGCTATCCACTCTACCTCTTCTACAGGCATCCTCGCAGGGAGCAGAACAGATTCTTCCACATATCGAGGAAAAGGGATTTGGTGAATGGGCAATTAAAAAAGCCTCTGGATAATCCTTCTCCGCTATTAACTGAACATATCTTCCGCTATCTGTGTGCACAGGACAAGCATAATAACAAGGCACATTATCCCTGAACCATTCTATATTTCTTACTTCTATAATAAAAGGTTTCATATAGAAAAATATTCAAATTGTATGCCAAATTGAAATTTCTTTATAGAAAAGGTTTTTTAAACTAATAAATGATTAAAATGAGGCATTGTTTCCCCAATTGTGGCAATTCTGTCCCATTTATTCCCTTATTCTGAATTTTTTCATCAATCTATACAAAGTCTTTCTATCTATACCCGCTTTTTTCGAAGCCTCGCTGAAAGTCTTGTTCTCCTCTAAAAGGGATTTTATATAATTTTTATGAAATTCTTCCATTGCAATTTTTAGAGCCTCTTTATAGGGAAGGGATGAGGATGGGGTGAAAGTTATCCTTTTGTAATTAACAATATGCTCTGGAAGTTCTGAACAGGTTATAAGCTCTTTATCACAGAGAGAAATTGCTCTTTCTATCGTATTCATTAGTTCTCTAACATTTCCTGGCCAGTCATATCTTTCCAAAATCTCCATACAATCTGATTTCATACCCAATACATTCTTTTGATTTTTTTTTGAAAAAATTTTTATAAAGTAATTTACCAATAAAGGAATGTCCTCTTTTCTCTCTCTCAATGGAGGTATCTCAATCTCTATTACATTTATCCTGTAATAAAGTTCTTCAAGAAAAGCTTCCTTTTTGATTAATTCTTTAAGATCTAAATTAGTTGCTGAAATAACTCTTATATCCACATCAATTAAATCTCTTCCACCTAATCTCCTGATCTGCCTCTCCTGTAAAACCCTTAAAAATTTTGCCTGAATAGGGAGGTAAAGCCTGGAAATTTCATCTAAAAATAGAGTCCCTCCGTTAGCCATCTCAATCAAACCCTTTTTAGTTTGATATGCTCCAGTAAAAGCTCCTTTCTCATAGCCAAAAAGTTCTGATTCAGCAAGATTCTCTGGAATTGTAGAACAATCAACAGGGATTAGATGTTTTTTATTTCTAAAACTTAATTTGTGAATGAAGCGAGCAATTAACTCTTTGCCAGTTCCGCTTTCTCCGTAAAGAAGGACATTGCTATCTGTCTTTGCTATTTTCTCTGCCAAATCCAAAACTTTTCTGATTTTTACTGAATTGCCAACAATTTTTTCCCTTTCCCTCAACTCACTAATGCAGGTATGCAACCTAATGTTTTCATCTTTTAATCTTTTGAATTCCATTGCTTTTTTGATTGCAGTAAGAAGATGCTCTGTTGAGAAGGGTTTTGGTAAATAATCGAAAGCCCCCTCTTTTATTGCTCTAACTGCGTCCTCAATATTGGCATAGGCTGTAAAAAGTATTACTATTGCATTAGAATTTATCTCTTTAGCACTTTTCAAAATTTCAAAACCATCTTTGCCCTCCATTCTTATATCAGTAAGAATAATATCGGGAGATGTCTTCCTCAAGGAATCTTCAAAACGAGCTGCGTCATAAAGAGGAAAGCATTCATACCCGTAGAAAGATAAGATTCTGGTGCAGTTTTCAACCATATCCTTCTCATCATCAATTATAAGAATCTTTCCCTCGGACATTATAATATACTTTTATCAATAAAAGGAATTTTTACTATAACTTTTGTCCCTTTTCCCTCTTCACTTTGAATTTCAATCTCGCCTCCATGGGATCTTATAATATTATAACAAAGAAACAATCCCAATCCTGTTCCGTTCTTTTTTGTTGTGAAGAATGGCTCGAATATTTTCTTAATTTTATCTTTTGGAATGCCTTTCCCATTATCTGATACGATTACCTTTATAAATCTCTCATCAAATAGGGGTGCTTGAGTCTCGATTAGAATCCTTCCCCCTTCAGTAAGAGCCTCCTTTGCATTGTTTATAAGATTAAGAAAAACCTGTTGCAATTGGGTCTCATTACCAAAAACCTTTGGCAATCCAAACATTAATCTTTTCTCAATTTCTATTTTATCCTTTTTAAACTGCGAATCAACAAATAGTAAAACAGTTTCAATTATCTCGTTTATGTTACACTCCTTCCTCTCATCAGAGGAGAGCTTCGAAAAGTTAATAAGGCTATATATTAAATCTGAGATTCTTTTTGCATGGATTTTTATAGTTTTTATGTCTTCTATTATTTCTGCAGGATATCTTTTTTTACTACTTTCAAGAAGAAGGCAATCGCATCTACTTACTATAGTTCCAACAGGGTTATTTATTTCGTGGCTTAAACCAGCCAGTAAGGTACCAAGAGAGGCAAGCCTTTCAGATTGAAAGAGCTTTTCATAAGTCTCATTTAACTCATTCTTTATTTCTGAAATTTTTTGTTTAAAGAATGAAAGTTTTATTTTGTACAGTTCTGTTTTCTCTTCAAGAAATTTTGCATAATCTATGATGTTTTTTATATTTTTCAGGCTTTGATTGGATAAATCTTCTATTTCCCTACCCTTTAAACTTTTTAAGGGCGTAAGAATGCTTTTTCTTAGAATAAATAAACTCATCAATGGAAGAAATGTTGAAAAAATCAATATAGTTAATATCAAATAAGAATTCCCTACTTTGCCCATCTTATCAGAAATCAAAAAATTCAATAGAATTGCTCCTGAATTTTCATTTTTCATTTCATGACATTTGTAGCAAGATGAAATTGGCTTTAAAGGGACAATAGATAGATATCTGAAAGTATCCTTTTTCTTTTTAAGTTGGATTCTATCGCTCTTCCCTTTTCTCAAGGCTGTTAAAATTTTTTCATCTTGAATCTGAGACTGGAAATCTTCTTTTTGTGTAGAGGATACAATCATACCGGAAGAATTTATTATGTTTATTTTTTCCAATTTTATTTTAGAACTAATTTCACCTTTCAAATCCGTCAATTCCTTTTTCATTCCATGGAAATTGAGATAATCAACTATCAGTCCTTTTACAAACTCCTCTTCAATTTC
>Ga0136652_1000608_pt1 | contig 16850 bp, 11 predicted proteins | sample ConPoolayeEmetaG_FD_94864 | JGI IMG/M metagenome (GOLD analysis project Ga0136652, IMG submission 94864) | Hot spring microbial mat communities from California, USA to study Microbial Dark Matter (Phase II) - Cone Pool mat layer E metaG... ...
GTATTGACAAGGCGGGCCCGAAAAGAGTGAGAGTGCCGGCCCCGCAAGCCAGGCCGGCGGCAAGCAGCCCGCGATACATGCCGGCCTCGGCGAAACGCCCCCCAAACACGTCGCGCACGATCGCCGGCACCACCGAGCCGACCACCCCGGCACAGGCCCAGTAGACCGTGCCCAGAGCGATGATCTGCCCGATGCGACGGTGCTGCCCGACGTATCGAAAACCTTCTCGGAGCGGCGTCCAGACGCCGCTCAGGGGACGGCGAACCACGCCCGGTAAGCCCGGCGCCCGGATGGCGGCTACCAGGGCGGCGCTGATCAGGAAGGTCAGCGCGTCCAGGCGGTAGTTCCAGTCCAGGTGCAATCGGCCTGTGTTGCTCAAATCGACCAGCCAGCCCCCCACCAGGGCACTGGAAATGGCCCCGATGGTACCCAGGGCGCTGATCATGGCGTTGGCTCGTACCAGGTGCTGGCTCCGGATGAGCGTCGGGACCATGGCCTGTCGGCTGGGCGAAAAGAAAGCCGCAAACAGGCCCGCTCCGACCAGTGGCAGGGCGACCGAGAAGTCGCCTGACCCGCCGGTCCGCAGGAGAGGCACCGTCAGCGGAAGGCTGATCATGATCGCGGCCCGGGCCAGGTCGGTCCCCACCATGGTCCACTTGCGGCTGAAGCGGTCCGCCCACCACCCGGCCAGCGGGCCCAGCACCATGAATGGGCAGAAAAAGCAGAAGGTCATCAGGGCCTGGACGCGGGTGATGTCGCCGCGGTCCAAGCCGCCCGCTTCCTGAAGCAGGGCCATCTCGCTCAGGTGGTCGCCGAAGGCGCTGATCCCGTACGCCCCCAACAGCAACATGAAGTTGCGGTTGCGGATCAGTCGGCCGGGAAGACTCGCTCGCTGATCCGACGAATGTAACGGTGCAGGTCGCATGGTCGGTGCAGGCGAATAGTTCAGCCGGAGGCGGCGACAGAAACTTCAGGACTGCCGGCTGCGAAGGCCACGGCTCCAGCGGTGCCGGGCCACTGGCTTTTCAACGGTCGAACCGGCGCAATGCCCCGTTGAAAGTCCGAGCCGCCAGAGCCGTCACCATCAGCGAAAAGACACGGCATCGAAGCGAGTTTCCAGCAGGTGGTCACCGGCCGCTGCCCGACGGTGGCGATGCCGATTTGACCCCGCGCTCGCCTTTGGGGCACCGGGCAAGCCCGTCGCCCGCGCTCCGCGTTCTGATCGTTTGGGACTCCGATGTCCTGGGTTCAGCCGAAACTTGGGGCTCCAGCGCGGCACTATGCTAGCACTTGCTCATACAGTTCCATCATCTCCCGTGCGTGCCGGGCCATCGAAAGCCGAGCTCGCAGTCGCGGGGCTTCGGCCTGGCATGCTTCCCGGACTGCGGGCTGCAAGGCAGTTTCCATGGCGGCCGCCAGCGCGGGAATGTCATCCGGGCGGTCGATCACCGCTCCGTGCCGGCCGGTCTGCATGACTTCCGCGGCTCCGTTGTAGCGGGTGGTGACCACCGGGAGGCCAAGCGAGAGAGCCTCCAGCACAACGCGGCTGCACGGATCATACCAGGTTGGATGGGCCAGCAGGTCGGCCGCGGCGTACCAGGCGTTCATGCCCGATTGCAGTCCTAGAAAATGCACGCGACTCGCCACGCCCAGCCGGCGGGCCAGACGCCGGTATGGCCCGGGATTGCCCCGGCCAACCACCGCCAGGGTCCAATCCGACTGTCCGTGGGCCAGGGCTTGGATAAGCTCGCGCAGCCCTTTGAGCCGGAAGTTATGGGCCACGAACAGGACCAGCGGCCGGGCCGCCGGCACGCCCAGGCTGGCCCGCAGGGCAATCCGGCTGCCATCCTCCGACGGATCGACGTCTACGCCGTTGTAAACCACGCGGACCCGGTTTGCCGGAAAGCCCAGCCCGGAGACGACTTGGCGCCGCACGTAATCGGATACTGCGGCCACCAAGAGACCGTGGTGACCACCGGCCAGCAGTTGTTCTTCCAGCCGCCACAGATAACGCTGTCGGAGGTTGAGGCGTCGGAGCAACCGTTTTACCGGTCGCCATGCGGGCCGGGAGAGGGCCAGGTTGCGGGAGATCGTTTCGCGGTAGGTACCGCCCCGGGGCTGGTACAGGCCGGCCCCGGGACAGGGGGTGATCGTATGAACCACGTCGAAGCGCTGCGCCCGGACCAGCTCGCTGGCCGCCCGGATGAAGGCCCGGGTGCGTGCCAGTCGCGTGGAGCCGTGGGGCTGGATCGGCAGGCTGGAGAACGATTCACCGCTCAGGTTCGGTTGGCGATCGGCGCTGTGCACGATGGTCACTTCCAGACCCAGTTGCGACAGATGCCGGGCCATTTCGCGGGTAGAGGTTTCCGCGCCGCCCCGTCGAAGGTCCACCCGCTCCTGGATTATCGCCACTTTCATCCGGTCTGTCCGGCGGCCGCCGGTTTTGGTTCGGATCCGGCCAGCCCCCCTTTTCGTCGGATACGGCGCAGGATCGCGTCGCTCTTGCGTACAATTCGGCGGGCGTACCAGCGAACCCGTGGCGCGTTCACGTCCAGGCCGAGGTAGGTTAGCAGGAAGCGGAGCCGATCGGTCCGCCAGAGGCCGATCTGCCGGGCCGAACTGTCGAGCTGGGAGAGGTCTTTGATCAGCCAGCGGGTTCGCCACCAACGCGGGCGCCACAGCCGGGCGAGGTCGATCAGGGTGAAGGCCGGTGGCCGTCGGCCAGCCGGATCCAGATCGGCGAAGACATGACACAGATACAGATCGCGGTGGCAGGCACCGGTCTGGTGGAAGGCGGAGATAAAGCGGGCCAGACGCCGCACCAGGTCATGCCGGGCCAGGCCGCGCAGAATCGGTGCGTTTTGCTGGCGGAGCCGGCACCAGGCGCGGTCCAGGGCTTCGCCGGTGGCCGCCTCCAGCAGCAGCGCGCTGGAGCGCTCGAACACTCCCCGCATTTCCTCCACCACTGCCACGGTCCGGGCTGCGGGAATCGACTGGCGGCCCAGCTCGACCGATTGCTGATACTCCCACCAAGCCCGGCTGTGCCGGGCCGACTGTCGCCGAATCCGGTCGAGCTGTGCGTTCCAGGATGTGCTTCGATAGCGTTTCAGATACAGCACGTGCGTGGTAGGGGGGCCTTTGCTCTGGAGGGTAGACGCGGTCAGGGCGGCGTTACTCTCGGAAACCGGGCCATCCGGCTTCCAGCGCCAGCGCTGCCGGCCGCCCAACCCGGGCTTGGTCAGGGGCTCCCACTGGCCGCTCAGGTCCGGGGGTGGAAAAGGGTCGGTCAGCAGCCGGTGCAGGTCCGACAGGCCGGCCCGCGCCAGCCGATCGCTCCATTCCTCGGCGATCTGCCAGCGGCGTTTCATGGTCCCGGCTCTGAGGTCTGACTGCCCGACGCCTCCAGCGGCCGAAACTGCGACTCCTCCGCCAGCCGCCGGTTCCATTCGGTGAACAAGCGGTTCATTCGGATGCGGCGTTCCTCGTGGCGTCGCCAGCTCCTGACAAGCCGGTCAATCTGACGGCAGCAGGTGGCGGCGGAGGCGGCGCAGCCGGTCCGCTTCAGATAGCGGACCAGGAAACGCAGTCTCTCCATTGCGGACGTGAAGGGCAGCGCGGAAGCGGCCACCTGGGCCAGTTCATGCAGCCACCACTGGCCGCCGGCCCCGAGTCGCTCCCAGGCGTGAGGCGGCTGGGGGTCGACCAGAAAGAATTCTGGTTGGCCGTCCGGCCCGTCGCGGACCAGCACATTCCGCCAGAACAGATTCCCATGGCAGCAGCCGGCTAGGTGCAGAGCTGCGAGCTGGTCGGCCAGCTCCTCAAGCAGGTGGCGTCGCTTGCTGCGGTTCAGCTCCATCCGGCTACCGCCCAGGCCCTGGGCGACCGTGGTCAGATTCTCCGCCTCGGGTACCTCCTCGGTGATGAGAAAACAGGCGGTCAGGAAATGCGCCACCCGGCGACCGCCATAGGCCACGGGCCGGACCGCGGGCCCGCCCAGGGAGCGGATCAGGTTGAGAGCCCGGCACTCGGCCTGACTGCGGTGCATGCCGAAAAAGGTGCCCCGCAGCATGCCGCGCAGCCTCTTGCTCCAGGTGGGGAAAAAATGTCGTTTCAGATAGAAGCCTGGCTGACCATCCGGACCGGGGACGCGCAAGGTGTCGGTGGTACGGCTCCACGCGGCCACGTTTCCGTCGACCCGCGTCAGGATCCGCTGGACGCTGTCCAGGCCGCATAGCTGGAGTCGCTGACGGTAGGCCGGGTCGATCCAGATGTGCTCGCTATAGATCATGCCGGTACATCAACTCTGGGTCGCACCGCTCCGGCACGCTGGCGAGTTGCCCGCAGCGGGCCGGCCGGTTCGGCTCCGCTCACCGCGGCCGGTCCTCGGCGCGCTTGCACTTTTACACCTTCACGCGCTGGCCGCCGGCCGTCAACACGTCGTGGACCGCCTGCATGACCAGGTCGGTCGTCAGGGCGGTCATGCAGCGCAAATCCAGCGGACACGTCCGAAGCTGGCAGGGCCCGCACTCGACCGGCACCTGCAACTTGACTTCGCCGGCGTAGCCGGTGTCGGTCCAGGCCTGATGGGTGGGGCCGAAGATAGTAACGGTCGGAACCCCAAACGCGTTTCCGTAGTGCCGCGGGCCGGTGTCGTTGCACACCAGCAGTGCCGCTTGTCGGATCACCACCTTCAGTGAGCCGAGTGTGGTGCCCGGTTGATCGCAGCAGATCGCTCCCCGCCGGCTCTGGGCCGCAATCGAGCGCATCAGCTCCGCTTCGCCCGGCGATCCGACGACCAGGCATTGAAACCCGTATTCCTCCGACAGTCGATCGCACAGCTCGGCGAATCGTTCCGGAAGCCAGCACTTGGCCGAGCCGAATGCCGCTCCCGGGTTGATGACCGCGTAGGGCCTTTCGTCGGCCAGGCCGTAATGCCGCAGCAGCGCCTGACCGGCCTCTTCCTGTTGGGGGGTGACGCTCAAACGGAGCTTTCGATCCGGCACCGGACATCCGACCTGTTCGGCGATCTTGATGTACGCCGACAGAACCGGGCTGGGCACGAACTGGCCGTTCCGCCGGAGGGGGCAAAGCCGGTCAGTCAGCATCCAGCCGCGCCAGTCGCGTGCGTATCCTACTCGGCGGGGGATGCCGGCCCACCAGGTGATCAACGCCGATCGGAAGGAATTGGTCAGCAGCAGGGCCAAGTCGAAGCCATGCTCCGCCAGGCGTCGTGCCAGCCGACGCATTCGCAGCTCGCGGGCCAGCCCGGTGCCGGTGGGCCAGTACCAGGCCAGGTCGTACCAGTTGCTGCCCTCCACAACTTCGGAGACATACTGCCGCATCAACAGGCTGATCTGGGCCGCGGCAAAGTGCTGGCGCAGGGCGGCCAAAACCGGGGTGGCCAGCACCACATCCCCAACCCAGTTGGGAATCACCACCAGCAGACGTTCTGGCTGGCCGTTACCGCCTGGTACCTTCACCGGCTTCATGGCCGCACAGTTTAGCGGATGCCAGACCGCCCCAGGCAAGTCGCAACCCGACCGGCCCCTCACCGGGAGGTCTGGGCCCGGCCCGACATCTCCAGAAGCCACAGGAATTCCGTGTTCCCACCCTGCCCCCGCAGCGGGCTGGCCATTTCGCCCAAAATGTGCCAGCCCAGCCCGGTCAGGTCCTGCCGGCACATGGCCAGCACCTCGCCGACCCGTTCAGGCGGCAGCACTCCCTTCCGCAGCCACTCCCCGGGCGCTTCATACTGCGGCTTGACCAACGTCAGGACCCGTCCGACCTGCGGCTTCAGGCAACGCCCCGCAGCCGGTACCACCAGCCGCTGCGGCGTCCAGCCCACGTCGATGGTCACCAGGTTGCAGGACTCCGGGCAGGTAAAGTTCAGCGCGTTGGTTCGCTCGCAAGGCACCACCCGCGAATCACGCCGCAGGCGATAGTCTAGCAGACCATAGGCGGTGTCTACCGCGTAGACCCTGGCCGCCCCGTGTCGCAGCAAGCAGTCCACAAAGCCGCCGACGTGACTGCCGAAGTCCACGCACACCCACCCGGTCACATCCAGGCCGAACCGGCGGAGGGCCGCCTCCAGTTTCACGCCCCCGCGCGACGCGTACCCCTCGGAGTCCGCGGACATCTTCAGTCTCGCTCCGCCGGCGGCGACCGTGACCCGCCCCCCGGCCGGGCCGGGCCCCATTGCCCGTTGGGCGATCGCTGGAACTCCGACACGTCCGAGTCGGTCAGCCACTCGAAAGACTGCCCGTCGATCTGGAGGATGATTGCCCGGCGACTGTCCAATGGGAGCCGGTCACGGTCGATGTGAATCCGTCGTACGTTGCGCGTCTCCACGATCAGTCGATTGACCGGTTCCACGCGGGCCTGGATCGAGCCCGCCTCATCTCCCGTGATGCGCTCCAGAATTGCGAAACCGTCGGGCAGCGCGGGCTCCAGTTGCGGCGACGGCTCGGTTGCCGGCCTTGACGCGGTGGGGACCTTGACCGCCGCGGGAGGAGGGGGGGCTGGTTCCGACGATCTGGTAGGGGCAGCGGTCTGACAGCCGGTCAGAAAGAGCGCCAGGCTCCCCCAGGTGGCGATCGTGCCCGGCCCCGATTGTTCGCCTATCCAGCTCGTGATCTGCCTTGATCGCGGCACGGGTAAGAACCTGCTCAGCTCCGCTAACCCGCCTTCGGTGTCTGATCGCCGCGGCTCTCCGGCCGCCGGCACCCACCCCCGTAATTCTACCGTCAAACCTCCTGCCGGTCGGCCCCATTGGCCGGGGGACCGAGTGGCTCATCCGCAGCGGCCGACCGCAGGTTCGGCATCACACGAAGTCGATTCGCGGCGCTTGCGGGACCAGTCCGGCCCTGGCCGCTTCGGTCAGGAGACGCTCGATCGCGGTCCGGCCCCTGGGCCCATAATCAAGCGTGTAGTCATTGACATACATCCCGATGAACCGATCAGCCAGTTCCGGAGCCAGACCGCGGCCGAACTTGAGTGCGTAGCGCACCGCGTCCGCCCGATGATCCAAGCCGTAACGGATGCTGGCCCGGATGATGTCCGCGATTTGCCGGACCGCGTCCAGGCCCAGATCGCGACGGACCGCGTTTGCGCCCAGCGGCAGCGGCAAGCCCGTCTGATCGTGCCACCAGACACCGAGGTCGATTACCAGGTGTAGTCCCTGAAGGCCGTAGGTCAACTGACCTTCGTGAATCAGCAGACCCGCGTCCACCTGCCCCTCCGCGACCATTTGGCCGATCAGGTCGAATCCGACCACCTGGGGCCGGAATGTCTCTCGGCCCAGCAGCAATTGCAGGGTTAGATACGCGGTGGTGGTTAATCCGGGGACCGCGATGGTTCGCCCAATCAGGTCCGCCACGCTGAGGGCCTTTCGACTGACGACCACCGGCCCGTAGTTGTCCCCCACGCTGCCACCGCAGGAGGTCAGCAGATATCGGTCGCAGATTCCGGGGTAGGCGTAAATGCTGACCGCGGTAACCTCGTACTCGCCTTGCCGGGCCCGGTCGTTGAGTGTCTGAATGTCGGCCAAGACATGCTCCAACCGATAGGGGTCGGTCGGCACGGCCCCGCAGGTCAGGCCGTAGAACATGAAGGCGTCGTCGGGGTCCGGGCTGTGGGCCAGGCGGATTCGCATGAGAGTTATTGCTGCCAGGCGGACTGCTGGGGGTCGATTTGCCAATCGTTATTGAAGAAGCCCGCGGCCCGGACCCCGGCCGTGCCGGACCGCAGCATCTCAGGTTCCAGCAGGGTCCAGTCCGGGTATGCAACGCCGGAGACGAAGTAGGGCAGCCGTTCGGTCAGGCGCATGCCGGGCAGGCCGCTGCCGCCGATCATCCCGACCATCGCGCGCTGGCTGCCGGGCCGCGGGTAGACGGCCAGTAGTGCCAGGTCGTCGCCCTCAAGCGTCCGGTCGTCGATCTGGACGCGTCCGCGGACAAGCCGGATCGGGCACTTTGCCAGCAGGATTTGCCAGACACGATTGGTGTCCTGGTTGCCGTACAGCACGATGTTTCGGTCCGGCTGGGCGTCAGGATCGAACTCGGTGTCGGGCACTACCTCGATCGCCCCGTTGCCGCGAACCCAGAAGGTCTCCGCGTCGTAGCGGGCCTTGTTGAAGGCCCAGTCGTTTTCGGCCGCGGTGCCGGAGGTCCCATAAACGAGCTGCACCCGGTTGCGGAAGACCTCCTTAAAGGGTCCTGACCGGCCGGGGTCTTTAAGGGGTGCGGTCCGGTCGGCTTGAGAATTCTCGCCGATTCGCCAGCTTCCATCCCGGCGTGCCAGATGCAGGCGACGCGACTGGGGCCAGGAGACCTCCGTCAGGGTCGTCTGGTCGAGTTCGATCGTAAGAGGTTGGTTCGGCTCCAGCAGGGTCTGGGGCGCCTCGCCGGGAGGTAGGCTCGGCAGCTCGAGCGTCAGGGTCAGCCAGGCCACGTTCTCGGTCGTTCCGCGGATGGTGCGCGACTCGGGCTCCAGACGCAGGTCGATGCGGCTGAAATCCAGGCATCGGATCTGGGCCTGGATGGTCGCCCAGCAGCAGGTCGCAGAGATGGCTGGGCTTGCGGTGACGAATTGGAGGTGTTGGACCGCGTGCGGCGCACGCCGCGTATTTTGTCGCAGGAACTCGAACAACGGTCCCCAGTCGACGCAGTCCGCGCCGGGCGCCGGCGAATCATCCCACCAGTGGCCGGCCCCGGGGCGCTCGTAGTAGACGAAGTTGGGGTGATACTGGGCTAGATGCTGTCGCATGGTGCGGGCCTGCTCGACCGGCACGTTGTCATCCGCCTCCCCATGCAGGATATAGACCCCATGGTGGAGGTAGTTGCGCGACAGGGCCAGAGTATCACTGCCGTTGGCCGCTCGGCGCAGGATGGTCTCGATCGGGCTTTGGCCTTCCAGGCTTGCGGCACCGGCATAAGACCAGAAGCTGATCCAGCCGGCGCTGGGGGCGATGGCCGCGAACCGGTCTGGGCAGTGGGCGCCCACCTGCCACACGCCATGGCCGCCCATGGAATGGCCGGTCAGGTAGGTCCGTCGGGGGTCAGTGCCGAGCTGCCGCTCGGCATCTTCCAGCACTTCCAGGGCGTCCCGGCGGCCCCAGTCTTCCCAGTCGAAGCCGAAGGGTCGTCGATTGGTGGGCGCCACCACGTGCCCCCAGCTCTTGTTGGCATATGAACTCGCCTGGCCCAGGGCATCCACCCCAGCCCCGTGCAGCGAAAGGAACATTGCCGGCGGGCCAGCCTCACCGGATGGGGTGCGGGCCGGTTGGATCGCGTAGAACTGCACGCTGCCGTCGATTTCGCTGATAAAAGTCCGGCGGTAGGGCTCGCCGGGCTGAACGACACGAAGCGGAAGGGTGGCCTGATCAAGTCGCCTGTCCGCTCCAGTCAGAGTGAGCAGCACTTTCTGTTCGCCGGGCCCGGCCGCTGTCGAACCGGCAATCTCGAAGCCGACTTTTCGCACGCTCCAGGGCGGGATGGGAGGCACGGCCGTCACCTGGCGGGCACCGCACAGCTCCGCGGTCAGGTTCGCTCCCTGGAGCATCTGGTCGGTCGCGTTGACCACGACCACCGCCGCCCATGCCGCCACCGGCTGTCCCACGGTAAGGTCCGGCACCGTCGCGTCGCGCAGGTCGAGCATTACGGGCGATCGGGGCTGCACCAGCTTGGCCCGCAGCTCGCCGCGGGCGCAGGCGAACAGGAATTCATTGCTGCCGGGACGCAACTGCACGGGCAGGCTCACAAAACCCGTCTGGTATGGGTCGCCAACCCGCGGCTGGCCGTTGACGTAGACCATGCTGTGGCCGGCGGCCTCCAGCAGCATGGGTTGCTCGGTGTCGGACTGGACCGTCGCGTACGCATACCCGCCCGCCAAAGCCGGGTGCCGGATGACGCCATTCTCGTCGGCCGACGCGGCCGCCCACGCCTGAAATGATCCATCCGGCAAGGTCAGCGGCTGGCCGGCGGCCGGCGCCGACCATTCCCCGCTGACCAGCATGGACTCTACCGCGTCAGTGTGCACTGGCGAGCGTCCCCACCGGCTTACCCCCCCGATCGCCAGCACCTGGCTGATATGGATTTCGCGGGCGGCCGACTCGGAAGCCGGCGGCTGCTCGGGCGGCTCCGGCACGCCCGGCTGCGAAGCCGGGGCCGGCTGAGCCGCAGCCGGCATGCTGGACGGCGTCGTCGGGCCGGTGGTGGAAGCGGACCTGGCCGCTTGGTCCTCCGGCGGCGGCGCGATGCCGTAGATGAGAATGTCACCGACGTGTCGGTCTGCCGGATCAAACCGCAGGCTTGCGTCGCTGGTGCTGCGGTAGATCACGGTCACCACCCGGTCAGACGGTCGCAGCAGCCGGAACTTGACCAGTGTCCCGCCGGCGTGGGCCACATGAAACTGCCCGACCACCAGCAGCACCTGATGGGTCGGAAACCGATCGCGGAAGCTGGCCAGCGACTCGGCCATCGACTGGTCCCACAACAACTGGGCGCGGTACATGCTGGCCGGCGAGACTTCCGGGGCCGGCCCCGACGCGGGCTGGGAAGCCGGCGCGGTCGCGAGCGTGGCTTGGCTGGTCGGAGCCGATGGAGGGCCGGTCGGATGACCGGCCATCATTTCCACAAACCGGTCTTCATACGGACCCGGCAGGTAGACGTTGGCCAGCGGCAGCCAGCGCTGCTCGGCCGGATCGAGCCGGGCCCGAAAGTCCGCGTACTCCAGCCCCGAAGTCCGATAGTTGCGGACCAGTCGACGGGGGGCATTGGCGGCGATGACCGGAATCTTCGCCGCCCGGCACAGCTCGATCAGCGGCCGATGCGAAAGCACATAGGCCCGGCCCTGGCGGGTCTGCTGCCGGAAGTCGGACTCCGAAATCCGGCCCCGTAGATAGGCGTCCAGCGCCGCCTGGGTGTCACACTCGAAGAACTCCATCGCCAGCCCGACCGGCCGGCCGGCACCCCGGCCGGCGTCAGTCCATAGGGCCCACAGCAACTGGGCCTCGAGCTGGTTGCAAACTGGATCCGAGTGCTCTTCGCCCAGCAGAATTACATCCGCCCCACGACAGCGCTCCACCACCTGGCGGAAAGACTGGGGCTGGCCGGTGTGGCCGTCATAAGCCTGAAACTGCCCGAAAAGCGCGGGGCTGACCCGGCTGCTGGTCACCGGGTCCAACCGAGCTGCTCCCAAGCAGCCGCTGACCAGTCCTACGCCCAGGAAGATGCCGATATTGCGATACCACGCCGCCATCGAGTTTCTCATGCGGGCCCAGTCTAGCGAACACTCCGTGTCTGCCAACCGCTCCCCTGGATTACGACTGCGGGCCGCGCTAGCATACAGTGATGCTTTTACAGGCCCCCTTGCCGTCCGAGTACACCGAGCGGACGGAGCGCGAGCTATGCGAGCGCATCCGCGCGGCGCGCCAGCGCTTGGGCTCCCGCCTGGTCATCCTCGGCCATCATTATCAGCAGGACGAGGTGATCCAGTTCGCCGACTTCACCGGCGACAGCTTGAGACTCTCTCAGTTGGCGGCCCAGCAGACCCAAGCCGAGTATATCGTCTTCTGCGGCGTACATTTCATGGCCGAGTCCGCCGACATCCTCACCAGCGATCAGCAGCAAGTGATCCTGCCGGACCTTTCGGCCGGATGCAGCATGGCCGACATGGCTCACATCGACCAGGTGGAAGCGGTGTGGTCCGAGCTGGAGAAGTCGGTCGGCGGGCGGGTCCGACCGATCACCTATGTGAACTCCAGCGCGGCCGTCAAAGCGTTTGTGGGCCGGCACGATGGAGCCTGCTGCACCAGCTCGAATGCCCGGACCGTGCTTCAGTGGGCTCTGGACGGAGCCAGGCCGGACGACGCGTCGGCCGGCCGCGGCGATGGGCCCAAGGTGCTCTTCCTGCCCGACCAGCATCTGGGCCGCAACACCGCCTACGCCCTGGGCTGGCCGCTGGACCGCATGGTAGTCTACGATCCGAACCAGCCCTGCGGGGGAGTGGCGCCTGAGCGCCTGGCCGAGGCACAATTCATCCTCTGGAAAGGCCATTGCTCGGTCCACCAGCTTTTCAAGGTCTCGGACTGCGAGGCGATCCGCTCGCTGCCCGAGCCGTACCGGATCATCGTGCATCCCGAATGCACCTGGGAGGTCTGCCAGCGGGCGGACTTCGTCGGCAGCACCGAGTACATCATCAAGACCGTCCGCGAGGCGCCGGCCGGCACCTGCTGGGCGGTCGGCACCGAGGTGCACCTGGTAAACCGGCTGGCCAATACCTGCCGGGATAAGCGCGTCCGCTCGCTGGCGCGTATGCAGTGCCTGTGCAGCACGATGTACCGCATCGACTTGCCGCATCTGTGCTGGGCGCTGGAGAACCTGGCAGCCGGCCGGGTCGTCAACCGCGTTTGCGTCGACCCGGAGACCCGGCACTGGGCCAGGGTGGCACTCGACCGCATGTTGGCGCTGCGGTAGCGTGCGGCCCGCGTGGATAATCGGACCAGCCGAATCGGAGACCTGCTCCGCGTGCAGGCGGGGGCTGCAAACACTATCATGTTTGCGGTTTCATGACCGCTGGTTTTCGAGGTAGAGCGTTGCTGGCGGGCTGGCTCATCGTTTGGTTGGGGTTGGGGGCGGGAGCTGGTCAGTCTGTCGGCCCGGGTGAGCCGTTTCGACCGCCGGCAGTGCCGCTGGTCACGCATGATCCCTACTTCAGCGTCTGGTCGTTTGGCGACCGATTGACCGATGACTGGACCCGCCACTGGACCGGGGCGGTCCAGGCCCTGATCGGCATGGTTTGGATCGACCAGCGGGCATACCGTTTTGCCGGTCCTGAGCCGGAGGCGGTGTCCGCCATGCAGCAACGCCGCCTGGAGGTTCTTCCGACCCGCACGATCTACGAGTTCTCGGCCGGCGGCGTGAATCTCACGCTCACCTTCCTTTCGCCGCTGCTGCCGGAAGACCCGGACCTGCTTTCCCGCTCGATTACCTACCTGACCCTGGTTGCGATGTCTGAGGACGGAAAAGAGCACAATCTCCGGCTCTATTTGGATTGCTCGGCCGAATGGGCGGTCAACACGCCGGATCAGGTGGTGGGCTGGTCCCGGGCTCGGTCGGGCGGGCTGCATGTGCTCCGCGTGGGCACGCAGGCCCAGTCGGTTCTCGGCAAGTGCGGCGACAACCTGCGGATCGACTGGGGCCACTTCTACCTCGCGGTCGAGGACCGCCCGGCCACCGCGGTGGTGATCGCGGGTCACCGTGCCGCTCGCCAGCGGTTCGCTCAGACTGGCCGGCTGCCCGATTCGGACGACCTGCGTCAGCCCCGACCGGCCAACGATGACTGGCCCGTGTTGGCCTGCACGGTGGATTTGGGCCAGGTGGGCCGGCAACCGGTCTCGACCACCATTTACCTGGTCTACGACGACCTTTATTCCATCGAGTACTTCAAGCGGCCGTTGCGGCCGTACTGGCGGCGCGGCGCGGCGGAGCTGGCCGACATCCTGGCGGCCGCGGTCGGGAAAGCCGGGGAGATCGGACGGCGTTGCGCCGAGTTCGACACTGAACTGATGGCCGATCTGGAGGCGGTCGGGGGTCGTCGCTACGCCCGGTTGGCCGCCCTCGCATTTCGGCAGACCATAGCTGCTCATAAGCTCGCTGCCGACTTCGACGGCACGATGCTGATGTTCCCCAAAGAGAACTTCAGCAACGGCTGCATCGGCACGGTGGATGTGATCTTTCCATCGTCCCCGTTCTTCCTGCTTTTCAACCCGCGGTTGCTGGAAGCTCAGTTGCGGCCGGTTCTGACCTACGCCGACTCGCCGCGCTGGCCTTTTCCCTTCGCTCCCCATGACCTGGGCACCTATCCGTGGGCCAACGGGCAGGTCTACGGCGGCGGGGAGCGGAGCGAAGAGAATCAGATGCCGGTCGAAGAGAGCGCCAACCTGCTCATCCTCCTGGCCGCTCTGGCCGAGCTCGACCGGGAGGCGAGTTTTGCCAATCAGTGGTGGCCGCTGATCAGTCGCTGGGCGGAATACTTGCGCGAGAAAGGCCTCGATCCGGAAAACCAGCTTTGTACTGATGACTTCACCGGCCACCTGGCCCACAACGCCAACCTCTCGATAAAGGCGATCATCGCGATCGGCGCTTATGCCCGCCTCTGCGAGCTGACCGGGCGCCAGCCGGAAGCGACGAGCAGTCGGGCTCTGGCTGAGCAGTTCGCGGCCCAGTGGATGAAGCTGGCCGAGGATGGCGACCACTATCGACTGGCCTTTGACCGACCCGGAACCTGGAGCCTTAAGTACAATCTTCTATGGGACCGGGTGTTGGGCCTGTCTTTGTTTCCGCCCCAGGTTGCGGCCCGCGAGTTGGCCTTCTACCAGACCCGGCTCAACCGGTTCGGCGTTCCCTTGGATGGGCGCGAGACCTACGCCAAGTTGGACTTCAGCGCCTGGGCGGCGGCCTTGGCCGAGCGACCGGCCGACTTCCAGGCCCTCATGAACCCGCTGTATGAGTCCGCGCACGTGACACCCGATCGCGTGCCGCTCACCGACTGGTACCGCACGACCGACGCCCGGTGTGTGGGCTTTCGCGCCCGTTCGGTGGTCGGCGGCCTGTATGCCCCGCTGCTGCTGGACCGGGACCGCTGGGTGAAATGGGCCCGGCGGGCCGCCCGGCATGATTCCCTGCAAACCCGCGAAAGGAAGCCGCAGGATGCGTCGCATTAAGGTCCCGTTGATGTTGAGCCTCGCACTCCTTCTACCGGAAGCCCTGGCCCAGCCGACCGGCTCGATCGGTCTGCGGGCCGTGCCGTTCACCCAGGTGCGCGTGGAAGACGAGTTCTGGGCGCCGCGGATACGGATCAACCGCGAGAAGGTGTTGCCGCACAATTTCAGGTTGTGCCAGGAGACGGGGCGGATCAACAATTTCTGCAAGGCGGCCGGAACGATGGAGGGGCCCTTCGAGGGGATCTACTTCAATGATTCGGACGTATACAAGGTGATCGAAGGCGCGGCTTACTCGCTGGCCCATCGGCGGGACCCCGAGTTGGAGCGGACCGTCGATGATGTGATAGCCAAGATCGCCTCGGCCCAGCAGCCGGATGGATATCTGTATACCTTCTACACGGTCAACAAGCAGTTGGACAAGCGCTGGACCGATGAGAAGCAGATGCATGAGACTTACTGCGCCGGGCACCTGATCGAGGCGGCGATAGCCTATTATCAGGCCACCGGCAAGCGCAACCTGCTGGAGGTCGCCATCCGGCTGGCTGGTCATATCGACTCGGTTTTCGGGCCTGACAGGAAACACGACGCGCCCGGCCATGAAGAGATCGAGCTGGCCCTGATCAAGCTCTATCGGCTCACCGGGGAGGAAAGGTATCTGAAGCTGGCCCAGTTCTTCGTCGAACAGCGTGGCCACACCGAGGGTCGGCCGCCGCAGGGCGACTATTCGCAGGACCATCTGCCCATCCGCCAGCAGAGGGAGATTGCCGGCCACGCGGTCCGGGCCATGTATCTGTACAGCGCGGTGGCCGACCTGGCCGCCATCACCGGCGATCCGGGATATCTCCAGACCATGGATCACATCTGGAACGATGTGACGGGGCGGAAGATGTACATCACCGGCGGCATCGGTCCCTCGGCCCAAAATGAGGGGTTCACCGTGCCGTACGACCTGCCGAATCAGTCGGCCTACGCCGAGACCTGCGCCGCGATCGGCATGGCTCTGTGGAACCACCGCTTGACCCTGCTCCACGCGGACGCCAAATATGCGGACGTGGTGGAGCGGGTCGTCTACAACGGGCTGCTCAGCGGGGTGTCCCTGGATGGAGATCGGTTCTTCTATGTCAATCCGCTGGCCAGCCGCGGCGATCATCACCGCCGGCCATGGTTCGACTGCGCGTGCTGCCCCACCAACCTGGTCCGCTTTCTCCCCACCATCGGTGGATACCTCTACGCCTGTGATGATCGTCGCATCTTCGTGAACCACTATGTCGCCGGACGGGCCGAGCTGGCGGTCGGCGACCAAACCGTCGGTCTCAGCCAGGAAACGCGTTACCCCTGGGATGGGCATATCAGGCTGACGGTGGACCTCGTCCGGCCCGCGGCGTTCTCGCTCAACCTGCGAATCCCCGGCTGGTGCCAGGGCCAGACATCGCCCGACGACCTTTACCAGATTGTGGATCGGCCCAAGACCGGAGCCGCGACCATCACGCTCAACGGCGGGAAGATTGAGGACTACCAGGTGGAGAAGGGCTACGCGATTTTGGATCGCCAGTGGCGGGCGGGTGACATCGTTGAGCTGGACCTGGCCATGCCGGTACGCCGAGTGAAAGCCCATCCCAAAGTACAGGCCGACGCGGGTCGGGTGGCTTTGCAGCGGGGCCCGCTGGTGTATTGTTTGGAGGCCGCGGACAACGCCTTCGATCTGGAGAATCTGGTCTTGCCAGCCACGGCCCCGCTCAGCGTGGAGTTCCGGCCGGACCTGCTGAATGGCGTCTGCGTGGTCAAGGGAACGGCCCTGACCCCCCGGTCCCACCAGGAAGGAGCCGAGTCGGTGGACTTCGTGGCTATACCCTACTACGCCTGGGACAACCGCGAGCCCGGGCCGATGCTGGTTTGGATCCGCGAGCAGCCCTGAGTGGAGCAACTCGGATGAGGTCGATCGTGAGAGCATCAGCGGCTGTGGTTGTGGTGGTCACGGCTACTCTTGGTTGGTCGGGTTGCGCCGCCGGCGGGCCCGCCGGGCGGCCGGGCGGACAGGCGCGAGCTTCAGGAGCTGGATCGATGACTCCGGGCGTACAGAAGTCGGCTTTTGGCACGCTGCCGGATGGAACCGCGGTCGATCTGTATA
>Ga0136652_1000611_pt1 | contig 16752 bp, 11 predicted proteins | sample ConPoolayeEmetaG_FD_94864 | JGI IMG/M metagenome (GOLD analysis project Ga0136652, IMG submission 94864) | Hot spring microbial mat communities from California, USA to study Microbial Dark Matter (Phase II) - Cone Pool mat layer E metaG... ...
CACAGCCCACCCCGCCAAACCTGCCGCGGATGTATTCTCCGGGCCCGCTCGCAGAAGCGGTCGACGTACGCCGCCAGCTCCCCGGCCAACCGCTGATCATAGATCAGGGCCGTGACCTCAAAATTCAGTCGAAAGCTGCGCACGTCCATATTGGCCGACCCCAGCATGCCCCAGCGATCATCCACGGCTATCAGCTTGGAATGCAGCACACCCTGGTCGTACTCGTGAATCTCCACCCCGGCTTCCATCAGCTCGCCATAAAAACTCCGGGCGGCCCACAGGGCCAGTCGCGAGTCGCTCCGGGTCGGCAACACCAGCCGCACCCGCACCCCCCGGTAGCACGCGTGCGCCAGAGCCATGCGGACCGCCAGGTCCGGCACGAAATAGGGCGTGGCGATCCGTATCGACGACCGGGCCGAGGAAACCGCCGCGAACATGACCTGCTCCAGCGTGCTGACCGCCTGGTCCGGCCCCGTCGCCAGCACCTGAATCGTGCAGTGACCCGGACGGGGCGGCTCCGGGAAGTACGCCTCGCTATCCAGATGCTCGCCAGCCGCCAGGTACCAGTCCTCGGCGAAGGTCTGCTGGAGGAACAGTGCCGCCGGGCCGCGGATCCGCAGATGGGCGTCGTGCCACGGGCTCAGGCGCCTCGACCACCCGCGATACTCGTCCCCGATGTTCTGGCTGCCCAAGAAGGCCTCCTGCCCGTCCACCACTACGATCTTCCGGTGATTGCGAAGATGGAAGCTATAGCGCCGCCGACGCGGAAACAGGTACAGCGGCATGAAAAAAACCACCCGCACGCCCGCATCAATCAGCGGCTGGAGAAACCGACGCCGCAGCCGCCGACAACCCACCGCGTCCAGCAGCAGCCGACATTCCACCCCCGCCCGGGCCCGCTCGATCACCAAGTCGCGAAAGCTCCGACCGGTCTCGTCCGGCTGCCAGATGTAATACTCCATGTGGATGTGGTGCCGAGCGGACCGCAGGCTGTCGGCCAGGGCCGCGTAGGTATCGTTCGCCTCTTGGAGAAAACAAACCTGGTTGCCTCCGATGGCCGGCATGTCCGCCAGCCGGTGGGCCAGACGCTCGATCCACGCCAAATCCTCCGGCAACGACGCCTCCGCCCGCTCAGCCTCACTCAAAGTGTGCTGAGCCGCCTGCTGCTTCAGCTTGGCCAGCAGATGAGCCACCCGGCGGCGCCGCCGACTCGCCTTCCGCCGCAGCCGGTTGGATCCCAGCAGCCAGTACAGCAACATCCCCAACCCGGGAAGGCTGAGGATCGCGAAAATCCACGCCAACATCGACGTCGGCTCTTTTCGCCGGTGCAGCACGGTCGCCGTCGCGATCAGAGCCAGCAGGTAGTTCGCGCCCAGACCCACCCACAGCCACGCCATGACCCGCAGTTTGCGGGGGTCGGCGGAGCCTGTCAACGCAGCACCGCCGCCCAACCTGCTCGCCAGCCTTAACGCTCCACCCAAGAACTGATCGAGGTGCTCAAGCCACTAGCGCCGGACCTCAAAGTCCAGCGCCTTTGGACCCCCAGTCCGGCCGCGCTGGACTCAAACGGCCGGCGATACACTTTTTCAACCTGTTAGCCCCCCGGCTCCTCGCCCGTCACCTGCCGAAGCGCGCGGCTGGCCGCCCCGTGACTGGGGTCGATTCGCAGTACCTCTTGGAAGGCTGCGGCCGCTGCCTCTTTGCATCCCGCCGCAAGGTAGGCCCGCCCCAAATCGTAATGCAGTTCCGCCCTAGCGGGGGCCAGCTCGATCGCGGCCTGGAAGGTTTCCACCGCCTGGTCCGGGCGCCCCCGGCTCAGGAACAGGTGCCCGAGGGCCCGGCGGGGTGCGATATGCGAGGGGGCCAGGGCAATGGCCTGCCGCAACTGCCGCTCCGCTTCCTCGAACTGCCCGCCCGCGGCCAGGGCATTGGCCAGCTCGATCCGGATTTGCGGGCTTCCCGGAGCCAGCGCGACCGCCGCCCGGTAAGCGCCGATTGCCTCCTCGATCCGCGGAATCTCCATCAGCGCGTTCCCCAGATCCCACTGGGCTTCCAGCAACGAAGGTCGAAGCCCGACTGCGGCCCGCAGCAATTGCAGGGCGCGGTCCCACTCACCCTGCTGCCGACAGGCCTGAGCCAGTCGGTAGGTCGCCACGCCACTCTTGGGGCATTTCCGGCTGGCGTACTCCCAGAGACTGAGCGGGTCCCTCCAGACTGGGCACTGCTGCCGGGTCAGCCAGCCCAAACCAACGCCGAGCCCGACTGCGATCAGGAATACTCCCGGCGCCGTCCAGCGCACCGACCGAGCCGGATGGACCGCCAGTCCAGCCATTCCGGCCCCCGCCAGCAGCATCCCCGGAATGCTCGCCAGGTAGGCATACCGGTCGGCTCCCGCCTCCCACGAACTTTGCATCAGGCCAGCCGTGGCCAGCAGAGCCAGAACGTAGCAAGTTGCCGCCACCCCGATCGCGGGTGCCCGCCGACCCAACCGCATCAGCAGCAGGACCGCACCCGCTACGCCGGTTACCGTGCCCAAGTACTTCCAGGAAACCAACCTGACCGGAGCTTCGAACTCGTACAGCGGGGAGAGGTCAAACGGCCAGACAGTTTTCCAGGCATGAAACGCCAGGCCATAGACGGTCCGGACCAGGTGCTCGGCCGCGCTCAGAGATGGAACCGACGGCATCTGTTGCCGCGCCAGGCACCCGACCATTGTCCCCGCCGCCGCCAGGGCCAGATAGGGCAGCTTTTCCAGCCACACGCCCCGGGCCCCCCGAGCAAGCCGGCGTAGCGGATAGCCATCCAGCACCACCAAAGCGACCGGCAAAGCCACTCCCAGCGGTCCAGACAACAGCGACAGACCGTAGCCCGCCAGCGCGGCCAGATGCCAAGGCCAGGCCCGCTCGCGCCGGGCCGCGCCAAGATAAAACAGTACCGCCACCAGCAGGAACAAAGTGCTCAGCACAATCCCGCGCTGCCAGGCCCAAGCCACCGCCTCCACGCGTAGCGGATGCACCGCGAACAGCAACCCCCCCAACCCGGCCGCGGCGTGGTCAGCGCCCGTCGGTCGCACCTCTGGAGCCGCCCGCCTCCCGCCCCGGATCAGAGTCAGCCCCAGCCAGTAAACCAGCACGCCATTGATCGCATGCAGGACAAGGCTGGAAAGGTGGTAGCCGCCCGGCCTGAACTCCCATAGCCGACGATCCAGCTCCCACGACATCCACGCCAGCGGCTGGTATCGCCCGCCCGAAAAGCTGGTCCACATCCAGCCGAACCGCTCGGGCTCCCCCCAGTGGCGCTGGCCGTCAATCAGGTGGGCGTCATCGGCAAACCCGTTGTCCAGGCAGGGTACCAAGCTCAGAACGCTGGCCGACCCCAGTATCGCCATGGTCAACACGGCATATAGAACCTGCCGCCAGCGTCGGCCCGCGGGTTGGCATGCTCTCGGGTAAGTACCACAGCTCAGAGTGGAAGCTGCCACAGATACGCTCCGGCAGACTGGGCATTCTACGGGTCGCGCCGCACCCAGCCAATCGACAGCTTGCAACGAAGCCCCCGCGGCGCCGTACAATCCCCCGACGTGCTCCTACAGGTCGAGAAACTTCAGACCCATCTTCGCACCCCGACCACCCTGATCCGGGCAGTCGAGGGCGTTTCATTCGACCTGCCCGCTGGTCAGACCCTGGCCCTGGTCGGCGAATCCGGCTGCGGCAAAACCCTCACCGCCCTCTCAATCCTCAGGCTCCTGCCCCCGACCGGCCGCATCGCCGGCGGCAGCATCCGCCTCAACGGCCGCAACCTGCTGGAACTGAGCACGCGCGAGCTGCGACAGATCCGCGGCCGACAAATCGCGATGGTCTTCCAGGAACCCCTAAGTAGCCTCAACCCGCTTTTGACCATCGGGCAGCAAATCGCCGAAGCGCTGCCGCCGGAGTGCCGCCGTTCCCGACCAGCCACGCGGGATGCCGTGACCGAGCTGTTGCAGCAAGTCGGCATTCCCGGCCCCCGGCAGCGACTGGACTATTACCCGCACCAGTTATCCGGCGGCATGCGGCAGCGAGTGATGATCGCGATGGCGCTGGCCGGCCGACCCCAGCTCCTGATCGCCGACGAGCCCACCACCGCCCTGGACATGACCACCCAGGCCCAGATCGCCGACCTGCTCCTGGACCTGCGACAACAAGCCGGCCTGGCCATGCTGCTGATCAGCCACGGGTTGGGACTGGTCGCCCGCCTGGCGGACCTGGTCTGTGTGATGTACGCCGGCCGGGTAGTCGAACATGCCTCCCCGGCCAACCTGTTCGCCGACCCGCGCCACCCGTACACCCGCGGCCTGCTACGCTGCGCTTCCGGATGGCTCGATCCGGCCGCCCAGCGCCGACTGCTAGTGATCCCCGGCCAGGTCCCCGGCCCCCATGACCGACCGGCCGGATGCCCATTTCACCCTTGCTGCGAGTTAGGCCGCGACGATCCCCTCTGTCAGGCCCGGCAGCCGCCTCTGCTGCCGGTCGCCTCAGCACACGCCTGCGCTTGCTGGAAGGCGCCCGGATACCCGCCAGACCCGGATGCGGTCGGCGTTGTTAGCCATCCGCCAGCGGCCTATAATGACCTGTCGTGATGCCGATCGGACTGGATTGCCGTCTGTTGGTCGCGGCCGCCTTGGCCTTGGCCGAGCTGTCCGTCTACCCGCAGGACCAGCGCTACCGGGAACGCCAGGTACTCGACCGCCAAACCGACGAATGGGTGGACCGGGAGCCCACTCCGACCGAAACCCCGGCCGACGACCTGGGGCGGGCCCGCCTGCATCTGGCCAATGGCAAGCCGGGAAAGGCCAAGTCCCTTCTGCGCCGCTGGCTCAAAGCCAACCCGGACGACGAAAGGTACTACGAGGCGGTCTTTCTGCTGGGCGAAAGCTATTTCGAAAGTCGCGACTTCTGGAAGGCCCTTCAGCAATATGTCCAGGTGGCCGAGAACGCCTCCGGCGAACTGTTCGACCTGGCCAACCAACGTTGCGTGGAAGTCGCCCGAGCCTTCCTTTCCGGCCAGAAGCGGATCGTGTGGGGCGTGCTCAGGCTTCCAGCCTATGATGAGGGGATCGACACCCTGGACCGGGTCTGGGAGCGGGTGCCGGGCTCGCGGCTGGGCGAGCTGGCCCTCAAATTGAAGGCCGATTACTACTTCAGCCACGGAGACATGGACCTGGCCCAGGACGAGTATGCCAATCTGGCCCAGCAGTACCCCGCCGGTCGCTATCATCAGCTCGCCATGCTGCGAACGGCCGAAGCGGCCGAGGCCGCCTTCCCGGGAATCAAGTTCGACGACCTGCCCTTGATCGAGGCCGAGCAACGCTACCAACAGGTGTCTGCGGCCTACCCGACTTACGCCGAGCGCGAGCAAATCCCCCAACGCCTGGAGGGCATCCGCCAGCAGCGGGCCGAGAAGGATTTGGACATCGGGCGTTGGTATGAACGCACGCGCCAACCCAGCGCGGCAGAGTTCTACTATCGGCAGATTCTCAAAGACTGGCCGGACACTCTGGCGGCGGCCGAGGCCCGGACCCGACTGAGAGCCATGGGCGTGCAGATCGAATCTGCCGACGGGGGTGGCGGCTCGTGATCAGGCGGCCGGGCACCAGCGCCGAAGCGAAATCCGCCCGACCCCCGGCGGTACCCCACAACCCGCGCCGGTGCACCGGGACGGTTCTTATCGGCCTGCTGCTCACCTCGGCCGCAATGGCCGGCTGCGGATACCGGGCCGGGGGGCCGTACCGGTCTGATATTCGCACGGTCTACGTGGACATGACCGGCTCCAAGGAGTTCCGGCGGGACCTGGAGTTCATGCTCACCGAAGCGCTCAAGAAACGGATCAACACCGACACGCCTTACCGCCTGGCCCCGCGCGAAAAGGCCGATACCATACTGGTGGCGGAAGTGCTGGAAGAACGCCAGGCGGCCATGGCCCCCGACTTCCGGTCGCGCCAGCCACGTGAAAAAACGCTGACCCTCGCGGTCCGCGTCCAGTGGAAAGACGTGCGGACCGGCCGGATCCTCGTCGATCACCCGGCCCTGCTCCAGGCGGTGGATTACCTGATCCCCACCGGAGAAACCGAGCGCTTGGCTCAGGAACGGGCGATCGACCGCCTGGCCGGTCGAATCGTGGCATTGATGTACGAAGACTGGTGAGAGCCGGCTGGATCGGTCGCCCAAGCCCGACCGGTCTGCCCGGCCCAGCAAGGCACCCCATGCCCGACGAGCAGCCCCAACCCCAGCGGCCACGAGGCAACGACCAAGGCGGCCCGCCTCGTCCCCCAGTGCGCATGTCCCGGGGCATGTTCAGTTGGATCATTCTCATCGGACTGGGGCTGATGTTCCTGGTCATGCTCCGCCAGGGCATGAGCAACGCCCACAAGATCTCCATCAGCGAGTTCTGGACTCATATCCAGAACGGGGATATCCAGCGGGTGGTCATCAAGGACAACGCCATCAGCGGCGAGTTCTACCGGGCCCCGGCCAACGCTCCCGTGGATACCAAGCAATTCGAATGCGAGTACCTGGGAGTGGTCCAGAAGATCGAGGAGATCCGCAAGGAAATCGAGCTCAAGAGCCCGCGACTCGTCGAGGTCCGCAGCCAGACCAGCAACAACCTGCTGATGAACATCCTCTTCTCGGTCGTGCCCCTGCTGCTGCTGTTCGCGGTCATCTGGTTCCTGGTGGTCCGGCAACTGCGCCAGACCGGGGCCGGGGCCGGAATGCTCGGCAACTTCGGCCGCAGTCGCCACCGGATCATGTCCAAGGAGCACACTTCGGTCACCTTCGCCGACGTGGCCGGGGTGGACGACGCCAAGGAAGAGGTCCTGGAAATCGTCGAGTTCCTGCGGAATCCCAAGCGCTTTCAGCGACTGGGCGGCCGGATTCCACGCGGGGTGCTGCTGGTCGGCGAGCCGGGCTGCGGCAAAACCCTGCTGGCCAAGGCGATCGCCGGCGAAGCGGACGTCCCCTTCTTCTCCATCAGCGGCTCGGACTTCGTCGAGATGTTCGTCGGCGTCGGAGCCTCGCGGGTCCGCGACCTGTTCCGCCAGGCCAAGGAAAACGCACCCTGCATCGTCTTCCTGGACGAGATTGACGCGGTCGGCCGCCGGCGCGGCCTGGGCTACAACGGCGGCGGACACGACGAGCGCGAGCAAACCCTAAATGCCATCCTGGTCGAGATGGACGGATTCGACACCAACGACCAGGTGATCGTGATCGCCGCCACCAACCGGGCCGACGTGCTGGATCCGGCCCTGATCCGACCCGGACGCTTCGATCGCCAGGTCTACGTGCCCCTGCCGGACGTCAAGGGCCGCTTCGAGATCCTCAAAGTCCACGCCCAGAAGGTGAAAATCCAGCCCCCCGTCGAGTCCAAGCTGATGCGGATCGCCCGGGGCACCCCCATGTTCAGCGGTGCCGACCTGGCCGCCATCATCAATGAAGCCGCCCTCCTGGCCACGCTCGCCGGCAAGGACGCCGTCGAGCTGGAAGACCTGGAGGAGGCCCGCGACAAGGTCCGTTGGGGGCGGGCCAAGCGGAACCGGGTGATCGATGAGAAGGACCGGGTCCTGACCGCCTATCACGAGGCCGGCCACGCCCTGGTCCAAACCCTCCTGCCGGACGCCGACCCGGTTCACAAGGTCAGCATCATTCCGCGCGGGCCTTACGGCGGCGCTACTTTCTCGCTGCCCGAGAAAGATCGCCTCACCTTCAATCGCTCCTATATCGAAGCCATGCTACGGGTGCTGTGCGCCGGGCGGATCGCCGAGGAGCTCCTGGGCCGGGACATGAACTCCGGCGCCGCGGCCGACATCCGCCAGGCCACCCAGATGGCCCGCATGATGGTCACCGAGTGGGGAATGAGCGAGCGGCTGGGATTCATTTACTGCGGCGATGAGCTGAGCACTCGGCGGCTGCCCTGGGACCTGGGGTCGGCCCGCGACATCTCCGAAAAAACCTCCCAGATCATCGACGAGGAAGTCAAACGCATCATCGACACCGCCTTCGCCGACACCCGCCGACTGATCGAGGAGCACCGGGAGCAGCTCGAGGCGGTCGCCCAGGCCCTTCTCAAGCACGAGACCCTGAGCGGCGAAGAAGTTCGGCGGATCATGGCCGGCCAGCCGCTGGACAAGCCCACGGTCGCCGATCTGATCGCTGCCGAACAAAATCGGCGGACCGACGCACCCCCCCTGGCCCGTCCGGTGCCCAAACCCGGGGGCGAGAGCGGCCCGCTTCCCACCCCGGCCTGAGTTCGGCGATCCGGGCTGCCGGGGCGATAATCTCGACCGCAGGGCATCTTCCCGCACACTCGGCGCCCGCTGGCCAGGCTGATCTTCCCGGCCGGCCCGGCTGGAGAACCGCGGCGATTTGAGGTAAGACGTTTCACGTGAAACGCGATGAATCTGAGCTTCGCAAGGCTCGCCTGACTTATCGTCAGGCCGGCGTCGATCTGGAGGCCGCCGATCGCCTGGAGGACCTTATCGGGCCGCTGGTACGCCGCACCTACAGCCCACGCGTCTTGCCCAGCCATGGAGCTTTCGCCGGAATGTTCCGGCTGGACTATGAAGACCGCCTGCTGGCCCGCAACTATCGCGAGCCGGTGCTGGTGGGCTGCACCGACGGGGTGGGGAGCAAAGTGCTGGTGGCGGTCCGGGCCGGACGTTACGACACCATCGGCATCGACCTGGTGGCGATGAACGTCAACGATCTGCTCTGCTGCGGGGCCGAACCGCTATTTTTCCTGGACTACATCGCCCTCCACAAACTCCAGCCCGAGCTGGTGGCCCAGATCCTGGCCGGCGTGGTCCGCGGCTGCGAAGAGGCCGGCTGTGCCCTGCTGGGAGGCGAAACCGCGGAAATGCCAGACCTCTATCGCCGCCGGCATTTCGATCTGGCGGGCTTCGCGGTCGGCGTGGTGGAACGCGGGCGACTGATCCGACCCGAGAACGTCCGCCCCGGGGACCACCTGGTCGGTCTGCTCTCCAGCGGCTTGCACTCCAACGGGTACGCCCTGGCCCGCAGGCTGCTCCTGAACAACCCGCGGCTCGCGGCCGACCAGGCCCGGCGCAGTCTTGGCGAACCGGTCCTGGAAGCCCTGCTTCGACCCACCCGAATCTACGTCCGTCCGGTGCTGGACACCCTTCGGCACTACCCGCAGCGATTGTTCATCACCGGGATGGCCCATATCACCGGCGGCGGGCTGCCCGGCAACCTGCCACGTCTGCTTCCGCCCGACTGCGACGCGGTCGTTCGACGCGGCTCCTGGCCGATTCCGCCCATCTTCGGCTTATTGGAACACCTGGGAGTTGCCGAGGAAGAGATGTACCGGGTGTTCAACATGGGAATCGGGTATGTGCTGGCGGTGCGGCCCAAGTCGGTCAATGCCGTAGTGCGGCGGCTGAACCGGGGGGGCACGCCGGCGACAGTGATCGGCAGCGTCCGAAGGGGCCGCGGCCGAGTGGAGATCGCGTGAATGTTCGCTCCGGCTGCAACCCGATCAGCGGTCCAACTGGGCGGGCGGCTCATGTTGGCTTTAGGGATACTCGGCCTATGGGCCGGCTGTGCCGCCCAACCGCGACGCGCTCCAACCGTGTTCCAGTCCGAGCCCTGGACCTTCGGCGGCGCTGCGGGCTACAAGCTCACCACCGCCCATTACGAGGTTTACACGACTCTCAAAGACCAGGTTCTGGTCGAAGCCCTGCCCGACTTCGTGGAAGCGGCGTACGAGAACTACACCCGGCTGGTCCCGCCCAACCGCAATCCGCAGCAGCGGATGAAAGTCTACCTGTTCGTCTCCCGGCCCCAATGGGAGGCCTTCACCCGCCGATTCGTCGGGCGACGGGCGGATGTGTTCTTGCGGGTCCACCACGGCGGGTACTCGGACCGCGGGGTGTCGGTCATCGAATACGTGGCCCATGAAATCACCTTCCCGCTCCTGGCCCATGAGGGATTCCATCAGTATCTGTACCACCATGTGGGCTCGAAAATCCCGGCCTGGCTCAACGAAGGGCTGGCGACCTGCTGCGAGGGTCAGCGGTGGGACGCTTACGGCATCCGGGAGTTCGACCCCTGGTACAACCCCGGCCGGCTGAATCACCTGGCGGCCGGGCTGGCCGCCGGGCGATTGCACCCGCTGGGGAAACTGCTGGCGATCGACGCCGGCCAGGTGATCGAAGACACCGGCCAGTCGGTCGCCAGTTACTACGCCCAGGTCTGGGCCCTGATCCTGTTTTTGCGTGAAGGGGCCGGAGGCAAGTATGCTCCGGGCTTCCAGCGACTGCTCAACGCCCTGAATCAGGCGAATATCGAGCAGTATGCGAAGGCCGCCCATATCTGGTCGGACCGGCCGAGCTTCAACTTCGGCGAAGACCTGTTTCGCAGCTTCATCAGCGATGATCTGGAGACCGTGGAACGAGAGTACCTGGACTTCATTCGCCAGCGGCTGGTCGAGCCAAAGTGACCAGCCCCTAGAGGAGAAAAACCGATGTCGCAAGCCCCGGGGCTGATCTCATTTGACGATTTTCTCAAACTCGACCTGCGGGTGGGCACGGTGATCCAGGCCGAAGCCCATCCCAACGCCGACAAGCTGCTGGTCCTCCAGGTCGATCTGGGCAGCGAGCAGCGACAGCTTGTGGCTGGCCTGCGCGGGTACTACGAGCCCGGGGCCCTGGTCGGAAAGCAGATCATCGTGGCCGTCAACCTGGCTCCCCGGATGATGCGGGGCGTGGAAAGCCGGGGCATGCTGCTGGCGGCCACCAGCGAGGACCGCTCCCAGGTGATCCTGCTGACCACCGAGCGCCCCATCGCTCCCGGCTCCCGCGTCTCTTAGCAGCGGTTTGAAAGAAGTCCAGCGCCGGACCTCCGAGTGCGGCGTTTGGGGTCGCCGGCATGGTCGCGCTGGACTGGGAGGTCCGGGGCCACGGTGTCTGAACGGACGGTTAAGGGGCGGGCTGGGGGCCCGAGTCGTGATCCTCGGCGACTGCCGGGGGACCCAGCACGGCCTTGGCATGGTCCAGTTGCCGATGGGTGCCAACCAGGACCAGCACGTCCCCTTCCTCCAGGCGGAAATCCGGGGACGGATTGGCAATCGGGGTCCCGCGGCGGGTGATCGCCACGATCGTCACGCCGGTGCGGCTGCGAAGCCGGGTCTGGCCGATGGTCTGGCCGCAGGCGGGGCTGTCGGCGGTGAGCATGAAGGTCTGGGTGACCGCGGCCTGCAAGACCTGTAGCCACTCGGTTCGCAGGTCGCGGTCGGTCGGCCGACCGCGGAGCATACTGTATTGTCCGGCTCGCACCAGGGTGACCTGCTGCTCGATCACATTGTTTGGAACCGCGAATTCGCGTAGCACGTGGGCGAAGATTTCGATCGAAGTCTCAAACTCCTCGGGTATCACCTGCCGGGCGCCGAGGCGATACAAGGTTTGCAGGTCGGCCACGTAGCGGGTACGCGCCAGGATGTACAGGTCCGGCCTGGCGCGGTGAGCCTGGGCGACAATCCGCCGCGTGGCATCCCGGTCCGCGATCGAAACCACCAGGGCTCGAGCGGTGGCCAGTCCGGCCCGGAGCAGGATCGACATGCGGGCCGCGTCGCCGACGATTACCTCGGCTCGGTCCTCGCGGGCCAGGCGGGCATTGGCCCGGTTGAACTCGACCACGATGAACGGGATGCGCGTGGCCAGGAGGACCCGAGCCAGGTTCCGCCCGTTTACGCCGTAGCCGACGATGATGACGTGGCTGACAGCCTCCGTGGGCTGGGCGGCGAGCGCGATGCTTTCGCGGGCCGGCGGTTGGCCGAGGGTTTCCAGCCAGCGGCTGACCGCGGCGCCGACCGGTGCGGCGGCCGGCAGCAGCAGTGCTCCCACAAGCATGGTTCCCACCGTCCAGATGACGAAGACCGACACGAAATCGCCGGTGATCATCTGGAATCGGGCGGCTTCCTTGGTCAGCACGTAGCCGAATTCGCTGATGGTTGACAGGCCCACGCCGGCGGTCAGCGCCAGTCGGAGGGGCCAGCCGGCCAGTCTGATCGCGGCGAAAGCCAGGCCGGCCTTGAGCAGGACGGTCGCACCGACCGCGAGGGTCAGGGCCAGAGGGTAGCGGGCGAACACCTCCAGGTCGGTCAGCATGCCGATGGAGACGAAGAACAGGGCGTTGAAGGTGTCCCGAAAGGGCGTGATTTCCGCCCGCAACTGGTGAGCCAGGTCGCTCTGGGCCAGCAGCAGTCCGGCGATGAACGCGCCCAAAGGCCAGGACCAGTCCGCCAGGCTGGCCAGCCAGGCCCCGACACAGGCGGTCACGATCGCGAACAGGGTCATCAGCTCCTGTCCACCAAAACGGAACACCAGACTGACCACGCCCGGCATGACCAAGCGTGCGATCAGGCTGACTGCGATCAGTCCGCCCAGGGCCAGCCCGATCTTGAGCAGGTAAAGGGTCCAATGCCCCGGCGGACCGCTGGCTACTCCGAGCAAGGGCAGCAGAATCAGCGCCAGGATGACGGCCATGTCCTGGAGCAACAGGATTCCGGTGATCACCGCTCCGGCCGGGGTGTCGATCTGATCCCGGTCACTGAGGTGCTTGAGGACGATGGCGGTGCTGCTGAGCGAGACGGCCAGGCCGGCCAGCCACGCCCCGGTCCATTCCAGGTCGAGCAGGTAGCGCACCGCCAGCCCGGTCGCCAGTCCGGTCAGGGCCATTTGCACGAGGGTTGCCGCCAGCAGACGCGGGCCCGTCCGCAAGAGGGGTCCGGGTCCCATCTCCAGCCCGACCGTGAACAGCAGCACGACCAATCCCAGCTCGGCAAAGAACTGCACCTGGTCCCGCCCGTAATCAGCACTGATCAGCCCCAGCCCGGAGGGCCCCAGGGTCACTCCGGCCAGCAAGAACCCCAGGACGGTGGGGGCCCGAAGGGCGCGCATCATCCAGGCGGCGACCAGTGCGGCCCCGAACACGACCACGATCACGGTCAGCGGGGTGGCGGCCACAAACGCCTCGTCGGGCCGGCAGAGTCGGCCCGCTGCCTGTATGCCTTCAATCTTTTCAGGGCCGCGGCCGGCCCAGTGCACCATCCCGGGACGCATAGTTCGGCGCGCCGGACGCCGGCCACGGACCATCAGCCGTTGGAGGAACCGGGCGATTGTCGTATGATAAGCATGCCGGGCCGCGCCGGTCACGATCCGGCGTCCGGCAGGGCCTGATTATAGGCCAAGCATACATGCGGTTCGGGCAAACGGAGAGCAGGCAAGATGACCAGGCTGGACAATCTCGCATCGCGAAGTAGCCGGGGGGCAGAGGCGGCTGATGGAGCAGTTTGCAGTTCGAGATCGGCAGTCCGAAACTTGGTGCGGCTGGGCTTATGCCTGGCTCTGGTTGGTCCGCTGGCATCCGCCGACTGGGACCCGGCCAACGGCCAGTGGGGCAAGACCGACCCCGCCGACCTGCGGGTCATGACCTGGAACGTGGACGACGGCATCTGCCGAAATGCCAACAAGTCGGAGACCAGCAACGCCTGGCACGCTCTGGCCCGGATCGTGGCCGCGATGCGACCAGATGTTCTGATGATTCAGGAGGCCGGGGACAATGAGGGCAACGGCACCCCGGGGGGCAGCGACAGCGTCAGTCAGCTCACCACCACCCTGGAACTATTCTTTCACGGCGGGTCGGATCCGTTCCTGGGCGGGACGGTGGGCGCGTACGTGCAGAAATACGCACCGGACTACGACCTGCCGTACATCTTCGTGAGTTCGGTCAGCGACGGCTACAACCGCAACGCGCTGCTGAGCAGGTTTCCGTTTGCGGATCTGAATGGCGACACGGTCAGCCAGCGTTCGGACATCCCGATCGTGCTAGCGGAGTTATACGTTCAGCAGAGCGGAGCGGGTGGGGAGGGTGCCGGGTACCGGGGCTTCATGTTCGCGGAGCTGGACCTGCCGGACCAGGCCTATGCCGGCGACCTGGTGGTAGGTAACGCGCATCTGCACGCCTACAGCGAATACCACACCGCTCGCGTCTATACTTCGCAGCGGGTCGCCTATTACATTGATTACTTGTTCAATGGCGCCGGCACCGGCATCCCGGACCCGCACGGCAAGATAATGGACAGTCCCCCGGCCACTACCATTTTGGCGGCCGAAACGCCGGTGATCATCGGCGGCGACTGGAACGAAGATGAGGCCAGCAACGGGCAGAAGGGGCCGGCGGAGTGGATGACCTGCGCGGAGTTCGTCGGGGGGACCGACGGGACCGACCGCGACCGGACCGACATGACCTACGACGACGCCCGCAACCCGTACAACAACAACCGCAGCACCTACGGTTCCAGCAAGCTGGACTATCTGGCGTGGCAGGACAACATCGTGGGGCTGCGCCGGGGGTTCATCTTCAACAGCGGCGGCCTGCCGTCCGCCTGGTACCCGCCGGAAATCCTGGGCTTCCCCAGCCCCGGCACGATCAGCGGAATCGCCTCGCCGCACCGACCGGTCATCGCCGACTTCATGCTCCCGGCCGCACCGACCTGGCCGGTCGGCGACATGAACTGCGACGGCACGGTGGGCTTTGCCGATATCAATGCGTTCGTCCTGGCGCTGACCAATCCGGGGGGTTACGACGACCTTTACCCAGGTTGCCCGATCCTCAACGGCGATATCAATGGCGACGGCACGTTCGGGTTCGCGGACATCAATCCATTCGTGATGCTGCTGACCGGATTCTAGCAGTTCGTTGAGAACCCGCTCAAAGTGCCTGCATCAGTCGCGCCGGACCTCCGAGTGCGGCGTTTTTGGGTCGCCAGGACAGTCGGGCTGGACTCGGAGGTGCGGTCCTGTACCCTTTTTCGAGGGACAGCTACAAGAGCGTGCGCGATTTTGCGACATCCAGCGTAGCGGCCGGCGCCAGACCGCAGGGCGTCAGTATGGTGTCCCATTCGAACCGCGATGCACAAGAGCCCGAGGGCAGCGCGGGGCCAAGGCGCGCTCCGGCGGTCCGGCGAACCGCCTCCCCGGCGTTCGACTCTGCCGGGCGCGGGGGCTTGGAAGGAGGACGCGGGCAATCGGGCTCGCGGGCTAGTACAATTGCTTTTGCTTTTCGGTACTCGGCCGCGGAGAAGGTCGCATGAGCGGACGGGCGGAGCTAACTTACCGGTCGCTGGTCGTGCTTGTGGGGTTGGCGGCCGCTGGGCCGGCTGTGGCGGTCGAGCCACAGGCGGTGTCCTTTGCTGCCGCTGACGGGGTGCTGATTTCCGCGGATTACTATCCGCCGCCGGTGGCCGCGCGCGGGGACGCGCCGATGGTGATCCTGCTGCACATGTACCGCAGCGACCGAAACGCATGGGAACCGCTGATCGCGCCGCTGCACGAAGCGGGTTTCGCCATTCTGGCCCTGGATCTGCGCGGACACGGGCAGAGCGCCACGACCGAGACGCGGGACGCCGTCGCTCGGCGCGACCCGGAGGTATTTCGAAAGATGCAGGACGACCTGCGTGGGGCTTATGACTGGCTGGCCCAACAGCCGAAGATTGATCGAGCCCGCTTCGCCTTGGTTGGAGCCAGCGTCGGTTCCAGCGTCGCGTTGCAGTACGCGGCCAAGGACCGCAGCGTGGATGGGCTGGTGTGCCTTTCGCCTGGACTGAACTACATGCAGCTCGACTCGGTGGGCGAGATTCGGCAGATTATCGGACGCAGAATCTTGCTGCTGGCCGCTGAAGACGAACGCGATGCGCCCTATACCCTCCAGAGCCAGGCCCGGGGCGGGGTGGAGGTCCGGATCTACAAAGGACAAAAAGCGCACGGTACCGACCTGCTCGGCCTGATTCCGGATATCGAGAAGGAGATCGTCGGCTTTCTGAGGGACGCGGTCGGCCAACCCAGTGACAGCACCGTGTACGCGTCGATCGAACGTAACGTGTACCATCAACCGGACTCGGCCTGGATCGCGGAGATCTCGCCTACCAACCTGCGATACTTCTCCTCCGCCCAGGAGGCCGAATCCCGCGGGCTGCGGGCGGCGAAATCGAAGGGGCCCTCGGACGCTCGGGGCCAGCGCGGACGGAGCAACCGGTAACCCCCCTGAGGCAGCGGATGGGCTGGTGGTCGCTATCCAAAATGGTGCCTTTGATGCTGCTGGCCACGGCCGGCGACCCGCCGGCGGACCCGTGGAAGGAAAAGGTGGACCGGGCGGTGCAGGACGCCCAGGCGACAGGCGCCGTCTGGGCATTGCGGGAAGCGTTGGAGGCAAGCTGGCGGGCTGATGACTGGCAGACCGGGCTGCAACTGGCCCAGACCTGCCTCCAGAAGCATCCCGACCAGCCGGAACTGAGCGGGCTGGTAGCGAGGGCTCTGTGGCGAGCCGGAAGGATTCACCAGGCTGAAAAGGTGGCCAACCGGATCCAGGTGGAGAACGCCGACCAAGCGACTTTGAGGACGTTGGTGGAGATCCGCCTGGCCAATGGGCAGGTTGAGCAGGCCGTTCGGCTGGCCGAGCGGATGGAGCAGCTCGGTCCGCGCCGGGCGGAGGACCTGTACTGCCTGTTCGCCACGCGGTTGGCCTGCGGGCGGTTATCGGGCCTGCCGGAGCTGCTGCGGGAGGCCGAGCGTCTGGCTGACCCGCGCGACGGCTATCCGGGCCAATACGTGGCCGAAGCGATCGAGGGGCTGGCGGCCTTCTTCGAGGCCGTAGGGACCGCGCCGCTGAACCAGATCGTCAGCTATGGGGCGGCGCCCATGCC
>Ga0136652_1000620_pt1 | contig 16559 bp, 8 predicted proteins | sample ConPoolayeEmetaG_FD_94864 | JGI IMG/M metagenome (GOLD analysis project Ga0136652, IMG submission 94864) | Hot spring microbial mat communities from California, USA to study Microbial Dark Matter (Phase II) - Cone Pool mat layer E metaG... ...
GGACCCACGGTTTCAGGAAAAGTCGCTTCGGTGGAAAGAGTATATCCTGTGATATAAGAATTTCCTCTCCCGTCCACGGCAATTCCGAGGCCCTCTTCGTTAAAAGAGCCGCCTATGTAACCGCAGTAGGCAAGCGCCGTCCCTGGCACGTTCACCTTGGCCACAAAGGCGTCATAGCCTCCGTTGTGAGTCAGGTCCGGCCCCACGGTTTCAGGAAAAGTCGCTTCGGTGGATTCAGCAAATCCTGTGATATAGGAATTCCCCGCGCCGTCCACGGCAATTCCGCGGCCCCCATCGGAAGAAGAGCCGCCGATGTAGCCGCAGTAGACAAGCCCTATCCCCGCGGCGTTCACCTTGGCCACAAAGGCGTCATAGCCTCCGTTGTGAGTCAGGTCCGGCCCCACGGTTTCAGGAAAAGTCGCTTCGGTGGATTGAGTATATCCTGTGATATAAGAATTCCCCGCGCCGTCCACAGCAATCCCGAGGCCATATTCATCAGAAGAGCCGCCGATGTAGCCGCAGTAGGCAAGCCCTGTCCCCGCGGCGTTCACCTTGGCCACAAAGGCGTCACCGCCGCCATTGTATGTCAGGCCCGGGCCCACGGTTTCAGGAAAAGTCGCTTGGGTGGATGAAGTCTCTCCTGTGATATAAGAATTCCCCGTGCTGTCGACGGCAATTCCGTAGCCATAATCGTGAGAAGAGCCGCCGATGTAGCCGCAGTAGACAAGCGCCGTCCCCGCGGCGTTCACGTTGGCCACAAAGGCGTCATCGGCGCCATTGAAAATCAGGCCCGGACCCACGGTCACAGGAAAAGTCGCTTCGGTGGACGAAGTATATCCCGTGATATAAGAATTCCCCGCGCCGTCCACGGCAATCCCGAGGCCATAATCGTCAGAAGAGCCGCCGATGTAGCCGCAAAAGACAAGCGCCGTCCCCGCGGCGTTCACCTTGGCCACAAAGGCGTCAGCGAGGCCATTGTGAGTCAGGTCCGGACCCACGGTTTCAGGAAAAGTCGCTTGGGTGGAACCCGTAAATCCCGTGATATAAGCATTCCCCGCGCCGTCCACGGCAATCCCGTAGCCAAAATCGTAATTGTTGCCGCCGATAAAACCGCAATAAACGAAAATAGAGGGGTCAAGAACAAGCGGCAGGCTCCGGTCATACTCCCCAACATGAAAACCATAATCATGCTCCCGCTCGATCGCGTCTGCTTGAGTTCCGCTCAGCGAGCTGAGTCTATAGGTGAGAGATATTTCCTTCCTCCTGCCCTTGACTTCCTGATAGGCCACAGGCACATCATCGCTGAATCCCCCCAGGGGCGTCGTCACCTGAAGACGGCCGTTTTCATCCACCGACACGCTCTCGGCGCCGCGATACGCCAGGCGAATCTTCGCGGGATCCGCTCCCGGGTGAACGATGAACTCGTATTTCAATTTGTTGACCGTGCCGTGATATGCCAGGTCAATACCGGGCCAGAGGTTGGGATAGATAATCTTGGAGTAGGTCGGAAGGCCGGCGCGCCAATTCTCTTTATCTCCCTTGAAATACGAAATGAGCGCCCCGGTCTCGTCCTGCCCCACAGGCTCCACATACGGATTGGCACCGACAAAATCGAGCTTCACCACCCAGCGCCCGGAAGTCCCCTCCTCCGCCAGGCCGGACATCTCGATTCCTCCCCAGGACGGTTCCTGACCTTCGGCTTCGAGTCCCCCAGGGTGACCCCGCTTCAAAACCCGACGACCGTGGCCTCCCCGCACCTCTTCGGCCCGGCTTGATTCCCCCTGGCTACCTCCCGAAAGAAGAGCGATCGTGACCCCCTCCGCGGTGAAATACAGCGTCTTATCCTTCCCCTGGACATAATAGGCGACCCGCTTATCCACCTGCCCATGATTGGGGATAAAATAGAGCGGCATTTTGCCGAAGTCGGCATCAACTTTCATTGAAGATGAGAAAGAGGTCTTCGGGCTCTCCATCAGCCCGCTGAATCCCTGCTTCTCCCCATTGACCAGGCTTTCCCCGCCATGCCCGGCCAGAATCAATGTCGACAGAAAAGCCGCGGATACGATCAGCCCTTTTCTCATAATGACCCTCCATTCCAGTCTCATTTTTCTGCTCTTTATCGGCTATGGGAAATCCTTATCATGGAGAATTCCTTTAGTCAAGCAAAACCGTCGCCGGCGAGTGTCTTAGAATCAAAACGGACAGCTTGAGATGGTTGATTGGGGGTTGGTTCGAAACGGAGGTAACGGGCGGTCACTTGTCCCTTGTTTGCGATATGAGAAGTGGCCCGAGCGAGGAAGCCGGGGATTATTTTTCCACACTCGCCAGATGTTTCCTGGCAGCCGCGACCTCGGGGATGAAAATGGCCATCTTGCCCTGGCCATTCGCCCGGAGATGGTCGATCTTAAGGGAGTTTTGCTGCTTGCCGGGATCGCGCTCGAGTTCTTGTCAAATCAGGCCATATGGAGGCGATGATTTTTCTTATTCTTAAGGCGGCCTTTCCGTCGCCGTAGGGATTTTTGGCGCGGATCATCCGGCGGTATTCGGCTGGGTTGCTGAGGATTCTCCGGGTTTCGGCCACAATTTTTTTCCTGTCCGTTCCGACCAACCTGGCGATTCCAGCCTCGATGCCTTCGGGTCGCTCGGTCTTTTCCCTTAAGACAAGGACCGGCTTCCGGAAAGCCGGAGCTTCTTCCTGGATTCCGCCCGAATCCGTCAGGATGAGGTCGGCGTTTTTCATTAAAAGGATAAACTCGCCGTAGTCGAGCGGCCTGAGGAGCCGGATGCGCTCGATTCCCTTGAGCATCCTTGAAGCGCTCTCCCGGACATTTGGGTTCGGATGGACGGGGTAGACGATTTCCACGTCCGGCGAAAGGGAAACGATGTCAATTAAAGCCCGATAGATATTCTCCAGGGGTTTTCCGAAGCTTTCGCGGCGGTGCGCCGTGACCAGGACCAACTTATGACCGCCGTCGATTTTGACCGGCGGAGGGTTTTTTCCGATCTTCTTGTCGATGAAAAGAAGCGCGTCGATCACCGTGTTTCCCGTAACGAATACTCCGGAGGGGGGAACACCCTCTCGCTTTAGATTACGGGCCGCGGTCGGCGTCGGAGCGAAATGGAGGCGGGCCAGTGTCGAGATGATCTTCCGGTTGATCTCTTCCGGGAAGGGATTATAGGGTTCTCCGGTTCTCAGCCCGGCTTCAACGTGAGCGACCGGTATTCTTTGATAAAAAGCGGCCAGAGCGGAAATCGCAGCGGTTGTCGTATCCCCCTGGACTAAGACGAGGTCCGGCCGCAGCCGGCGGAGAGCAGGGCTCATGCTGGCCATCACCCTGGCGGTCAAATCTTCGAGGTTCTGGTCGGGCTTCATGATATCAAGGTCGAGGTCGGGTCTGATGTCGAATAATTCAAGCATCTGATCGAGAAGGCCGCGGTGTTGGGCTGTTGCCAATAGAAACGTTTTGAATCGGTCCGGCCTCTCCCGCAGGGCGTGGATGACCGGAGCCAGCTTGATGAGTTCGGGTCGGGTGCCGAAAATGACGGCGATTTTCACTTCGGCCTCATTCTATGAGGAGCCGCCGCTCTTGTCAACGCGATGCGCCTCTGCCCATCTGATAATTTTCATTTAGCGCGCGAAGTGATCAAAATCGGGGTATGACCGAAAAATTCGCAGGACCCGATCCAATTTCCGGAGAAATGGGCCAGGTTCCAATTCTCCGGACCGTGTCGTTTGATTTCACCTGCCGGAAAGATAAGAAAGCATTCGACGGTCAGGGACGTCTTTATTCCGGCCTTTCCGACTAAATGGGAGGCTCATTCTTGCTCCGCTTGACATCATTATTGTCGGGACGTCCGACAAAATTGTCGGATTAATCCGACCAGAACGATCTTAACTTATTGATAAAAAATAAATTAACAATTGGCATCAAATTTGCAATTCATCGATCGAATTTGAAACGGACGGCCCTCGTAGAGAGCATGAATAAACTCGGGCGGCTGATTTTAATGTTTTTGGCCTTGTCGGCACCCCTCCTTCCAAGGAGCGTCCTGCTCGTCTATGACGGGGAAAAGGAGCAATCAGAGGCGTTCAAATCGGCCTGCTATATCCGTAATCTTCTCGACCACTTCTCCGTCGAGGAGAAGCGCCTTCTCCAGGTATCAGAGTATTCAGCCGGAATGGCCCTTGACCGAGATTTTATTTTCATCGTGTTTGAGGAGGGCCAGCCGGAATCGGCGCCCCGGCTTCTCGATGATCTGTCGAAAACCAAGGGCACCATCGTCTGGATCAACATGCATATCGAAAGGCTCTTGGATCTTTCGGGGGGAAAGTGGAAGCTTCGATATGACGGCTGGCAGGAGAGGAACGACTGGCGCGTTTTCTACCGTGGAGAGGACTTCCCGAAGGAGGATCCAGGGTTGAACGTCCTTTTCCTTGAGGACGGGGCGAACGGCGAAGTTCACGCCGAGATCGAGGACGGAGAGGGACGTCGTTATCCTTATGCCGTGCGCTGCGGGAATCTCTGGTATTTTGCCGACTCTCCCTTTTCTTATGCCCTGGAGGGAGGCCGGTTCCTCGTGCTTGCCGACCTCCTTCATGAGATCCTCGGCGAAAACCATCCGCCGGAAAAAAAGGCGCTGGTCAGGATCGAGGACGTCAATCCCGAGGACGACCCGGCGGACTTGCGGGACATCGCCTCATACCTCTCCAAGGAAGGGGTCCCGTTCCAGGTTTCGCTCATTCCGATCTATAAAATTCCGGCGCGCCAGTATGAGGTTGATCTCTCCGACAGGCCCGAGCTGGTGGCCGCGTTAAAAGACATGGTCCGGAAGGGGGGAACCATCGTCCTTCATGGGTCAACCCATCAGCATAGGGGGGCGACCGGTGAGGATTACGAATTCTGGGATGACATCGCCGGCGTTCCCATTCCGCATGAGTCACCGGACTGGGTGGACGAAAGGTTGAAGGCTGCGCTCAATGAGTGTTTTCGGAACGGACTTTACCCGCTGTCCTGGGAAACTCCTCATTACTCGGCTTCGCGCAGCGATTACCGGACGTTCGCCCGCTATTTTGACACTTTTTACGACCGAGTCATGGCCGCCGAGATCAGCGGGACGCAGCAGATTTTCCCCTATTCCCTGAAGCTGCAAGATTACGGAGTTACCGTAATCCCGGAAAACCTGGGTTTCTTGGATTTCGACAATCCGGAACCCGGGCGCCTCCTCGAAAACGCGAAAAATATGAAAGTCGTGAGGGACGGCACGGCATCCTTTTTCTTTCATCCCTTTATTCCGCTCCGACACTTGAAGACCGTGGTCGAAGGCATGAAACGCCAGGGATGGAATTTTGTTTCCCTGCGGGATTTTCCGTGCAACGTCAGGACGGATTCCGTCTGGGTGACTTCGAGCGGGGGGGAAGGCCGCATCGTGCTGGCCAATCAGTACGAGCGCCGTTTTTTGATCGATCGCCCAGGGAAAATTGAAAAAACGAGAATATCGCCGGACAGGCGGAGGGAAGTTGTCAGCGAAAACATCACCCTGAGCCCCGGCTCCATGTATGTCCTCGAAGCGCTCGATTCGCTTCCCGAGGCCGGCGGAAAAAGCCTGTGGCGGAAAGCGGGCGCGTTCGCCTGGCGTCTATTCCCCAAGAAAGAGAGAGAAAGGATTCTGACTCTTTCCCGATCGCTTGTTCTCCTGGACCGGGAGGCGGGCCGAGAGGATGAGTTCGACCAGGCCAGCTTCCGGTCGGTTCTCCGGGTCTTGGGGTTCAACCCCGAGGTCCGGGATGTCTCCCGCTTCGCGAGCCTGCCGCTCTCGAACTATGATCTCATCGTCGTTCCCAACGCGGCGGCCCGGAGGCTTCAGGACTTCGACATCAGAGCGCTCTTGGGTTTTGTCGAAACGGGGGGCAACCTGATTACGGATGGGATGTCCAACCTGGCCAGAAGTCTCGGTTTCCGGTTCAGCGACAAAAGCGTGGCCGTCTCCGAAATCAAGGAGCTTTCCGTCCCCGCCAAGAACCTCTTTTGGAACCCGCCTCAAGATGTCTTCGCCCCGCGCGCCGAGGGCGCTGTCGTCCTGGCCAAAGATGCTCACTCGGACACGCCGCTGGCCCTTGTCCGGCCGGTCAAAAACGGCAAGGTTCTTTTCCTCGGAGTTCTCTTCGATCCCCTGACGCCTTTCGGAATGAGCCGCTTCGCTTATCTTCCGCTCTACCTCAAGAACGCGCTCGGCTTGCCGTTCAACGTGAGAAGAAACACCCTCGAGTTTTACTTCGACCCCGGATTCCACCAGACGACGAGCTGGGAGAAGCTGGTCGCCCGATGGAAGTCCAGCGGGATCAGGATCATCTATCTTGCGGCCTGGCATTTTTACGAAAAATACGCTTTTGATTATCCCGGCTTCATCGACCTCTGCCACAGTCAGGGAATCGCCGTTTACGCCTGGTTTGAATTCCCTCAGGTCACTCCTCTGTTCTGGCAGAATCATCCGGAATGGCGGGAAAAGACGGCCACGGGGGAAGACGGCCTGTGTCACTGGCGCCAACAGATGAACCTGTTCAACCCGCGCGCCCGGCAAGAGGCAGGAAAGTTTTTCCGCGCGCTCCTCTTGAGCGCGGATTGGGACGGGGTGAATATCGCCGAATTGAACTTCGACACGAACGGGGGCGCTGCCGACCCGGCCAAGTTCACGCCCTTGAACGATGACGTCAGGTCGGAGTTCAAGCGGCGGGAGGGGTTTGATCCGATCGAGCTGTTCTCGCCGGCGTCCCCGCATTTTTGGAAGGCGAACAGGAAGGCATTCGACGCGTTCCTTCGATTCAGGTCGGAAATAGTGAAGGACCTTCACGTGTATTTCCTGAACATGATGGAAACGATCAAGCGGGAGAAAGGGAAGGACATGGAGGTGATCGTTACGGCCATGGATTCCCTTGTCCATCCGGAAATTGTGGAGGAATGCGGGGTGAACATGATGGATCTTCTCGATCTGATGAAGACGTACTCCTTCACCCTTCAGGTCGAGGATCCGGCCCGGAGCTGGGCCGGTCCGCCCTCCCGCTACCTCGATTACTTCGAGGTTTACAAAAAATACATCCCCGACGCCCGACGGCTGATGTTCGACATCAATTGCACCGATACCCGGGACATTCTTTCCCGATCGCTTCCCTCGCCGCTGGCCACGGGGGTCGAGCTGGCCACGACCCTGTTCTACGCGACATTTCCTTCCGGCCGCGCCGGGATCTATTCGGAGAATACAGTCCAGCCCTTTGACCTCGATATTCTGCCCTTTGTCACGGGGTCGGATGTCGAGATCCGGGAGAACGGCGGCTCGTATCGGATCAGGTCCAGGGAGCCGTTTGTCCTGACGCTTGATGCCCGGAATTGTATTCCCCATCTCAATGGAAAGGAATGGCCGTTCTATGGGACACAAGGTGTTTCCATCCCTTCTGGAGAGAGCGTGCTCACCTTCAAGAAAAACGGGGTCCTCGATATCGAGGCCCTGGCATATCGGATGATGATCGAAGGGGACGTCCGCAAACTCACCCGGGAGGAAGACGTCTTTCGGCTCAATTACAACTCGCCCGTTCCGGTATCGCTAGGCTTCAGCCGGCCGCTCGCCGAGCTGAAGCTGGATTCAAATCTTCTTTTCCTTCCTCCCGACCGGAGCGAGGTTGTCCTGCCCCGAGGAAATCACTCCTTGGAGATCCGGACCGAATCCGGTCCGACGCGGATCGTCGACGTCGTCGGCTATTTTTCCTCCTCGGCGTTCTATCTGGTGGGACTTCTGAGCATGTCCCTACTTTTGGGGATGTACCTCTACGTGAGGATAAAAGGATGAACTCGGTTTTCGACTTTCTGGCGAATGCCGTCTTCGTTTTTTCCGTCATCTTCATCTGGGTGATGATTCTCTACCAGTTTGTGCTGACGGTCGGAGGATTTCTCTGGAGACTGAAAGTCGAGAAAGCGCATCCCGGGGGATCGGAAGCGGCGCTGCCGACGGTTTCCATCCTTATCCCCGCCCGGAACGAGGAGCGGGTTATCGGCGGCCTGATCGAGCGCATCGGGGAATTCGAATATCCCCGTGAGAAACTTGAAATCATCGTCATCAATGACGGCAGCACGGACCGGACTGGAGAAATTCTGGAAGACTTGGCGCGCCGCGACGGCCGGATCAAAGTCCTGGAGATTCCTTCCGGCGAGAGCGGCCGGGGGAAGGCCGCGGCCCTCAACAGAGGGCTCACAGCGTCTTCCCACGAAGTCCTGGCCGTCTATGATGCCGACAACATTCCCGAACGGGATTCATTGAAAAAGTTGTGCCGGGCTCTGGCCAGCGATGCGCGCCTGGCGGGAGTCACGGGCAAGTTCAGGGCCTATAACAAGGATAAGAACCTTCTGACCAAGCTCATCAACTTGGAAACCGTCGCCTTTCAGTGGATTGTCCAGGCCGGCCGCTGGTTCTTTTTCAAAATCGCTTTTCTCCCGGGGACCAACTTCGTTCTCCTCCGTTCCGCGGTCGTCGAGGCCGGCGGCTGGGACGAGGAGGCTCTGTCCGAGGATTCCGAGTTGACTTTGCGGCTTTATCGGAACCGGCGTCTCATCAAGTTTCTCCCCTCATCCGAAACCCTGGAGCAGGAGCCGGAATCCTTGAAAACCTGGATCCGCCAGAGGACGCGCTGGGCGCGGGGCAATAATTATCTCATCGCCAAACACGCCAAGGGGATCTTCCGCTCGAAACGAAATCCCATGGCGATCGAAATTTTAAACTTCTTATACCTCTATTATTTCTTCATGTTCGCCATTCTGTTCTCGGATGTCCTCTTTATACTTTCGCTGTTCAAACTTGTACACCTGCGTGTCATAGGTCCGTACGTGGAACTGTGGGCGCTGGCGTTCCTCCTTTTCATTCTGGAGGTCTTCGTGGCGATGTCTTTTGAGCGCGAGGATTCGCCGCGGACGTTGGCTGTAGCTGTCTTGGCCTATTTCTTCTACACCAAGCTCTGGGTCTTCGTGGTCCTGAAGGGATTGTTCGAAGATGCGATTCTCGGGAGAAAACGGGTCTGGATCAAAACGGAGCGCGTCGAGGTCGACGCGAGGATGCTCCGGCGGGAATCGGGCTTGATCACGTCCGAGGATCAGTAAAGGAGAGAATTTGATGAAGAGACCGATCATGAAATTTTCTGTCGTTCTGCTGTTGGCGGCCGCGCCCCTCGAAGGCTGGGTCAAAATCTATCCTCAGGCGGGGTTGGAATTCTACGGCGGGGCCAATAGGCTTGCGCTCTTGACGCCCTGGGTGGCGGCCAGGTTCAGCCTCTCCCCAAACGCTTCGTTGATCCTTAAATACTACCATCACAACCTGAGCTACAATTATCAAACCTACGATGAGTCGACCGAGAATTTTTTAGGAAAAAAACGATCGGCTTCCATCTCCAACTTCACGCCGGTCATTTATTACCAGAAGGGCAGAGTCGCGGCCTGGGGGGCGATTTCATGCTTTGCGGGGACCGATTCCTACAAGGCGCTGGCGGTCGACATCGGAATAGGACACACGCTGTCCGAACGGCTGGCCGTGGAAACCGGAGTTTACATCCTTAGGGAGGACTCGGTCCTCTGGTATCCGGAGGACGCGAAAAGGAAGATCAGCGTCTATTCCGCCAAAGGCGGCCTGAAAATTAAGATATTCAAGGGAGTGACATTCAACCCGAATCTCTATGTCTACAGGAATTCCGAGGGCGTCGATGCTTATTCTTTTTCTTTGGGGCTGATGATTACGCCCTTCAACCCGGCCGCCATCACCGTGTATTACTTCCGCTACTCCGAATCGGCTCAGTACAAATTTTCAGGCGACTACCTTTCCATAGGGTTGAATTTTTATTATTAAAAACCGGTTGTCGCGAAGCGGGCGGCCTCGTTTGACGAGCGGCGATATACCCCGCTTGTCGATTTGAGGTGAAACCAGCTGGAAGGGGCCGGCAAGCCGCGGACAAGCCAAAAAGTGACCGAAATCAGTCGGACTCCTCCTCCTGAGGGAAGAGGGGGATCATGAAAAAAATTCGTCGCCGGTTTGGGCGGCCATCCACAGTTTCTGTTGGGTGATAGGGCGGTGGGGAACAGATCACTCCGTAATTATTTTCCCAGACTCGCCAGATGTTTCCTGGCGTCCGCGACCTCGGGTCGGCCGGGGTCGGCGTCTTTCCAGAGGTCGAGGAATTTTCGAAAAGAGTCGCGCGCCTTTTCCTTCCAGCCCCGCTCCTCGTAGATCTTACCCAGCATGTAAAGGCTTCTGGCGTAGATCTGTCCGTAATACAGAATCCCCATGCTGAACCCGGAGATTTTTTCGAATTCGTTCTGGGCCTTCTCGAGATCGCCAGCGCCATAATAGGCGAGCGCCAGGGACTCGGTGAACATGGCTTGATCGTTGGTAAACGGCTGGAGATCGCCGGGATGAGGCATCAGGAGGACGGCCTCTTTGAAATATTCAATCGCCCGGGAGTAGTTCTTTTTTTCGAGCTCGATCATTCCCTGAAGGTAAAGATAAAGCCTTTTCTCCTTTTGATTCATTCCTTCATCGACAAGCCCCTTGAGTTCATCGGCTGTCCGGGTGCTTAGAGCGATCGGCCCCGTCCCGAGCTGGGCCAGCCCCTTCATAAAGAGCGCCCGTCTCTGCCATCTCAGCTCCGTGACCGCTTTCTGTGCGACGTCCAGGGCGATGTCGCTCTGTTTCAACGCCGCCGCCGGCTTTCCGAAAGCGAGATTTGCGCCGGCGGAGAACGTATGGAAAACACAACTCCACCAGCTGTCGCCGAATTTCTCCGCCATCTCTGCGCCCCGTTCAAACTGTGCCGTCGCTTCTCCGAGTTTTCCTCTCATCAAATTAAGGGCGCCGAGAAGCGCCCGGGCATATAAATGGTATCCCCATTCCTCTGTCTCGAGAACCCGAAGATACACCTTTTCCGCCTCCGCCGGATCTCCCCGCGCCTGGGATATCATCCCCTGATCGATGATCGACCAGACACTCTTGGGATTCAGAGAGAGAGCATGTTTTGTCTCTCTGAGGGCGGCTTCATATTGACCCTGATAAAAATAGTGCAGAGCCAGTTCCTCCCGGACCCTGGCACTGTCGCCGAAATACTTGATGTGTAGCTCGAGGACGTCTCTCGCCTTGTCGTACATCCCCTTGTGTCGATACGCCTCGGCCTGGTTAATATAGGGAAAAAAAGACTGATCTTTTCTCTGGATTTGCCTCTCGCAGGTTTCTATCGCCCGGTCCCAATCTTCAATCTCTGTGTAGATTACCCCGAGATTTGTGCCACCGATGGAGTCATCCGGATAGAGCTCGAGAAGGCGAGTGTAGGCTTCGATAGCTTGATCATAGGTCTTTTCACTTTCCCGCAGAAACTCTCCCCGGATCAGGAGGCGCTCCCTCTCCGACAGCCGGCCAGACAGGTCAAAAGCCTTTTTCAGGTATTTTGTTTTCTCGGAAAACATGAGCATGTTGTTATAGGACATGGCCATGCTTCTGTAGGCCATGGCAAATTCGGGGTCCAGGGCCAGGGCCTTCTCCATCGCCTGAATGCTTTCCCGGTATCGCGCCAGATGATGGAGGTTTCTTCCCTCGTTGTAATATGTGTAAGCTTCGGCGGAGCTGGTGGTGATTTTCCCGACTTCCTCGTCGATGTCGTCGGCGATGGCCTGTTCGGAAAGATGGAGATTCGCCTTAATCCTTCTCGTCAGGTCATCCACCATGGAGATCAGGCTTTCGGCGCCCTTGCCGTCCACGGATTCCGACCCCAGGAGCTCGCCCGTGGCGGCGTCCTGGAGGACCGTGTTGATCCGGAAATTCTCGCCCGCCCGGGTGTAATCTCCCAGAAGGATATGGCTGGCCCCTCCCTGGGAGGACACTTTCTTGAGCTCTTCTCTCGTGTAGGATTTCGCCTCCGCGAGGTCGAGTTGCTTCAAGATGTCGAAAAGCCTGTCCCCGCTGAGCACCCGGATGTATTTGGACTGGGTGAGGTCGGCGATCAAGAGGTCGGCGAGAGCCGTCCTCCAATGGTCGAGAGTCTGATCTCCGGTGTTGTTCTTGAAATACATGACCGCCAGGGACGGCTTGTCGGTTGGGGCGGGGAGGGGAGCGGCTCTTTCCCGTGGGGCAAGCTTCCATATGACCACCCCCAGGATGATCAGCGCGACGGCGGCAAGCCCTGGGATGAGAAGTCTTTTCAAGTTGAATTTGACCGTGATCTCGCGCGAGGTGAACGGCTTGCGCTCGGGGACAATCCTCTCTGTCGTGGGGATGCCCTTTTCAATCTTATCCAGCTCTGCTCCGACCTCCGAAGCCGTCTGATATCTTTTCGTCTTGTCCTTCTCCAGGCATTTGAGGATCAGGCGGGCGAGGTCATCAGGGATATTCGGGTTGATCTGCTTTGGGTTTTTCGGCGTCTCTGTTTTGTGCTTGATGACGACGCCGAGCGCCGTTTCCCCCTCAAAAGGAACGCGTCCGGTGGACATCTCATACAGGATCACTCCGAGGGAATAGATGTCCGATCTCTGGTCGATTTCCCTGGCCTCCGCCTGTTCCGGCGACATGTACTCGGGAGTGCCGATGATGACGCTCGTCCCGGTGATGCCTCTCTCCCGCAGGGAGCGGGCGATCCCGAAATCCATGATCTTGGCGTTTCCGCCCTTGTCGATCATGATGTTCTGGGGCTTGAGGTCCCGATGAACAACTCCCAGATTGTGGGCTTCGGCCAGGCCTTCGCACACCTGCTTCCCGACGCTCAGGACGGTTCCAATGGTGAGACCGGTCGACATCCGGATCATGCTTTTCAGGTCTTCCCCATGGACGTATTCCATGGTGATGTAGTGATAGCCCTCCGCCTCTCCAAGATCATACATGCCGCAGACATTCTTGTGGCGGATTTTGCGGGCCAGGCGGAGCTCGTTGGAGAACCGGTCGATCGTCTCCGGGTCGGCGGCCACTTCCGGCTTGATGAGCTTCAGGGCGACCTTTTCTTTGACCTTCAGGTCCAGGACCTTGTAGACTTCGCCCATTCCACCGTGGCCGAGCTCCTCGATGACCTGATAGCGGTCGGCAAACGTCGTCCCGGTGGTCATCTCCTTGGGACGGGTCTGGAGAGTCCGGGTTGGAGAAATGGAGGGGCGTGCGGAATCCGGAATCGGGGTGCCGCACTCTCCGCAGAACTTCACCGTGTCGGGATTATCGGCGCTGCACTTGGGGCATTTCACGGCCGCGGCCTTCCCCCTACAAAGACTGGAAAAGGATATCAACTCAAGAGAAAAGAGTCAAATGGAAATTCGATTATTTCCATTCCTTTTTATATTAGAATGTCCCCGGCTCGGAAGAGAAGCGAGCCGTGAAGTGCGCGCGATGTTTGCACGAAAATCCGACCGAGGTGGACTCCTGTGAAAAGTGCGGCGCTTTACTAACTGGCGTTTCACCTCACTCTCCATCCTCCCCGCCGTCCCCAACCATGACTCTGCACGTCCCGCCGGATGAACTCCAGCGCGGCAGCCTGTTCGCCGGCCGATTCGAGATCCTGGAAAAACTCGGCAGCGGCGGCATGGGCGCCGTCTACCGGGTGATGGACACAAAAATTCATGAAGAGATCGCCCTTAAGTTTTTCCGTCCTGGAATGGTCGCCGACCCGACGCCCATCGAACGCTTCAAAAATGAGCTGAAACTGGCCCGCCGGATCATCCATAAGAATGTCTGCCGCATGTTCGACTTGAACGAGGAGGCCGGGCTTCCCTATATCACCATGGAGTATGTCCGCGGCGAGGATCTGCGAAGCCTTCTTCGGCGCGCGGGTCGCCTGTCGGTCGAAAAAATCCTTTCCTTCGCCCGCCAGGTCTGCGACGGGCGGGCCGAAGAGGCTCTTCGGGAAGCTGACCGGGCGATCACTTTAGATCCCTTATTTTCGCTCGCCCCTGCCTTTAAGGGCATTGCTTTGTTAGGCCTCGGCCGGGCCGAAGAGGCCAGGGAGCAGTTGGCCAAGGCCGTTGCCATGAACCCCGAGCAGCCGATGTCCTACCTCTTCCTGGGAATGGCGTATCTGGCGAAACCTGCCGCACCGGAAAAAGCCATTGAGTCCCTGAAGAAAGCGGCCGATGTCGGCATTCCCTTCGGCTTAGGATGGTTGGGGCTGGGCTACGGCGTTGCCGGCCAGAGGGACGAAGCCTTGAAAATCCTGGCCCGGATGGAAGCCATGGAAAAAGAACCTTATATGCCTTTTTTTAAAGAGGTCCCCCAATCTTTTCCCGGATACTCCCTGGTCTCAGAGTTTCCGATCTCACCCCCGCTTTCGGGCGCTGTTGGAGAAAATGAATATCAGGGCGATGGAATGATGCGTACGCGTCCCCATTCATATTGTGGGAATGGGTCCTGTCATGGCGCGTCTCCTTCGCCCTCGCGAAAGACCCCCCACCCGCCCCATTTCGCTCGGGCACTCGGCGCCTGGCGCCGTGCCACCCATTCCCTTTTTTTCAATTGGAGATATTAATTTGCTTATAGGCGCATACGAATGCCTTCCGAGAAATCTCTAGTCATCATCGGCGCGGTGATGGCGGGACTTTCGGCCGGCTGCTACGGTCGGATGAACGGCTACCGGGTGCAAGTTCTTGAGCAGGATACGCGGCCGGGCGGTCTCTGCACCTCATGGGAACGGCGAGGCTATACCATCCATGGGAACATGGCCTTTCTTGCCGGTTCCGGCCCTGGCGTCACCTATCATCGAATCTGGCAAGAGCTGGGCGTCTTCCCGGAGATCCAGGTCGTCGATTGTGAATACATGCTCATTATCGAAGGTCTTGACGGCCAGACCTTCTATTTCCACACGGACGTCGAGCAGCTCGAACGGCACATGCGGGAGATCGCCCCGGAAGACGGCCGGCTGATTGACGAGTTCATTCGTGGAGTCAGGGTTTTTGCCCGCTATAATCTTCCCATCGATCAGGCGCCGGAGCTTCTCGGTCTGAGGGACAAGCTCAAGCTCTTAAGCTCTAAATTTCCACTGATTCGGGCGATGGGCAAATGGCAAAAAATTCCTCTCCGGAATTTCGCCCGGCGTTTTCAAAGCCCCGTCCTGAGGGAGGGGTTGCTGGCGTTCGGAGAGATTTTTTCAGAGGATTTGCCGGCCGTTTTTCTTTTACTGAGTGCCGCCTGGAATCACAAGAAATCCTTTGGCTATCCGGTGGGCGGCGGGCTCAAGTTCGCCCGGGCCATTGAACGTCGGTTTCTGGAGCTCGGGGGCGGAATCCAATATAGGTCCCCGTTGACCAGAATCCTGGTCATGGACGGCCGGGCCGTCGGCGTCCGGCTGGAGGACGGGCGGGAGTTCTGCGCCGACGACGTCATCTCGGCGGCGGACGGCCGTTCGACCATCTTCGATTGGCTGGATGGAAAATATGTCGATGCCAGGATCCGGGCGATCTATGAAACGTGGACTGTATCTCCGTGTGTGATTCTTGTTTCCTTAGGTGTCGCACGCTCCTTTCCTAATGTCCCCTGGAGCGCGGCCGGAACGATCTATCCGCTTGAGCAGCCGGTCGCCATCGGAGGAAAAGAGTTCCGCACGCTCCGGCCGATGATTTACAACTATGATCCTACTCTTGCCCCCCCGGGAAAAACGTTCCTTCGCCTGCTGATTCCCGCAGCTTACGATTATTGGGATGCACTGCGTGGGACACCGGACGACTAAAGGGCGGAGAAAGGAAGGATTGCCGAGACGGTTATTAGGCTGCTCGACAAGCGATATCCGGGACTGGCCTCCCGGGTGGAGATGATAGACGTGGCTACCCCCCTGACCTTCGAACGCTACACGGGAAATTGGAAGGCCGGCAAATTGGCACCCTTAAAGGTTAAGCTGATGTTCAACTGCAACTGGATGGACGACCATCTCGATTTATTCGGAGTGCTTCCCGACGATGTGGGGATTATTTATTGGGATTACAATTTAGGGGATGATTATCTCCAGAGCCGGTTTCCGGAAAATCTCAAACGCTACGTCCGGCTTGGTCGTCCGATATGGTTTATGCCGTCGACTGAAAAACGCTGGTGGACTCCCAATGAGGTGGACTTGAAGTGGGGCTGCGATCAAGTGGTCAAACAAATTCAAATCGCCAGGGCTCATCAAATCCAAAACATCGGTGTTTTTGTCGGTGCTGCCGTTCGAAAGGAAGCCATCGAGAGGATTTTCCCCGCGCTCGACAAATAAGAGCCCGATTCAGCCCGGACGCATTCGGGAATTTCCTAAGGACGATTCTCCAGCTCGAGCCACAGGTCGTACGCAGCCTGGTTGAGCCGCGCTCCGGTATTGGGGTGCAGCCGCCATAGACCGACATAACGGTGGGATTCATTCGGTTCATAGCCGCCCTCGGCGTACGCCTCAGCCGTGGGGACGTAGCCGATATAGCCATGTCCGTACGCTGCGACCGCCACGGGATCTGCGGGCAGCATCGCCGCGGTCCGCTCGCCGATCTCAAAGAAAACTTCGCCGGGGAGGAAAACGAATGCTCCTCGGCCCAGGCGCAGCAGAGACACAC
>Ga0136652_1000624_pt1 | contig 16490 bp, 13 predicted proteins | sample ConPoolayeEmetaG_FD_94864 | JGI IMG/M metagenome (GOLD analysis project Ga0136652, IMG submission 94864) | Hot spring microbial mat communities from California, USA to study Microbial Dark Matter (Phase II) - Cone Pool mat layer E metaG... ...
AGTATCTGCACGGTCGCTTTCCCCGCCTGTCGCGGACGGCGATCCAGCGGCTGATCCATCAAGGGGCGATCACAGTGAACGGTCAGCCGACCAAGCCCAGCTATGAGCTTCGCGGCGGCGACGTGGTCGAACTGATCCTGCCGCCGCCCGAACCGCGCGAGGTGGTGCCCGAGGACATCCCGCTGGACATCATTTATGAGGACGATGACCTGCTGGCCTTGAACAAGCCGGCGGGCATCATCTGTCATCCCGCCCACGGCGATCAGACCGGGACGCTGGCTAATGCCCTGGTTTTCTACGCCAATTCACTCAGCCGCGGCGAGGACCCGTTCCGACCCGGCATCGTCCACCGACTCGACAAGAACACCACCGGCATCATGCTGGTGGCCAAGTCCGACGAGGCCCACTGGCGTCTGGCGCTTCAGTTCGAGCGGCGGACCGTGCAGAAGACCTACCTGGCACTGGTGCACGGCAACCCCCAGCTCGATGGCGACACGATCGACGCCCCGATCGGCGTGCACCCGGTGGTCCGCGAGAAGTTCGCGGTCATGATTCGCGAAAGCAAGATCGATGTGGCCAAGAACGCGGTCACGCATTACGAGGTGGCCGAGCGCTACAGGCACTACGCGCTGGTCAAGCTGTTCCCCAAGACCGGCCGGACCCATCAACTGCGGGTGCATATGTCGCACATCGGCCATCCGATCGTGGGAGACACCATGTATGGCGGGCGGGTGGTGAGCGAGTTCGATATAACCGGTCAGGGTTCGGTCGAACCGCTGTTTCCGCACCAGGCTTTGCATGCCTGGAAGATTCTGTTCCGCCACCCGATCCGCGAGAAGCCGATGGAGCTGGAAGCCCCCCTGCCGGCCTCCTTCAAGAAGGCCATCAGCCTGCTGCGGAGGATGAGCAATGCCTAGGGAACGATCCCAAAGCGTGGCAACCGCCTCCCCACGCTTTCTGGTGGGCGCGTGGCTCTGCGGCTGCCTGAACCTCCTGTTGCCGCTGGGGGCAGGGACTGCGCTTCAGGCGGCCGCTGCGGGACCGGCCCCGCCGCCTGAGCTGGGTGTCGAGCTGCGAAGCCTGCTGGCCGACCTGCCCAGCGGCACGCAGGCCGGCGTGGCGGTCGCTGAAGCGGACAGCGGGGTCGTCTGGTTCGGCTACCAGCCGGACGTTCCTCTGCGACCGGCCAGTTGCCTGAAGCTGCTGGTGGCCGCGGCGGCGCTGGAACGCTTCGGCCCTGGCTTCGAATATCAGACGCGGGTTCTGGTCTATGGTGATGAGCTGTGGGTGGTCGGGGCAGGTGATCCAGGACTGGGTGACGAGCGGATTGCGGGCCGGCGCGGCCAGGACGTCAACCAGCTCTTTGACGACTGGGCGGCGCTCCTGCGTCAGGCTGGCCGCCTGAGGCTGGGCAAGATCGTGCTGGATGACTCGATCTTCGACGATCAGGCGCGACACCCGGACTGGCCCGACAGCCAGGCTGACCGCTGGTATCAGGCCCCGGTGGGCGGCCTGAATATCAATGACAACTGCCTGGACGTAAGCATTCTGGTGCGGGGGAAAGCGATCGAGTTGCGGCTGCGACCCGATTTGCCGCCGGGGACGGTTCGCAACCTGCTCAGTCGGGGCAGGAGGCCGGGCGTGTCGATCCGGCGCCTGCCGGGGGAGGTCTTCGAAGTGAGTGGAGCGGTGGCCGGGGCGAGGGAGCTGGACCCGGTTCCGGCGGGCCGGCCGACGGTCTTTTTCGCTCAGGCTCTCAAGCAGGGGCTGGAACGGGGGGGGATTCAGGTGCTGGGGGATGTGGTTCGTCGCCGGCTCGACGAGGCGGAGTTGGCCGCCGCCTCGCCGCTGGCCTGTCACACTACCGGCCTGACCGAGGTGCTGTGGCGGTGCAACACGTTCAGCCAGAACCTGTTCGCAGAGTGTCTGTTGAAGTCGTTGGCGGCATACGAGCCGGACGGCCGACGGAGCGGTCAACCGGGCAGTTGGGAAGCCGGCGTCGCGGTCCTTCGTAGTACGCTCGGCCGGCTCGGGATCGAGCTGGACGGAGCGGTGATCCGCGACGGCAGCGGTCTGAGCGATGCCAACCGCTTGAGCGCTGACCAGCTTGTGCGACTGCTGGTGCGGATGCGCCAACACCGATACGGGGAAGTGTTCCGGGCCAGCCTGGCTGAGCCGGGTCAGCCGGGATCGATGCAGAAGCGGTACGACGAACCGGCCCTGCGCGGTCGGCTGCGGGCCAAGACCGGTACGCTGGCGCATGTGCGGTCGCTGGCCGGATACCTGGACCGGCCGGACGGCACCGTGCTGGCCTTCGCGCTGATCATCAACGGTCCCTGCGATCCCGCGGTGCCGGTACGAGTCTGCAAACTTCTGTTGGCGGCCGGGGGCGAATAGGAGCCGATTGCTCAGCGGTCGGCTGAAAAAAGAGTGCTCGAGGTGCGTGAGTCAGCAGCGCCGGACCTCCGGGTCCGGCGTTTTCGCCGCGCCGCCACGGTCGCGGTGGGCTCGGAGGTCCAGCGCTACGGTTTCTCAACGCACTGTCAGCGGCCCGGATAGCCGCAGGGCGGTCTTCAACGCGCCGCCAGATCGGCCAGAGTCTTGTCGATGAGGGCTTCGATTTGCCGCTCGTAGTCGGCCGAGACGCCCGAGTGAGCCATCAGGATCTTGCCGTCCGGTCCGATAACGTAGAAGGTGGGAATTCCGATCACCCGATAGGCGACCGCCACGTCGCTGGCATCCAGCAGCAAGGGGTAGGTGAAGCCGGCGTTCTTCATATAACCGACCGGGTCGGAGCGGGGCCCGCGCTCATAACAGTTTACCCCAAACACTGCGACCGGCTTGTCTTTGTACTTGTCGTGAAGCTTCTGCATGAAAGGCATGGCTTGACGACAAGGCCCGCACCAGGTGGCCCAGAAGTCCAGCAATACGAGTTTGCCGCGCAGGCTCTTGAGCGAGACCTCCTTGCCGGTTGCGTCCTTCAGGGTCCACTCCGGGGCCTGGGTGCCGATTTCCAACAGGCCGTGGCTTTGCGGAGGGCCGGACGCGAACGGGTCGGTAAATCCGGCGGGCTTGTCGAGTTGGAAGGCATCCTCGGGGATTGGGGGGTTGGTCTGGAGGCTGGTCAGCGAGGTGGTAATGGAAGCCCTTCCGATCGGAGTGGGCACGATGCGTTGCACCCGGCGCGGCAGGTGGTCGGCTTTGGCGAAGTACCATCGGGCTTCGCCGCTGTCATCGGCATACACGACATGAATAACGTCGCATTCGACGTCGCCCACGGTCTCCGTGCCCAGGTGGGTGATGGTCTTGGCCTGGACCTCGCGGGCGAACGGGCGTTCGGAGGCCAGCTCGCGTATGAGAATTGCCGCCGCGTTGTTCAGCAGCAGGCTCCCGGCCGGCAGATCGCGCTGGACGAAAACCTTCTGACCATGCTCGGCCAGCATCACCTGCTTTCCGTCGCTGGCAAGCTGGAAGAGAACCGGCTGGCTTTGCCGGGGGGGAACCACCTGGGCGTCTACTCGGAGCTTGGGGATTTCCGCGCCGGGGATGGTCACCAGGATGACCGAGCCCTCCATCCTGGGGGTTTGCTGCGACAGGAGGCCGTCGGCCTCCCCGTGGGCCTGGTAACGGACCGCCTTGATAGCCCGGGCGGCCGCCTGTGCCTCTCGGAGGATATCGCGCGCGTCCGCGGCGTCTCCGGCGGCATCTACCACCGGGCACGCCAGCAGGCCGAGGGCCAGTAAAACTCCCAATCGCATGGTTACCCCGACGGATCGCGCACCGACTCCTCAGTGTCGGGCCGGCTCCTAATCCGGTATACTGATGGAAACGGGTTTGGGTCGCAAGCGCCACCAGTGGCCCGAGTTGGCAGCGGGGCAACAGCCGGGCATGCGGCCCGGCACAATGTCGATCGGCGGCATCGGAGCGGCCCAGGCGCTTGCTTAGGTGGCCCTGATCCGTCTATAAAATACAGATTGGCTACCGCATTGAGGCGGCGGCCCGCGGAGCCAAGAGTGCTCAACGAAGGTTCTAACGTCTTTATAACTGGGGCTACCGGGCTTATCGGCGGGGAGCTTGTACGTACGCTGATCACTCGGCCGGTCGGGCGAGTGTGGGCCCTGATCCGGCCCACGCGGTCCAGCAGCCCCGGCCGGAGGCTGGCCGACCGGCTGTGCCGCTCGGGCGACAAACCGGCTTCAGCCATTCGGGACCGCGTGCGGGCAGTGGCTGGAGACGTTAGCGCTCCCGGACTGGGGCTGAACGAAGCCGACGGCCAGGAAGTCAGGCGTCAAGTGGACATCATCATCCACAGCGCCGCCGAAACTTCCTTCATCCGGGCCGTCGACTGCCGCCGAACGAATATCGCCGGAGCCGAGAACCTCATCGAGTTTACCCGGAGCTGTGAGCGGAAGCCGCTGCTGGTATGCCTGAGCACGGCATACGTGAGCGGAGTGGTGGCCAACGCCTGCATCTCTGAGGAGGATGGGTGTCGGCCGGGGAACGAGCATCACAATGAGTACACCCGCTCGAAGGCGGTTGCGGAGGAGCTGGTTCGTTCCAGCGGCCTGCCGGTGCTGGTAGTCCGGCCTTCGATCGTGCTCAGCGCCGGCGTGCCGGACCCGGGCTTCGCCCGGGCGATTCTGGGTTTCGCCCCGCTCCTGAAGGAGCTGGACGCGGTCCCGATCAACCCGCAGGCCCGGGCAGATACCGTACCGGTCCAGTTCGTGGTAGACAGCATCATCGGCTTGCTCCAAAAGCCCAAGCTGCGGCACGACTGCTACCACATCTCGGCCGGAAACGTCGGTGCGGCCAACTACGAACAACTGGCTCGGGTTTTGGATCGGTTCTATAACCGGCCGGTCCCGCTGCGGCTTATCGCCCCCTCCCAATGGAGCAAGGAGCTGCACCGCCAGTATGTCAGCACGCCCACCCAGCGCAAGGCCTTCGCTTCATTGCGCAACTACCTGCCCTTCCTGAACATGAATGTCTTGTACGACAACCGTCGACTGCGGGAGGAGCTGGAGGACCGCTTTCCTCCACTGCCGTCCCTCACCGAATACATGGAAGAACTGCTGCGCCTGGTCTCGACCGGGCGCCATGCGGGCCGCCTGACCCGCGTCAGCTCGTAGCCCATCTTCCCCGTTACCAGCCTAGCCAGGCGTCGGCCGCAGCCCACCAAGCCAGGCTACGGACCCTGAGGATTCAAGCGATCGGATATACTCTCTGCGGCGAGTCCAGCGCTGCCAACCTTGCCCCGCGGGCGGACCGGGAGGTGGCGCTTTAGCCGGGAATGGCTAGATGCGCCGGTCAGTGTGCAGCCTATCTGCTTGCCGGTTGCTGCCTCTCATTATGGGCGGTCTGGGTCCGATCGGGCTTGCGGCCTGTGGCGGATCGGGCGGGGACCGGTCGCGCCCTCATTACCCATACGAGGTCATCGCGACCACCGGGATGGTGACTGATATCGTCCGGCAGGTGGCGGGCCAGAAGGCCAGCGTGCGAGGCCTGATCGCCAGTGGTGTCGACCCGCATCTCTACAAGCCGACCCGCAACGACGTGGCGGCCCTACAGCAGGCCGCGATCGTCTTCCACAACGGATTGATGCTGGAGGGCAAGCTGAGCGTGGTGCTGGGCCGGTTGGGCCACAGCGGCAAGCCCGTTTACCCGGTCACTGCCCTGCTGAACCCGACTGACCTGCTTTCGGCCCCGGGCCAAATCGGCCACGCCGACCCTCACGTCTGGATGGACGTGATGGCCTGGTCCCGGGCGGTCGAGGCGGTGGCTGGGCGGTTGGCCGAGTTCGACCCGCCCAACGCCGAGTATTACCGAGCCAATGCCGAGCGTTATCAGGAGGAGTTGCGCAAGCTGCATCAGTACGTGCGGGAGGTGATCAGTTCGATCCCCGAGCGGCAGCGGATCCTGATTACGGCCCATGACGCGTTCGGCTACTTCGGTCGGGCCTATGGCATTCGGGTGGAGGGGATTCAGGGGCTTTCGACCGAATCGGAAGCCGGGTTGCAGGATATCAACCGACTGGTGGATCTGATAGTGGAGAACCGCGTCCGGGCGGTCTTCGTCGAGACCAGCCTAGCTGACAGGAACGTCCGGGCCCTGATCGAGGGGGCCGCGGCTCGCGGCCAGCCGGTCAAGATCGGCGGAAGCCTCTACTCGGACGCGATGGGCCCGACCGGCAGCTACGAAGGCACTTACATCGGAATGATGGACCACAACGCCACGGTGATCGCCCGGGCCCTGGGCGGCCACACGCCTGAAGGCGGCCTGCATGGTAAGCTCAATCTGCCCGAGTGACTGCCATCGGGCTTGGTCGGCGACGAGATGATCATGGAATACGAGCCGTCCAGCGACCAGTTCCGCACTGCTGAACTCGGCCGATTCCCCGTCCGCCACCCGGCGGCCACCGGCGCTGAGCACCCTCCCCAATCCCCGTTGTCGGTTCATGATCTGACCGTCGCGTACCATCGCAAGCCGGTTTTATGGGACGTGGATTTCGACCTGCCGGAGGGGAAGCTGGTCGGACTGATCGGGCCGAACGGGGCCGGCAAGAGCACGCTGCTAAAGGCCATTGTGGGGCTGATACCCGCCGCTTCGGGCCGGGTGACCATCTACGGCAAGCCCTATCGGCAGCAGCGGCACCTGGTGGCCTATGTCCCGCAGCGCGAGAGCGTGGACTGGGAGTTCCCGGTCAGTGTCCTGGATGTAGTGGCCATGGGGTGCTATGGCCGGATCGGCTGGTTCAAACCGGTCCGACGGGTGCATAAGCAGGCCGCCCGGGCGGCACTGGAGCAGGTCGGAATGCAGGAGCTGGCCGGTCGCCAGATCAGCCAGCTTTCAGGCGGCCAGCAGCAGCGGGTTTTTCTGGCCCGGGCCCTGGCCCAGGGCGCCCGGTTGTATTTGATGGACGAACCCTTTGCGGGAGTCGATGCCGCCAGTGAGAAGGCCATCGTCGAGATTCTGCACATGCTGCGCCGCTCGGGTGAGACGGTGCTGGTGGTGCATCATGACTTGCAGACCGTTCGCGAGTATTTCGATTACGTGCTGTTGTTGAACATGCGGGTGGTCGCTCAGGGTGCCACCGAGGCGGTCTTTACCGTTGAGAATCTGCGGAAAACTTACGGCGGCCGGCTGACTCTGCTGGAGGAAGCCGCCCAGGCGATGTCGCGACCCGAGGGGGCAACGTGACGGTGCTGACCGGGAAGTTGGGGTTGTGGAGCTGTCTGGCGGCTGCCCAGGAGCCGGCGCCGGCTGCCTTCTGGCGCATCCTGATGCTGCGCGACCACAACACCCGGGTGGTCGCGCTCGGCGTCGGCTGCCTGGGCCTGGCGGCCGGGATGATCGGCTGCTTCCTGTTGCTGCGTCGACGCGCCCTGCTGGCCGACGCGCTCAGTCACGCCACGCTCCCGGGGCTGGGTCTGGCCTTCATCCTTCTGGCCGGGCTGGGCGGTACCGGCAAGTGGCTGCCCGGGCTGCTGGCCGGAGCCGCAGTCTCGGCGGGACTGGGCATCCTCTGCATCCTGGCCATCTTGCGCTTGACCCGCATCCAGGAAGACGCCGCCCTGGGGGTGGTGCTGAGCGTCTTCTTCGGTCTGGGAATCGCTCTGGCCGGACTGATCCAGAATTTGGGCCGTGGGCAGGCCGCCGGTCTGACCTCGTTCATCTACGGAAAAACGGCTTCCATGCTGCTGAGCGACGCGCTGGCCATGGCGGCCGTCGCCGGTTTGACCGGCGCTATCTGCGCGGCCCTGTTCAAGGAGTTCATGTTGGTTTGCTTCGACCCGGGGTATGCCCGGTCCCGGGGGTGGCCGGTGCTGGCGCTGGACCTGCTGATGATGGTTCTGGCGAGCGTGGTGATCGTGATCGGCTTGCAGGCGGTGGGGCTGGTCCTGGTTGTAGCGCTGCTGATCATTCCGCCGGCCGCGGCTAGGTTCTGGACCCAGCGCTTGCCGGTCATGTTCGCCATTTCGGCCGGTCTGGGTGCTTGGGGCTGCCTGGTCGGCGCGGGCCTGAGCGCGGCGCTGCCGCGCTGGCCCAGCGGCGGGATCATCGTAGTGGTGTCCGGCGGCCTGTTTGCGATCAGCCTGCTGCTGGGGCCGGCGGGGGGACTGCTGGCCCGGGCGATGGCCCGAAGGAGGCTGGGCCGTAAAGTTGCCCGGCAGCATCTGCTGCGGGCCCTCTACGAACTGACAGAGACGCCCCCTGCCATGCAGCCCGATAAAGCCCGGCCCAAGCCGATCCGGTTTGAGCAATTGCTCGGTGCCCGCTCCTGGTCCCCTGCCCGATTACGCCGACTGCTCGCAACGGCCCGACGAGCCGGCTGGGTGGAAGGTCCCGACTCAGATGATCGGTGGACCCTCACGGTGGGGGGACTTCAGGCCGCCTGGCAGGTCACCCGCAACCATCGGCTGTGGGAGTTATACCTTATCGCCCATGCCGACATCGCCCCCAGCCACGTGGACCGCGATGCCGACCAGGTGGAGCACGTGCTGGAGCCGGAGCTGATCGCTCGACTGGAAAGCGAACTGTCGGTTCGATATCCGGAGCTGGCCAGGCCACCCAGTCCGCACGCCCTGCAAGTCGAGCCGGCCGACGCGGGCGACCCGATCGAGACCCGAACATGCAAGACGCCGACCTGAGCGGTTTTGTCTGGCTGCCCCTGGATACCTGGATCGTGGTGACCGGGATTCTGGGGGGAATGTCTTGCGCGCTGCTGGGCAGCTTTTTGGTCTTGCGGAAGATGAGCATGTTGGGCGACGCGATCAGTCACGGGGTCCTGCCCGGGCTGGCGGCGGCTTTCCTGCTGACCGGCAGCCGGGAGAGCTGGGCCATGCTGGCTGGAGCCGGGTTGGCCGGTCTGCTTGTCGCTCTGTTGGCCCAATGGATTCATCGGGCAGGGAAGCTCGAAGCGGGCGCCGCGTTGGGAGTGGTGTTCACTGTTTTGTTTGCCGGAGGACTGATTCTCATCCGACAGTCTGCCGACCAGGTCGATTTGGATCCGGATTGCGTGCTCTACGGCGCAATTGAGCTGGTGCCTCTGGACCAGGTGGAGCTGGGGGGCTGGCAGGTGCCGCGCGCCGCCCTGTTTAACGGGGCGGTCTGGCTGGTAAATCTGCTTTTCGTCCTGCTGCTGTACAAGGAGCTGAAGATCTCGGCCTTCGATCCGGCCCTGGCGACCACGCTGGGCATCAACGCCGCGCTCATGCATTACTTGCTGATGACCCTGGTCGCGATCACGACCGTGGCGGTCTTCGAAAGCGTGGGCAGCGTCCTGGTGGTCGCCATGCTGATTGTCCCCCCGGCTACCGCCCGGCTGCTTACCGACCGCCTGCCGGTCATGCTGGTTATCGGCCTGCTCCTGGCGGGGTTGTCGGCCCTGGTGGGTCACGTGGCAGCCATAACCTTCCCCACCTGGCTGGGGCTGAGGGGTGTGAGCACCAGCACCGCCGGCATGATGGCCGCAGTCGCCGGCTTGTGGTTCGCTCTGGCGATGTTGGCCGCTCCCCGCCAGGGCGTGTTCACCCGACTGCTGCACCAGGGCCGTTTGGCGCTGCGGATCACCGGCGAGAATCTGCTGGGAGCCCTCTACCGGCTTCAGGAGATCGATGCCCGGCCCAGCCCGGCTGGGCTGGGCACCTTGCGGGCCGCGACCGGAACCGGGCCCGGGCTGGCTAGGCTGGCCATGTGGCGACTTCGCCGAGCCGGACTGGTCGCGGAGCAGGGGGGAGGCTACCGGTTGACGGCTGCCGGGCGGGCGGCGGCGGGGAACATCGTTCGCTCGCATCGCCTGTGGGAGACCTATCTTGGCGAGCATCTGGACCTGCCGGCCGATCACCTGCACCTGCCGGCCGAGCGGCTGGAGCACGTCACCACCGCGGGATTGCAGCGGCGACTGGCCGAGAGCGTCGAGCACCCGCCACGGGACCCGCACGGCCAGCCCATCCCGCCGGCTGACGGGTGAACTGTCTGGGATGACAGGGCGGTGCGGTGGTTGGAGCGGGCAGGAGTGCGACCGCCCGGGCCTCTGACCGTCGCTCAGGCGAAGACCGTGACCGGCAGGCCCACCGGCCGGACCGCAGCGGCGATGGCTTCCAGTTCGGCGGGCGTCAGGGGCGTCACGTAGGGTTCTGCCGTCCGCCGGGCGACAGTGTAGATCTGCACCAGTGCAATCCGGGCCCCGCCGTCCAGCAGCCAGCGCAGCCGGTCCACGTAGGCCGAGATTTCCGGTCCGGGCGGCGGCTGGCCGTGAAGCCGGACAAACAGGGATTGCACCACCACCGGCCGCACTCGGGCCGCGGCCAGGAGGTTGTCCATTATCCGTTGCAGCGGGACCTTCGGGCGGTTAACCACCTGGAAGTACTGTTCCGTGCCCGCGTCCAGCTTAGCCCAGATTTCGCCGTTGTTCCGGTCCAGCAAAGTCAGAGCCTGGGCGACGGCAGGACGGTCCAGAGCCGACCCATTGGTGATCACGATGATTTTGGCCTCGTCGAGTCGATAATCCCGGCGGACCCTGACCGCGATCTCCACCGCCTGCGGAAAGGCCGGGACGATGGTCGGCTCGCCGTCGCCGGAGAAGGCCAGGTCGTTCAGCCGTCTGAGTTCCTGGGGCACCTGGCAGAACTCGGGCTCCCGGAACAGGGCGGAATGATTCCGCGTCATATGGCCCAGCTCGGCTTCCAGAAGGTTGAGATCCACCTTGCCGGACGGGGGTCGGACGGTCCGGTCGGCGCAGCAGTAGACGCAGTCGAAATTGCAGGCCGCGTCCGGGTTGAGGTTGATGCCGATGCTCAGTCCGCGGGCCCGGCGTGAAATGACCGGGTAGACGTAAGTAAAGTCCCTCCAGCGTCGGGGATGAGAGGCGAAGATCTGCTTGAGCGGTTTCAATCCGGTATTCCCGTGAACAAAATCCCGACCGGCAGGTCGAAATTAGACCTCAGGGTACTACAATCATACGACTTAGACACGCGCCGCTCAGGCCCCGACGACCGCCTGGACGGACCGAGCTTCTCCACGCGGTGTGGAGAGGAGTTGGCGGGATGATGCTCGGCTCGCCCTTCCCGGCCAACTTCGGGCTTCGACCCGCTCCTTTGACCAGGGAGCGGGTCTCTTTTTTGCCCCGCGGGTCGACTCGGCCGGCTAGTGGTCGGCTCTCAGGCGGCCATCAGCCGGCGCACGTGCTCCGGCACGCAGCGGGCCAACACCTGGTGGTTATAGCCTCCTTCCAGCACGGCCAGCAGCCGACCGTCTGAGTGTCGCTCCGCCAGCTCGACCAGAGTTTTCGTCATCCAGCCGAAAATCTCGTCGGACAGGGCCAGGTTTCCCAGCGGGTCATCGGCGTGGGCATCGAAGCCGGCACAGACCAGCATCATCTGGGGAGCAAACCGCCCCAGGGCCGGAATCACCCGCGTCTTGAACGCCTCACGATAGTCATCGTCCGTGGCTCCCGGCAGGAAGGGGATGTTCACGGTGTACCCGCGGCCCGGCCCGATCCCGATCTCCTCCTCAAACCCGCTGCCGGGATACAGGTAATTAGGGTGTCCATGCAGACTGATCACCAGTACCGAGGGGTCGGTCTCGAACGTATGCTGGGTGCCGTTGGCATGGTGCACATCGAAATCCACGATTGCCAGCCGATCCAGCTTGAACTCCGCCTTCAACACGCAGGCCGCGATCGCGATGTTGTTCAGCAGGCAGAAACCCATGGAGCGGTCGCGTTCGGCGTGATGTCCCGGTGGTCGCACGGCACAGAAGGCTCGCTTGAGCTGGCCGCCGGCGATCTGTCGGGCCGCCTCGATCACTCCGCCGGCTGCCAACCGGGCGATCTCGTAACTCTCCGGGCAGATCGCGCTGTCCGGCACGTCAATATACGGGTATCCCTGCCGGCAGGCGGCGTCCAGTCGCGTAAGATACTGATGGGTGTGCACGTACTGGATGATGATCTCGGAAGCCGGCACGGCCTCGATCGGCTGGCAAGCTTTGAGCAGGCCCGCCGAGGTCAGCGCCTCCTGAATGACTGCCAGCCGGGAGGGAGCCTCGGGGTGCCCCGGCCCGGTCGTGTGCCGCCGAAAACGATCGTCGATCAGAATTCCAGTGCCAGGCATCACCCCAGTCTATCTCGTTCTGGCCGGCACGTCACACCCGGCGGGTCCCATATCCGCCTGGTCGTTGGCGGGGATCGAAACCGGCCACAAGAAGATTGGGGGCCCGGGTTCCAGCGGGTCGAGCTAAACACGGGACGGTCCGTGGCAACGTTTTACACGAGCGGTTGACGGGGTAGGATGCCGGCATGCCTGGGGCCGCGACCGATAACGGCGGCAAGTTGACCACGGGCCAGACGGGCGGTTCGGCCGAGCTGGAAGGCCCGGTGCCCGCGCCCGTGCGCGAACCCGACGAGCGTGAAGCTGCCCCCGCCCCGGTCAGACCGGCTCGTCGAATCCGGGCCACGGTCCTGCTGGTTCTAAACTTCCTCCTGTTTTGCGGGCTGTGCATCTTCACTCATTGGTTGCACGTCGCCCAAGTCTTCGACTTCCGCTTGGCCTCGTATCTGGAGCCGCTGCGTTTTTGGGGGCCGCAGACCCAGAATCTCTACGACTTCATCCTGTTCCCCATCAGCGTCGATCAGACGCCCATTCACGGGGTGGTGATCGGCTTGCTGGTGGCGTCGATCGTGGCGGTCCCGATCTCGGTTTCGATTCTGTACCGGTTCCGAAGTACGCTGCCATATCTGGCGGCGGTTCTGGTTCTCGCCCATTTGCCCTGGATGGCGATCACGCTGGCGGCCAGTTGCGCATTGGCCTCCCTGCGACCGTTCCGCATGTCCTTTCGCTTCGGTTCGGCACTGCTGGGGATGCTGCCGGTGCTGCTGTACCTGTACCTGGCGACCCGCGGCCCGGGGGAGCCGGTCAGCGCCAGCATTTCGCCGGAGCGGAAACTGCTGCTGGCTGGGCCGTGGCTGCTGGCGATCCTGGCCGCCTGCACCATGCTGGCAGTGATCATCTTCATAGCCCGGGTGGTCAACGATCGGCCGGGAGCGGTGGCCCCGGTGATGGCGTTCATGTTCGCCACCCCGGCCGTTCTCTTTCATGCCCGGGTGGGCGCCGACGAGCTTCAATACCGGATACTGGAGGCCCGGTACGGCCCGCGGTCGGAGCGATTCGAGCCAGTGCGTGACGCCACCGACAAGATTCTGGCACTGTTCCACCAATGGACCATGCCGGGTATGGACAGCCTGGTTCGCCGCAGCGCCCTGCTGGCCGCGTGGAGTTCGGATCCCAAGGAGCAGTTGGCGGTTAAACGCCTGATATCGCGGCGCCTGCTGCTGGACCTGATGGACGATCGGCGGGAGGCCTATGAAGCCTGCAAGGATTTCATCGCCGATCATCCGACCAGCCGGTATGTCCCCAATGTGTTGTACATCCAGGCTCGGGTGCTGGACACCCGGCTGGATGAGCGGACGCTGGTCGGCCAGACCGCTCAGCGGGAGCTGTACACGGCTTTTCCCCATGCCGAGTCTGAGCCGGTGTGGAGTAATCTGCTGACGCAGTACCCGCACTCTCCGCTGGCGGTGGTGGCCCGGCTCCGGGTGGCGCAGCTTCGACTTCGCAAGGGAGATGCGGACGGTGCCTTGGCACTTCTGGCAGCCCCGCCCGGAGCTGTGAGCGGAGGTCCGCAGGCCCAGGCCAGCCCGACCGATCGTCCGCTGTTGCGTCCCCGTCCGCCGGAGAGCAGCCTGGAGTTCGACCCGGATCAGGACCTGTTCGAGGCGGAGCGGCTGCGTGAGCTGATCATGGCCAATCGGGATGATCCACGTTATGGGACCAAGCCCTTGCGGGAGCTGGCCGCCTTGGACCCGCACCGTCCGGGCTACCGGGACCAGCTCTTGCGCCTGATGGACCGTTATCCCGACGGCCTGCTGACCGACAATCTGGCAGTGCGGTGGGCCAGCGCCGCCCCCAGCCAGGCGGAGCGGGCGGAAAAGCTGCTGGGCTGCATCCAGCGGTATCCCTCGGGCGATGCGCTTCCTGAGGCGTTGTTCGCGCTGGCCGATCTGGAGGTCCAGGTGCTTGGCAGCGACGATCAGGCTCGCCGGGCGGCTGGCCTGGCCCGCCTGCGTGACATCGTGAGCCGCTTCGGACACACTTGCTGGGGCAGGCGGGCCGATGAAAGACTCAAGATGCTGGAACCCACAGCCACGGCCACCCTGCCGACCACGTTGCCATGAAGCACATTGTCCTGGCGATCACCGGAGCCAGCGGAGCCGCTTACGCTCGGCGGCTGGCCCAATGCATCCTGGATAGCGGGGCTCATCTGCACCTGGTGGCCTCGCCCCACGGACGACGGGTGCTGGCCGAGGAGTTGGGGCTGCGCAAGCTGACGCCCGCGGGCCTGACCGGTTACCGGGCCCCGGCCGCCACGCTTTACGCCCACCGCGACCTGGGCGCCAAGATCGCCAGCGGTTCATTCCCCACCGACGGCATGGTCATCTGTCCGTGCAGCAGCAACACGCTGGCGGCGGTCGCGGCCGGCACAGCGGGGAATCTGGTCACGCGGGCCGCGTTGGTGACCCTCAAAGAGGCTCGCAGGCTGGTTTTGGTGCCGCGTGAGACGCCGCTCAGCCAGATTGAGATCGCCAACATGTTGCGCATCAGTCGGGCCGGCGGCATCATCTGCCCCGCCAGTCCGGGGTTCTACCTGCTGCCCCAGACCATCGACGACCTGGTGGACTTCGTGGTAGGCCGGATACTGGACCTGCTGGGTATGCCGCATGCCCTGAAGATTCGCTGGGAGCCCTCCCGAGATCCCGCGCCGGCCCGCCCGCCGATTCGGGAGTGACCCATGGCGGGTCGGCTGCGCACCTGGGGTGAAATGATCAGATTCAGCCATTCGGTCTTTGCGCTGCCGCTGGCTTTGCTGGCCACTTTTCTGGCCGCTCGACCCGGCTTGCCGACCTGGTGGCAACTCGGGCTGATCGTGGTGTGCATGGTGGCCGCCCGTAGCGCGGCCATGACCTTCAACCGGATCGCGGACGCCCGTCTGGATGCGCTGAATCCCCGAACCGCGAACCGAGCGCTGCCGCGCGGCACAATCACGATTCGAGCGGCCTGGGGCTTCTTTCTGGTCGCCTGCGCGGTCTTCGTGCTCGGCTGTGCCGGGTTCCGCTGGCAGGGGAACAATCCTTGGCCGCTGAGGTTGTGCCTGCCGATTTTGGTCCTGGTGTGCTTTTACTCATACACCAAGCGGTTGACGCGTTGGTCACACCTGGTTCTCGGTCTGGCGATCGGGCTGGCGCCCGTCGCGGCGTGGATCGCCATTAGCCCGGCCACTCTGGGTCTGACCGCCGGCTGGCTGCTGATCGCCGCCGCGTTCTGGATCGGCGGATTCGACCTGATCTACGCCTGTCAGGACGTAGAGTTCGACCGGGCCCAGGGACTGTACAGCGTCCCGGCCAACTTTGGGGTGGCCACTGCCCTCCGGCTGGCCCGGGCCTTCCACCTGATCACGGTAGTCGGCCTGGTGGCAGTCGGGTGGACCGCCGGCCTGGGCGGCTTGTACTACGCCGGCGTGACACTGGTCGTCATCTTGCTGATCGTGGAGCATGCTCTGGTTAGCCCGCATGACCTGAGTCGCGTCAACCTGGCTTTCTTCACGGTCAACGGGGTGGTCAGCGTCGTGCTAGGCGTTCTCGGCGTGCTGGACATTGTGCTGACATCAGGCCCACGGTGAAATCCGTCGTCCACCCGGCCCTGAAAGCGCCTCATGCCGGGCGACCCCCGCGCCGGAGGTCGCTTCTTTGGCGGTCGGTGATCGTCTGGGGCCTGCTCATGGCTCCCCTGCTGTGGTGGGGACTGCCGGGCTCGGAGCGCGACGAGCTGCTGTTTGGTGGACAGCCGCCCTGGACCGCCGACCGCTACCGAACCCAGACCGACCTCCAGATGCTCCGCGACCGCCAGGCCGGCGCCGACACTGACCTCAATCCACTGGGCGATCGCAGTCGGCTGGTTGATTTGACGCCGGAACCTGCCCGCCGGGCCGAGATTCTTCGTCGCTACCGGCTTTACTCCCGCCAGCCCGACGAGATGATCATCTTTCGCGCCTTGCAGCGCATGAATCCGCGAAAGCTGGACCTAGACCCGCGTCTATACCAGTACGGAGGCGGGTACATTTATCTGATCGGGGCGGCGCTCGGGATCAGTTCGCTGCCGGGCCTGGTCCGACTCACCAGTGAGGTGGACTACTACCTGGAGCACCCCGAGGCCATGGCCCGGCTGTATCTGGTAGCCCGGGCAGTGTCGTTGGCCTTCGGCGGGTTGACGCTGGTCGCGGCAGCCCGGCTGGCCAGCCGCGTCGGTGGTCGCACTGCCGGCTGGATCGCGCTGTTCTCGATTGCGGCCTGTCCGGTTTTCATTACTGCCGTCCTGGAAGCCAAGCCCCACCTGCCGGCCGCGTGCCTGATCCTCTGGGCCACGATCAGCGGGCTGGAT
>Ga0136652_1000626_pt1 | contig 16476 bp, 14 predicted proteins | sample ConPoolayeEmetaG_FD_94864 | JGI IMG/M metagenome (GOLD analysis project Ga0136652, IMG submission 94864) | Hot spring microbial mat communities from California, USA to study Microbial Dark Matter (Phase II) - Cone Pool mat layer E metaG... ...
GCCAAGGATTTTCCGGCGCCGCCATGCTCCCCTTCAGCGAGCTTGAGTACGGCGGGGTAGTAGAAAAACTGAAGACCTTGGAAAAGAAGTTCAAGTTCCGGGAATCAATCTCATGAAGCCGGACAAAAGTCCCCGACCGACGGTTGATATCATCATCGAAACGGTCTGCGAGGACGGCCGGAAAGGGATTGTCCTCATCAAACGAAAAAATCCGCCTTTCGGCTGGGCCCTTCCCGGAGGATTCGTCGACTACGGCGAGTCCGTTGAAGATGCCGCCATCCGTGAAGCCAAGGAGGAGACCGGTCTGGAGATCGAACTCGCCTCTCAGTTCCACACATACTCGGCTCCAGATCGAGATCCTCGTTTCCATACTATCAGTACAGTCTTCATTGCCAAGGCGAAAGGTGAGCCCAGAGCACAGGACGATGCTCAGGAAGCAGGCGTTTTCACTTCCGACCACCTGCCGCAGCCGCTGGCTTTCGACCACGGAAAGATTCTTGCCGATTATTTCCAAGCAAAAGAAAGTACCGGCATATTCCGTGGAAAGGCCGATGAAAACGACTCGGGAGCGGAAAAAGGAAAGAACACCGATGTGAAACTGAAGGAGGTTCAACGGGTCTGGGGGCTCTCGGAAGCCGAAGTGATCAAAAGCCTGCTGGCCAGTCACGGAATCATCTGCATTTTCCGGGGCGAGATGGTCCAGGCCATTTATCCGATCACGGTCGATGGACTCGGCGAGATAAAAATTCTGGTCGCAGAAAGGGATTATGAGCTGGCAAAAAGCTTGCTCGAAAAGAACAACTTCAGCCAAGAAGAGTAACCATTTCCCCTTCTAAAACTCGCGCGCTCAGCCGTGCGATCCCCTATATATAGATAATCAATATTTTCCATAAAAATCTTTAAGAAATATAAGAAAATCTCTTGACATTTGATTTTTGCTTTCCTATATTAGGCCCGAATGGGATAAATTGGGACGAAATGGGAAATATGTTGATCGGAAGTTACAGCGCCAAGATGGATAAGGGCGGCCGAATCAAGATCCCGGAGAAGTTCCGGGCGGCCATCGAACAGGAGTACGGCAAAGACGTCTTCATCACCTCCCTCACTGATGAAGCCGTCCAAATTTATCCTCTGTCAGTATGGGAAGAGCTCACCGGAGTCGCCAGAGAGGGAGCGCTTCATCTCCGACCGGATGTCCGGATGTTCCTGTTGCGCGTCAACCGCAAAGGCTCAAGGCATGAAATCGATTCTAAGGGACGGGTCTTGATTACGCTGGCCTTGCGGGAAAGCGCCGGGCTCGAGAGCGAGGTCGAGGTCATCGGCCTGAACAACCACCTGGAAATCTGGAACAAAGCGAGACTGGATGAAAAGCTGGAGCAGAAGCCGCTGACGGATGAGGACTTTGAAAAGATCGCCGGGCTCATCCCACGCGGAAAAGCGGAATGAACCAGCAAGGGCACGTTCCCGTCCTTCTCGAGGAAGTCCTGGAATACGCGGCCAGCGGAAGGGAGGGAATCTACATCGACGGCACGATCGGTCTGGCCGGTCATAGCCTTGAAATTCTCAAAAGAAACCCCAGAGCGAAGGTCATCGGCTTCGATATCGACGAGCTGGCCCTGGCTGAAGCCAAGCTCAGGCTGAAGCCCTACGCCGGAAGAGCCGAGCTCTATCACGCCGATTTTCGTCGCCTTCCCGAACTCGATATCGACTTTGCCGCCGTTCGAGCGCTTCTCCTTGACCTCGGACTTTCCTCTTTTCAACTTGACCGTGCGGAACGGGGATTCAGCTACAACCTGGACGGCCCCCTGGATATGCGAATGGATCTGAGGAACAGGACGACAGCTGAAAAAATTATCGCCTCCTATTCGGAGCCCCGGCTGGCTCGGCTCTTTTGGGACTATGGAGAGCTCAAGCAGGCCCGGCGTCTGGCCAAAGAAATCGTCAGCCGCCGAAAAACACGAAAAATCGCCACCACTCTGGAATTCCGCCGGATCATCGAAGAGGTCTGCCGCTGGTCTCCACAAAAGGGCAAAATCCATCCTGCAGCCAAAGTTTTCCAGGCCCTGCGCATCGAGATCAACCGGGAGCTTGAAGGACTCGGCGAATTCCTCGACCGGGTCATTCGGCTTTTTTCTCCCGGAGCTCGCCTGGTGGTTATTTCCTTTCACTCCCTGGAGGATAGAATCATCAAGCATGCCCTGGCGAAGCTGGCGGCTTCTCAACCCGGACCTCCTCTTGTCCGCATTCTCACCAAGAAACCGATCACGCCGAGCGAAGAAGAGATCGCAGCCAACAGCCGTGCCCATTCGGCCAAGCTTCGGGCAGGAGAAAGAATCTGATGGTGACGAGAAAATATCGGAGAAAAGAGATCGCCCTTGCCGGAGGATCCCTTCTCCTTGGCCTTGCCACCCTGAGCTTCTACATCTGGCATCAATCGGCCTTGATCAGCCTCGGATACCAGATGACCGGCCTGGAAATGAAGATTGAACGACTGACTCTCGAGATCAAGAAACTCGAAACCGACAAGGCCGCCCTTCTCTCTCCCGATCGGGTGGAAAAAATCGCCCGCACCGAACTCAACCTCTGCGAACCGAAAGAAGGCCAAATTCTTTACCTTGCGATCGAGGGCCCGACCGACCATGACTGAACCGACGTGTGCAGACCAGAAAAAAATCCGCCGGCGGACGATCATTCTTTTGTTTTTCTTTTTTCTCTGGTCCATCGTTCTTACTTTGCGGCTTATCGAACTCCAGGTGATCCATCATCAAAGGTTCCGGCGAGCCGTAGAAAGCCAAAATAAAAGAAAGCACACCATCGTCCCCGAGCGGGGCACGATCTACGACCGATCCGGTCACATCCTGGCCCGCAGTCTGCCTGTTCCCTCGGTTTTTTTTATTCCCAATGAAAGAGAGCCGACTCGGGATCAATTTCGTCGGATCGCCGGTCTGAAGGAGATTCTCGGTCTGTCCGAAAAAGATCTTTCGCGGATCGAGGCCGGAATCGAAGAAGGAGAGACGTTTATCTACCTTCGCCGCAAGGCCGATCCGGCAGTCGCCGACCAAATCAAGAAACTCGGCCTGCCCGGCATCGGCTTCGAGGAAGAGCATAAAAGGTTTTATCCTCTCGGCACGCTTGCCGCTCATGTTCTCGGCGCCGTAAACGTCGACAATGCGGGAGCGGCCGGGGTCGAGCTCGAATATAACAGGCTTCTCGAGGGAGAAAAGGGGCAGAGTCTGATTCTTCAAGATGCCAAGAAAAAAAGATACCATTTCGAAGTCCTCAAGAAATCCCGGCCCGGCAAAGACCTGGTGCTGACCATCGATCGCACGATCCAATATCTCAGCGAAAGGGAGCTCGCCAACGGCGTCCGAGCCTGTGATGCAGCCTGGGGAACAGTCATTGTCTCCCATCCGCCTTCGGGCGAAATCCTGGCCATGGCGACCTTCCCCACCTACGATCCGAACGCCTGGCCGCCCACTCCTTTCGAACTGAGCCGGAACCGGGCGATCCAGGAAAACGTCGAGCCCGGATCGACGTTTAAGATCATCACGGCGAGCGCCGCCCTGGAAACGGGGGCAGTGAATTTCGACGAGATCTTCGACTGCAGCGGCGGGAAAATCCATATCGGCGGCTGGACGATCGCCGATCACAAAAAAATGGGCCTCCTCTCTTTCTCCGAAGTGATCATTCATTCCTCGAATGTCGGAACGGTGATGGTCGGCCAGCGTCTGGGAGAGATGCGCCTCTTCCGGATGATCCAAGCCTTCCATTTCGGGCAGCCGACGGGGATCGACCTACCGGGAGAAGAGCGCGGGATCTTCCATCCCCTGAACGAGTGGTCCCGATCCTCTCTCGCCTCTCATTCGATCGGCTACGGCATTTCCGCGACTCCCCTTCAACTGCTTCAGGCGATGAATATCATCGCCAACAGAGGCGTTCTTATCCCCCCGAGAATCACCCGGCCCGACTTCGATTCGGCGCCATCAGGATTCAGGCGTATCTCGGCCGGCGAACAAATCATCTCGGAACGCACGGCCCGGGATCTCACCGAACGGGTTTTCGAAAAAGTCGTTCTCGAAGGGACGGGCAAGGCGGCTCAAATTAGCGGATTCACCGTCGCCGGGAAAACAGGCACAGCCCAGAAAAGAAACCCGGGCGGGGGCTATACCGCAACGAGGCATCTGGCATCATTTGTCGGGTTTGTCCCGGCCGAGGAGCCGCTCATCTCGATCATTGTGGTGATCGATGATCCGAAGTCCGGGCTGCATTACGGCGGGACGGTCGCCGCTCCGGTCTTCCGGGAAATCGCCCGCCGGGTTCTCCTCTATCTCGGAGAAGCTCCTCCATCTGACCGAGCGATCGGCATGATCACCGCCCGACTGCGGAATGAGGCCCAAAGATGATTCTCCAAGACCTGTTGCGCGGAATCCGGGGAACTTCCATCAATGGAAACGGGAATACGGAGATCACCGGTCTCGCCTATTCTTCCATCGACGTCAGGCCCGGCTTTCTTTTCGCCGCCCTGAAAGGCCAGAACACAGACGGAAATCAATATGTCGACGACGCGATCCGGCGCGGCGCGGCAGCGATTCTCTCTCAGAATACCAGGCCGGCGAATGTCCGAGTCGCCTGGATCCAGGTCTCCGATCCACGGGAAGCGCTGGCTTATGCCGCCGCCAATTTTTACAGTCACCCGTCGATGAAATTGACGGTGGTCGGGATTACTGGAACAAAGGGGAAAACAACGGTCACCTATCTTCTTGAGTCGATCCTCAAGAAAGCGGGCTGTCAACCGGGCGTCATCGGGACGATCAACTATCGGTGGGCGGACAAAATCATTCCGGCGGCCCGGACAACGCCCGAAGCCCCGGACCTCCAGCACATGCTGCGACAGATGCTCGATCAGGGCGTCAGTCATTGCCTGATTGAAGTCTCTTCGCACGCCCTCGATAGGAAAAGAGTCTGGGGAGTCCAGTTCGACATCGCCGTCTTCACCAACCTGAGTTCCGAGCACCTCGACTATCACCCCTCGCTCGAAGATTATTTTGAGGCCAAAAAGAAACTCTTTTTTCTCAACGCCAAAAAGAGGACGGCGGTCGTCAACCTCGACGATCTTTGGGGAAAAAGGCTGATCGCCGAACTTCCGCTGAAGACCGTGTCTTTCGGCTTTGAGCCGGCCGCCATCGTCCGTGCCCACGAGTATCTCCCTTCCGAAAACGGAATCAAAGCTCTGCTGGATTATCCCGGGGGACAGATCAAAATCTGTTCTCCTCTGCTGGGCAAGCACAACCTCTACAATATTCTCGCCGCCGCTGCGACGAGCTTGGCGCTGAATATCCCAGCCGGAGCCATCAAGGACGGCGTCAGTGCTTTGAAAGGGATCCCGGGAAGGCTGGAAAGAATCACCACCGACTTGGGTTTTCATGTCTTCGTCGATTACGCTCATACCGACGCCGCCCTGCGCAGTCTCCTCGAAACGGTCCGGGATCTCAAACCGCGACGCATCCTTCTTGTCTTCGGAGCCGGAGGCGACAGAGACAGGGAAAAGCGTCCCCGGATGGGCGAGGTGGCCGCCTCGCTCGCCGATGTGACCTTCCTGACCTCGGACAATCCGAGGTCGGAAGATCCGCTGCGGATCATTGCGGAAGTCGAAAGGGGATTCATTCGAAAAGGAGCGAAGGCTTATTACAAAATCCCCGACCGAAAAGAGGCCATTGAAAGAGCTCTTGCCGCCGCCAAGAAAGGGGATTATGTCCTGATCGCAGGAAAAGGACACGAGACCGTCCAGGTCATCAAATCGGAGCGAATTCCCTTCGACGACGCGGAGATCGCACGCTCCTTTCTCAGGTCGATGGAGGCCAAAGGGTGATGGTTGAGTTTCGCCTGGATCAAATTGCGCAAAAAATACGGGGAGAAATCCAACAAGGCCATCCCGCTCTCATCTTCAGCCGCTTCAACATCGACTCCCGATTGACCCGACCGGGAGAGCTTTTTTTCGCCATCAAAGCCAGGAGAAACGGCCACTCCTTCATCCCGGAAGCGGCAGAAAAGGGCGCGGCCGGAGCTGTCATCTCGGAAGATGTCCCGGCGCCCAACGACTCTTTCGCCCTCATCCGCGTCGCCGACACGGTGGCCGCGCTTCAGGAACTCGCCCGAGCCGCTCTGGCTGCCTGTCCGGTCAAAATCGTGGGCATCACCGGAAGCGTCGGCAAGACGACGACTAAAGAGTTCGCCGCCGCCTTGATCGAGGGAAGCTTCCGCGTCCTCAAGTCCGAAGGAAACATGAACAATCATCTCGGTCTGGCCCTCTCCCTGCTCAGGCTCAGACCGAGTGACGAAGTGGCCGTCCTGGAGATGGCCATGAGCGCGCCGGGAGAAATTCGAGCCCTGACGAGAATGGCGCCTCCGGACATCGCCGTGATCACGAACATCAGCCCCGTTCACCTTGAATTTTTTCCCGACCTCGAAGCCATCGCCCGAGCCAAAAAAGAAATCCTTGAGGGCGCGAAAATCGATGCCACGGCTGTCCTCAACGGAGACGATCCTTTGATTAGGAAAATCAGCCGCGATTGGACAGGCCGACGGATTCTGTTCGGATTTTCGCCAAGGTGCGATATCCGAGCCTCGCAGGTCCGGAGTCTCGAGCCTGAGGGCTTGATCTTCGACCTTCATCTTGGAGCGGAAACAAGGGAAGTGCGCCTGCCCGTCATCTACGAAGATTACGTCATGAACGTTCTCGCCGCTCTGGGCGCGGCTTATGCCCTCGGCGTCCCCTTCTCCAGATTGGCGGAGCGAATCCCTCATCTGCGCCCCTTCGCCGGCCGAGGAATCTTGCTCCGGCTCAGCCGCGGCATCCGGCTGGTTGATGATTCTTACAACTCGAATCCCAGAGCCCTGGAATCCGCCCTTCGCAGTCTCGCCCGGTTTCCGGGGAGAAAAGTGGCCGTTCTCGGAGAAATGCTGGAGCTTGGGCCTGAAGAAAAAGAGTTCCATCTCCAAGCGGGAAAACAGGCCGTCGAATACGGCTGGGAGGTTCTGATCACGATCGGCCGTCTGGGAGACGTCCTGGCCGAGGGGGCGCACCGGGCAGGGATGCCGGAGGATCGGATATTTTCCTTTGCCGACTCCGCCCAAGCCGCGGATAAAATCTCCGCTCTCATCCTGGACGGGGATCTTATTCTGGTGAAAGGCTCGCACAGCGTCAAGACCGAAGTGATCGTCGAGAAGCTGAAGGAGCTTTTCAAGGAGAGATAGAGTGCTTTACTGGCTGCTTGTTCCGCTGAGGGAATACGTCTTCTTTTTCAATGTCTTCCGCTACATCACCGTCCGCACCGCGATGGCCGGAATCACGGCCCTCCTGATCAGTTTTCTTTTCGGCCCGCTTCTGATCCGGGCGATGAAAAAGCGCCAGATCGGCCAGGAGATCAGACCGGAGGGGCCTCAGTCCCACCTGAGCAAGAAAGGGACGCCCTCGATGGGCGGGATTCTGATCATCGCTTCTACGGTTATCCCGACGCTTCTCTGGGGAAATCTGAGCAACAGCTATGTCTGGCTGGCGATGATCTCGATGATCGGGTTCGGCGCGATCGGGTTCTGGGATGATTATCTCAAGATCAGTCGCCGGCAGTCCTTGGGTCTTCGCGGCCGGAGCAAACTTCTCCTTCAATTCTGCCTGGCCGCGCTCATCGGACTCGGCCTTGTTTATATCGGCCTGACCGATGGGTTCAGCCTCCGCCTGAGCTTTCCGTTTTTCAAGACCTGGGTTCCTTACCTCGGCTGGTTCTATCTGCCCTGGATCATTTTCATCCTCGTCGGATCTTCAAACGCCGTCAACCTCGCCGACGGCCTGGACGGCCTGGCTATCGGATTGACCTTTATCAGCGCCACGGCGCTGACCGCCTTGACTTACATTGCCGGCCATGCGCTTTACTCCAGCTATCTCAACATCGCCCGCGTCCCTCAAGCGGCGGAATTGACGGTTTTTGCCGGAGCTTTTTCCGGCGCCTGTCTGGCCTTTCTCTGGTTCAACTGCCATCCGGCTCAGGTTTTCATGGGAGACGTCGGAGCTCTCTCTCTGGGTGCGACTCTTGGTTTGATTGCCATTTTAATCAAGCAGGAATTTCTCCTTTTCACCGTCGCCGGAGTTTTTATTCTGGAAGCGCTTTCCGTCATGCTCCAGGTCGGTTATTTCAAGCTCAGCCACGGAAAGCGAATCTTCAAGATGGCCCCGCTTCATCATCACTTTGAGCTCAGCGGCTGGCCCGAGGAGCAGATTGTCGTCAGGTTCTGGATTCTGGCCGTTATCTTTGCTCTGTTCAGTCTGACGACGCTTAAATTGAGATAAGACGATGAATCTTGCTGGAAAGAAAGTCTTGGTCGTCGGCCTGGGAAAAACGGGCGAAGCCCTATGCGGATTTCTCCTTCGCCGGGGGGCGAACGTCATGGTCAGCGAGATCAAAGAAGAGAAGGCCCTGGGAAAGAGGATCCAGGCTTGGAAAGAAAAAGGAGTGTGTTTCGAAACAGGCGGTCATAAGCTGGAGACGTTTCTTTCTTCCGATCTCATCGTTCCCAGTCCCGGCGCCGCGTCTTTGCCTTTCTTGCGGGCAGCGGGAGAAAAGGGCATCCCGGTGATGTCGGAGATCGAGCTGGCCTATCGCTTCCTCCGGGGAAGGATCGTCGGCATTACAGGCACAAACGGAAAATCGACCACCGCCTCTCTGGCTCACAAAATTTTGCAGGAAGCCGGTCTCAAATCCCGCCTGGCCGGAAATATCGGCCGACCCCTGATCTCCTGCGTCGACAAAAGCCAGGAGGATCACATCTATGTGACGGAAATTTCGAGCTTTCAGCTCGAGCACGTCCGTCGCTTCCGCAGCTTCATTTCGGTCTTGTTGAACATTTCTCAAAATCACCTCGACTGGCACGAGTCGTTCGCCGCCTATGTGGCTGCGAAGAAGAGACTTTTCCAGAGTCAAAGAGACACGGATATTGCCATTTTGAATCGAGACGACAGGCTCGTTTGGGAAGTTTCCAAGGAGACCGAGGCGAAAGTCTGCGCTTTCAGCAACCGCACTCCGGTGCGCCGCGGCTGTTTTCTCAATGACGGTTGGATCGTGCTTCGCGACAGGAAGAGCGAGGAGCGGCTGATCAGGATTGAAGACATCACTTTGCCGGGAAACCATAACCGGGAAAATGTCATGGCGGCGGCTCTGATCGGCCACTCGCTGGGGATCGGAGCAAAAATCATGCGTTCTTCCATCCGGAGTTTCACCGGCCTGGAACACCGACTGGAAAAAGTCCTGACTTGGCGCGGCGTCCGATTCGTCAATGATTCCAAGGCCACAACGGTCGATGCCACCATCAAGGCCCTCTCGAGTTTCGACCGGCCGGTTATCCTCATTCTTGGCGGCAGGGATAAAGGCGCCGATTTTCGCCTGCTGCGTCGGCCGATCGAAGCGGGTGTGAAAAAGGTGATCCTCCTTGGTGAGGCGAAAGAAAAAATCGGGCGAGCTCTGAGGAGAGTCGTGCCTCTTGAACCCGCTCTCTCCCTACGCGAGGCCGTGCTCAAGGCCTTTCGCTCCGCCTCGGCCGGAGAGATCGTACTTCTTTCTCCGGCCTGCACCAGCTTCGACATGTTCAGGAACTTCGAGGCCCGCGGCCGGGCCTTCAAAAGAGAAGTCCTTCGGCTCAGAGGGTCGATCGAGAAAAGAAAAGGCTGAACGATGGAAATTTTCAAGCCCTGGGGATTCGACAAATCGACCGCCGGAATCACTCTGGCCCTGCTCGTTGTCGGCTTCATCATGGTCTTCAGTTCCTCCGCCGTCCTGGCCGAACAGAAATACCATCAATCTCTTTACTTTTTCATTCAGCAGCTCGTCGGCGCCGCGGCCGGAATCGTCCTCGCTTTCTTCATTCTTTCGATCCGTCGGCCATTCTACCAGGATCCACTCGTGATCTACGGTTTGCTTCTGGCCTCCCTGGCTCTTCTCGCCGCCTGCTTCGTCATGCCGACGGTCGCCCGGACGAACCGTTGGGTGATCATCGCCGGAATGCGTTTTCAGCCCTCGGAGCTGGCCAAGATCAGTCTGATCCTCTTTCTCGCTTTCTATTTCGACCGGAAAAAAGATCGCCTCCACGACTGGAAAACTCTGATTTTCCCCGTTTCTGTAGTCGGGTTTTTCATTCTCCTCGTCCTTAAGGAGCCCGATTTCGGAACGGCCATTCTTTTGTTCGCCGTCTGCGGTTTGGTCTTTTACCTCGGCGGAGTCCGGTTCAGGCACCTGGCAGTTCTTGCGCTCGCCGCCGCGGCTGTATTCGCCGTCCATCTCTTTTCCGCTCATTACCGGATGGACCGCGTAGCGAGTTTTATTTCACCGGAAAAGGATCCTCTGGGCAAGAGTTTTCAGCCCATCCAGTCGAAGATGGCGGTCGGGGCAGGAGGGATCCTGGGCGTCAGCCTGGGGGAAAGCACTCAAAAACTTTATTTTCTTCCCAATGCTCATACCGATTTCATTTATGCGATTCTGGCCGAGGAATTCGGCCTCGTCGGGACGATGTCCATTCTGATCCTTTTCGTTTTTCTTCTCTGGAGAGGCTTCACCATCGCCGGCCGGGCAACAACCGTGGGAGGGCAGCTGGCTGTCTCCGGATTGACCCTGATGATCTGCACTCAGGCCTTGCTCAACATGGCCATCGTCCTCGGTCTCGGACCGGCGAAAGGAATTCCCCTCCCCTTTGTCAGTTTCGGCCGGTCATCGCTCGTTTGCAGTCTGGCGGCCGTCGGAATCATCCTCAATATCTCGCAGCGGAAGCGGGCCTGGCGGAAAAAAATATGAAGACGAAACGCGTCATCATCAGTGGCGGGGGAACAGGCGGACATCTCTTCCCCGCTCTGTCTGTCGGGCTTAAACTCCGGGTCAGGGATCCGGAGTTGGCTCTAACCTATGTCGGGAGTCGGCGGAGCCTGGAAAAGGATTTAATGGATAAGCATGGAGTCCATTTCATCCCTCTGAAAATCGAAGGTCTCAGAGGGCGGGGCTGGAAAAGCCTGAAAGCCATGACCCTTCTGCCTTTTGCTTTTGCCAAAACTCTCTGTATCCTCCTGCGCCTGCGCCCGAATCTGGTGGTCGGAGTCGGCGGATACAGTTCCGGCCCGATCGTCCTTCTGGCCTCGTTCCTTGGGATCCCGACTCTCATTCTCGAACAGAACCTCAAGCCCGGGTTTACTAACCGTCTCCTTGGACGCTGGGTGGACAAGGCCGTCGTGGCCTTCGAAAACTCCCTGCCTTATTTCCGGGGTAAAGGCGTTTTCCTCGGCAACCCGGTCCGAGAGGAATTTTATTCCCTTTCTCCAAAACCGAGAACGGACGGGCTCTCCCTTTTCGTCTTCGGCGGAAGCCAGGGCTCACGAATTCTCAATCAGACCATGACCGCAGCTCTGCCGCACCTCGCATCCGCCAGAGGCAGGCTGAAAATTGTCCATCAGACCGGACAGGCGGACTTCGAATGGGTCAGGTCAAAATACGCCGAGAGCCCTTTCTCCGACGCTGTGATTGCCCCTTTCTTTTTCGATATGGCGGCCCGCTTCTCGCAGGCGGACCTCGTCGTCTGCCGGGCGGGCGCAACAACCATCGCCGAGCTCATTGTGGCTCAAAAAGCCGCCATCCTTATCCCCTTTGCCCGGGCGGCGGAAAACCACCAGGCGGCAAACGCCTCCGAACTGGCCAGAGTCCACGGAGCGGAAGTCATCCTGGAGAGGGATCTCACGCCGAACGTTCTCGCCGTCAGAATCCTCCACCTGCTGGAAAACCCGGCCAGAATCACGCTCATGGAAAAAAACCTGGCCCGATTAAGAACCGAGCGTCCCGCCGAGGCGATCGTCGACCTCTGCTTCGACATGATGAAGCCTGAACGATAGGAGAACCCCAGAGTGGTCAAAAAAGTCTATCGCAAGCTCAAGCACATTCATATGGTCGGAATCGGCGGCACGGGGATGAACGGCATTGCCGAAGTCCTTCTCAATCTGGGCTACAAAGTCTCCGGCTCGGATCTCCAGTCGAGCGAAGTCACCCGACGTCTTTCCCGGCTGGGAGCGAAAATTCACTGCGGTCACCAGGCCGAAAGAATTCATGGGGCCGATGTCGTCGTCATTTCTTCGGCTGTCCGGGAGGACAACGTCGAAGTCCAGGAAGCACGGCGGTTGAAGATTCCCGTCATTCCCCGGGCTGAAATGCTGGCCGAGCTGATGCGGATGAAATACGGCGTCGCCGTCGCCGGCTCGCACGGCAAGACGACGACCACCTCCATGATTGCCCAGGTGCTCGAATACGGAGGGTTCGACCCGACGATCATCGTCGGCGGCCGGCTGAACACCATCGGCTCGCACGGCAAACTCGGAGCCGGCGATTTCATCGTCGCCGAGGCCGACGAAAGCGACCGGTCCTTCCTCTTTCTTTCGCCGTTCATCGCCGTGCTCACCAACATCGACGATGAACATCTCGACCAGTATCAGACCGTGGAGGAAATCAAAAAGACCTTCGTCAGCTTCGCCAACAAGGTTCCGTTCTATTGTCCGATCATCCTCTGTCTTGACGACCCGAACCTTCAAGACCTCATCCCGCGGCTCGAGCGGCGGCTGATCACCTACGGCTTTTCTTCGCAGGCGGATATTTTCGCCCGAGACCAGGCGTTCGTTGAATTCAGGAGCACGGCGACGCTTTTTCACCGGGGCAAAAAATTGGGCGAGCTGATGCTCCGAGTTCCCGGAGAACACAACATTTCCAATGCCCTGGCCGCCGTCGCCGTCGGACTCGACCTGGACATCCCGATCAAAGTCATTCTCCGGGCGCTTGGGGAATTCGCCGGCACGGGCCGGCGGTTCGAATTGAAAAAAACCGTCGGCCGCCTCATGGTGATCGAAGACTACGGCCATCATCCAACCGAGATCAAGGCCACCTTGAGCGCGGCCAAGCGGGGTTTTGGCCGCCGATTGATGGTCGTTTTCCAGCCCCATCGCTTTACCCGCCTCTCTCTCTTGATGAAAAGTTTCGTCACCGCCTTCAACCAAGCGGACGTCCTGATCCTCACCGAAATCTATCCGGCGGGCGAGCCGCCCATCGTCGGAGTCACCGGGCAAGCGCTCTTCGAAGCGATCAGCGCCCACGGACACAGAAACGTTCATTTCGAGCCGAACATGAAAAAGATTCCTTCACTCGTCCGACGATTGGCCGAGCCGGAGGACATCGTCCTCGTGCTCGGCGCCGGAAACATCAATCGCACGGTCCCGGAAATCATCTCTCTGCTTGAAAAGAGGCAATGAACATGGAATCCTTCCATCTCCCCTTCCGTCACGGACCGGTCAGCTACGCAGGACCGGTTCAATTCCAGCGCGGACGCGAAAGTCTTCCGGCGAAGAAAATCCAGCGCAAGTTCCGGGTCAAATTCAAGCACCTCTTTTTGTTTTTCTTCCTTCTTGGCGCATCTTTTTATTCCCTGATAAAGTTATATCTCTTCCTCGTCAGCAGCGAGATTTTTAAAGTCGAGCGCGCTGAGATCGTCTGTCGACGGGATTTCGTCCGCAGCGATATCCAGGCCGTCCTTAAGGCCTCAAAACTCGGCAATCTCCTCCTTCTTGACCTCGGACGCCTGAAAGAGCGTGTCGAAGCCCATCGCTGGGTTAAGGAAGCGCGGCTGCGAAAGATTTTTCCTTCCGCTTTGAAAATTGAAATCCGCGAGCGCGAACCAGCCGCCCTTCTTTCACTCCAAGGAAAATTCATCCTGATTGACCGAGAGGGCGCGCATCTCGAGGTCCTGACGTCCAGGGAAGGCATCGATCTGCCGGTCTTCGTCGACTCCTCTCAATTCCGCGACCAGTACCAGGATAAGCTCGCTCTCGGATGGCGGTTTCTGGCCGAACTGCCGCCTGCGGAGGCGGAAAGGATGGAGAGCATCGACCTCTCCCGAAAAGACAACCTCGGGCTTCGCTTCCGCGACCAGCCGACAACCCTTTATCTTGGCGACGCTGATTTCGGCGAAAGGTTGAGAATCTATCGCACCGCGCGCGAAACACTGGAGACCCAAGTCGGCCCTCTCGAATATGCGGACCTGAGCATCGAAGGTCGGATTTATTTCAAACCTCTGCCGGCGCTGGCTCAGGCCGCGCCCGCAACTCCTCCCCCGGAGGTGGAGCAATGACCAAGAACTCCTACATTGTCGGACTGGACATCGGCACCAAGAAAGTCGCCGTCATCATCGGTGAAATCACCGAGGATCGAAAGCTCGAAGTCATCGGCATCGGGACATCGGAATCCAAGGGACTGCGCAAGGGCGTCGTCGTCAACCTTGAGGCGACGACTTCGGCCATCAAGAAAGCCCAAGAAGAGGCCGAGCTGATGGCCGGGGTGGAGATCAATTCCGCTTTTGTCGGCATTTCAGGCGCTCACATCAAGAGCTTCAACAGCCGCGGGGTGATCGCCGTCTCAGGCAAGAACCGCGAAATCACCCGCGAGGACATTCGCCGTGTTCTCGACCAATCCAAGGCGGTCTCCATTCCGCCCGACCGCGAAATCATCCATGTTTTGCCCCAAGAATTTGTCGTTGATGAGCAGGACGGAATCAAGGCGCCGCTCGGCATGAGCGGCATCAAACTGGAAGTCAATGTCCATATCATTACCTCGGCCATCACTTCGGTCCAGAACCTCAAGACCTGCGTCGAGCGGGCCGAAATCGAAATCGAGGAAATCGTCCTCAACCAGATCGCCACCTCGGCCGCGGTGCTGACTCATGACGAAAAGGAACTCGGCGTCGGGCTGGTGGATATCGGCGCCGGGACGACGGAAATCGCCATCTTCGAGCGGGGCAGCCTGTGGTACACATCCGTCATCCCGATCGGCGGCGATAACTTTACCAACGACATCGCCGTCGGGTTGCGGACGCCGATTCCCGAGGCGGAAAAAATCAAGAAGAAATATGGCTGCGTTTCCGGTCCGGTCGCGGATGAGCAGGAAACGATCGAAGTCCCTTCGGTGGGAAAAGCGCGAAAACCGCGGGTCCTTTCCCGCCAGATCCTGGCCGACATTATCCAACCGCGGGCGGAAGAAATCTTCCGCCTGGTCGACGGCGACATCAAGCGCATGGGTTACGAAAAGTCGCTCAATTCCGGCATCGTCCTCACCGGCGGCACGGCCCTGCTCGAGGGACTGGAGGAAGTCGCCGAGGAAATTTTCGACCTCCCGGTGAGGCGGGGCGATCCGACTGGAGTCGGCGGATTGATCGATCGCGTCAGCACTCCCGACTATGCCACCTCCGTTGGCCTGATTCTCTACGGATTCGGCCAATGGCAGGAGCATGGCCGGTCGCAGGAAAAAAAGAAAGGCCTGTGGGCCAAAATGAGAGATTGGCTGAAAGAATCATGAGAAGGAGGAGGCAAAATGATTGACGACATCAGCAGCAAATTGAAATTTCATCTGGTTGAAGAGGCCATCGGGGCCAAAATTAAAGTCATCGGCATCGGCGGCGGCGGCGGCAACGCCATCAACCGGATGATCGAAGCGGGAATCGAGGGCGTGGAATTCATCGCTGTGAATACGGACGTTCAGGCCCTGAATGGAAACCGCGCCGGAACAAAAGTCCAGATCGGCAACCAGGTCACCAAAGGGCTGGGCTCGGGAGGTCGGCCGGAAACGGGAAAACAGGCTGCCATGGAGGACACCGAGAAGCTGATCGAACTCATCCAGGGCGCCGACATGGTTTTCCTGACCACCGGACTCGGCGGGGGAACAGGGACAGGAGCGACGCCGGTGCTGGCGAATCTGGCTTCGGAGATGGACATTCTGGCCATCGCCATCGTCACCCTGCCCTTCGAGTTCGAAGGCCGGGTGCGGGCCAAGCAGGCTCAGGAAGGACTGAAAGAGCTTAAATCCGCCGTCGATACGGTGATTTCGATTCCGAACGAGCGGCTTCTCCAGACGGTCAACCTCGACACTTCGATCCAGGACGCCTTCAAGATGGCCGACGATATCCTGCGCCAGGCAGTCCAAGGCATTAGCGATCTGATCACCAAACCCGGCCTCATCAACCTCGACTTCGCCGACGTCAAGTCGATCATGAAAGGGATGGGCATGGCCTTTATGGGAACGGGAATCGCTTCCGGCGAGAATCGGGCTCTGGATGCGGCCCAGAAGGCGATTTCGAGCCCCCTGCTGGTCGACACGTCGATCGAAGGCGCGCGCGGCGTCCTCATCAACATCACCGGCGGCAAGGATCTGACGCTCCACGAAGTCTCCAAAGCGTCGGAGCTTATTCACCGGATGGCCCATCCGGAAGCCAACATCATTTTCGGAACGGTGATCGACAACTCGATGAAGGAGATGGTCAAGGTTACGGTCATCGCCACCGGTTTCGACTCGGCCAAGGAAAAAGAAGAAATGATGCCCGACGGCTACGCCATTCCTCACCGGCCGACGCCTCCTCCCTTCC
>Ga0136652_1000627_pt1 | contig 16462 bp, 11 predicted proteins | sample ConPoolayeEmetaG_FD_94864 | JGI IMG/M metagenome (GOLD analysis project Ga0136652, IMG submission 94864) | Hot spring microbial mat communities from California, USA to study Microbial Dark Matter (Phase II) - Cone Pool mat layer E metaG... ...
CAAAACAGCAGTATGCAATCGCAAGCATGAAAAAACAGCAATGCGAGTATTATTTTGCTTTTAATAATGGTGGAATAGAGCTCGGTAAAGATATAATAAGAAAGATTTATGAAACGGCGAGCAATGCTTACGAAAGCGCGGTGAGGAGCAATGATACTATTAAGCAAATGGAGGCGAGCGCGTGCATGCTTTTTTTAAGATTTTACGGCGGCGGAACACCCGTGGGCTTGTTGCTGAGTGGGGGGTTGTGTGCTGCGTACGTCGCTTCTGATATTAAAGACGCCTACAAGGCATGCGATGCGTATGATATTTACTGGAAAGCAACCATGACCGCATCCTCTGAAGCGCTCGAGATGAGTGCGAAAAAGGCAAACGAAAAATACAGGATGCTGGGAGAAGGGTACGAAAACATGACATGGGCCGGGATGTGCGACGCGAATTACACCTGGGCAGGTAAGGAAACCTGCAACGGAATTTCGCAGGAACTGCTGGAAGCCCAGGCGGGAAGCGCCTCTGCTTTGGGCGGGCATGAAGATTTGATGGGTAGGATTAAGGGCTACAGCGAAGCTATGAAAAGCACCGGCCTGATCAACACATCAAACTATTCAATAATAATGAACAATATATGGAATACCGCGATTCCGTATACTGAAAAGAAATTGGAAGAGTGCTCAAACGCGATGAAAAAAGCGGTCGATGAGTATGCTGTTCTAAAAACAAACGCAGAAAACGAAAAAGCAACTGCTGAAAGTTGGCTGGAAAAATGCGAAAGAGAGGAGCTTACGGACCTGGATTTTGCATGGATTGGCGGCGAGATGAAGATCGGCGGAACTGAAGGCATAAAGAAGGACTGCGAAACAGCTGAGCGGTATGCTGAAAACGCTGAAAAGGCATGCAAACTTTCAAGCGCAGCGTACAACGGGAAAGCAGAGGACTGGCTTCTGAGAGCGTTCCAGTATGAGGAAGGCTGCTATAAAAATTTTGTTTCCGCCGGAGAATATGCCGAGCAGGCATATAGTAAAGCAGAAACGACGGTTCTTTCTATAAGGGCAAGCGCTTCGCAGGCGATCGCTTCGGCGGAGGGGAAGGCAGACAACGAGATTTTGCAACAAGCAAAAAGCGAGTTCAACGCTGGCGAAAATGCAAAAACCCTTGGAAGCAAAGCGCTCCACTACAAAAAAGCCTGGGAGCTTGCAAATGCTGCGGTCGCGGCATTTGTTCCAGCAAACATTACAAGCCCAGAAATAGAAAGGGAGTTTAATACCCTTAAAGCGGAGGTTGAAGGAATGCTTTCCCGTGCGAAAACAGACGGTATCGATGTTACAACAGAACAAAGCCTTTACGACTATTATATCTCCCTCGGGCCGACGCAGGAAGCGATAGACGGCCTGAAAAAAATCGTGGATATGATACTAAACAAGGCGTTGATTGCATACGGAGACCTTGAATATTTGAGGGAGGAGATATACGCCGGGATCTCAAGCGCAAACGGCGCTTTTGACTACCTCCTTCCGGAGCTGAAGGCGCTTGAAGCCGGCTATATAAAGAACGGAAAAATTGATTTCGTCGGGGCGCTCGGCCATCTCGCCGCGATGAAGCAGGGCTACTTGGATATTCTGGCAGAGATGGAAAACCAGAAAGAGGAGGGCTATTCCGGCAGTATAATATGGACATATTCAAAAGACTACGAGCCGGCGAGATTGGACAAAGAAAGCCAGATTGTGATGTATATATACGCGACAAACCCTAACGCATTCAAGGTTGCGGGCGGAGAAAAATCTTTTGATTTCCCGTTTGAAGTTGTGCAGAGCGAGGTCAGCGGCGAGATAATTGGGGTTGTTTCGGACGGAAAAACCCTTACCCTCTACCCCAAGGACTTCGGGCCGTTCGAATCGAGGGTTTTTGTTGTGAGCAGTTCGCAGATAATCGCCTCAACAGCCAGCCGGGAGGTGTATGCTTTTGGGTACAATGGGAGGGCGGATGTAAAAGACAGCCGGCTTGTGGAATTTTTAGGCCCGAGCCAGGGGCTGTACCTTCCGGACGAATGGGAGAGCATAAGAATTGATGGGTATGAGTACCTGCCGGCCTCTGGCTTCATAAATAAAAAATTCAGCGCGGATTTTTACGAAATAGAAGGAAGGTACACGGTAATGGATGCGTATGATTGGGAAGAGAGGAACCACAACAGCATTACAATAGGCACCACGACCACCCTTAGCTACGACATTGTCATAGATTCAAACATGCATATAGACGAGATGAAGTTTATTGTGGAAGGGGACAAGGTCAATGCATACGCAACCGGCGGAGCGTCTGTCAAGGTGGCCGGCCAGGAGGTCGCTGTGTATGATGTTGACAAGGGAGAGACAACCCTCCACATAAAATACGAGATAAGCAACGCAAACGAGTACATAAACCAGAAGATAAACCAGCTCAACGGCGAAATCGATGGAAACAAATGCCCTGAGGCAAAGCAGGCGCTTAACGACGCCACCCTGGCGTTCCAGCGCGGCGATGTAAACACAGCCATGGAAAAGCTCAAAGAGGCAGAGGCATTGTGGGAAAAATATCGGCGGGAAACAGAAAAGGCCCTGGCGGAGTATGAGAAATACCTCACATATATAAACGAGCAGTTGGAGCAGATAAAAAAGGCGCTCGCGAGGGCCGATGAACTGGGTTTAAGCGGAGGTTTTGTGGATACATTAAGGGAGAGGAAGACGAGCATAGAAAATTTCATCGCGGGGCTTGAAAATCTGGGCATGGAGGAGAAGGCAATTAAAGCGAAAGAATTTGACAAAAACTGGCTGGAGAAGGAGGCGGGCAAATTTCTGAAGGATGCATTCGCTGAAATCGGGAAAACAAAAACAGAATATTATAAATTGGGTGTCGCCGATTCTGTGCTTGAAGGATATTTCAACGAGTTTGAAACCAACTACAAGAAAGCGCGGGCAAGCGAAGCGGACTACACCCCGCACATCGACGTATACGCGGGACTGCTTAAAATAAAGGACGCCTTCGAGAAGACGGCCGCAAACAAAAACAGCCAACTGGCTGAAATCCTCTCTGAGTTCAACCAGCTGAAAGAAGAGGTCGGGGCGCTTATAGCGAGCTATACAAACGAATACAACGATGCAAAAAAAACGCCGTATGAAAGCCTGTTCCAGTTCCTGCCCAGCTACTATTCTGAGAGACTTTCAACGCTGCAGAAGGAGGTGCAGAAAACAGACAAACCGGAGGAGATAGCAAAGAGGGTGGAGAAGCTCAGGAAGATAAAGGAGGAGCTTGAAGGCAAATTTGATGTCTTCAAGAAGAGCGCTGAGGAGATGCTCGGGGTTGCGGAGATTGAATTTGCTAAAACAAAATCAAACTTAGACGATAAAACAAGGAGGAGTATAGAAAACGGAATAGAAACAGTAAAACAAAACATCGCAAACAAGAAATACATCGCCGCCATGAACACAGCCAACAACATTTTGCTCGCTTTGGCTAAGGCGCAGAAAGGAGGGATGGATTTCATCCTATGGTTTGGGGTTCTTCTTCTTGTTCTGGCGGGTATTTTCTACTACCTCCGTTCCGGAGGGAAAATACAGCTCGGCGGTCTTGGCGGGGCGGGCGGCCTGTTTAAAGAGGAAAAGAAGGAGGCAAGGCCAATAAAAAAACTGGAGCGGGTTAAGTGAAAAAATCTGGGAGCGATGCTTGTTTTATTTCGCTTTCTTTTTTCTTTTTTTGTTTTTCCTCTTTTTCCTGTTTTTGGTGCTTTTCTTTTCCTAGATTGTAGTTTTTGAGCAGAGAAACCATTTTTTTCTCTTTCCTAACCGCGGACCAGTAGAATGCCTCGTCGCGTGTTTTCCTAGTCATCAATATGTAGATGTGCCCTTCCTTAAGCCGGCCCACCCTGCCCCTGCGCTGTATCGTTCTTATCTCGCTCGGTATGGGTTCGTAAAATATTACAACATCAGAAGATGGGATGTCTATACCCTCCTCGCCTATGCTTGAGCAGACCAGGATATTGAATTTGTTGTTCCTGAAATCTTCTACAATCTGCTCCTGTTGTTTTTTTGTGAATCCCTTTCGCTTGCCGACAAATTTTTCGGCGCTGTAGCCCTTGTTTTTTAGTATTGATAGAAGATACTCTATCTCGTCCCTGTATTGAGCAAACAAAAGAATTTTTTTGTTTTTTAGTTTTTCAAGAAGTTCGAGAAGGAGCGTTGTTTTGGGGTGGTCTTCCTGAGCTGATGATGCCCCATGCAGAATTTTTGCTATTTCCGGCCTGCTGAGGAGAATCTTTGCTGATTTTGTTCTCTCCGCCTTTACCTTCAGGTTTGATATGTAATTCAAGAGCGCCGTGATTCCCTGCGTTTCAAGAAGCTCGGCCATGTGGTTGAGGTGGATAAGGCAGGCGTAGTTTAGAAGAAGTTTGAATTTTATCGGGTGGTTTATTTTCAAAAGCTTCTGCCTCAAATTAAGGAGCTCCCCTTTTCTTTTCAGCGGAACTGGGATCCTATGCCTTCTGAAAATCGCAAGATAGTCGTCGGTCATTTTTTCGATTAATTTTTTTATTTTTATCTGCGACTCTGAAAGTTCTGTTGGGAGCCAGATTATTTTTTTATCCATGATATATTCTTCTACATCCGCGTCCTTTGCCTCCCGTATCTCAATATTTTTTATGTTTAGGTTTGAAACGACCTCCTCTATCCTTTCCCTTTTCCCTCCCGGGGAAGCGGTCAGCCCGATGAAAACAGCGTTTTTGCATTTTTTAGCGACCTCAACATACGCATAGTCACCAACCGCCCGGTGCGCTTCATCAAAAACAACTATGGAAACATCTTCCGGTTGCAGAAGGGAAGAAAGGTCGTTTTTGATTGTTTGGGGGGTGGCGAAAATAATTTTTTTGTTGTAAAGAGCTTTTCTTTTTGTTTTTGGCTGCTCGCCGGTTATGAGGGCCGCTTCTCCACCCCTGTCTGTTGCCCTCGCAAAACTGTTGAAATGCTGAAGCGAAAGGGGTTTTGTCGGCGCCAGGAAAAGAAATTTTCCTTGCTTCTTAGTCCAAAAAAAATCAAAAACACCAAACCCAATCAGAGTTTTGCCAAGCCCGGTTGGAAGCACAACGAGCGTGCTGCCGTTTTCTATTATTGAGTTTATTATTTTTTTCTGGTATTCCCTAAGCATAATTTTAAGCATACGGACGCCCCACAATTCCACTATTCTTTTGTGGTAAAGGAATAAAAACTTTATGTAACTATAGTTACATCATGTTGGTTTATATATACGACCTTTTCGGTAAGGATATAAAAGAGTACAATAAAGTAAAGCGCCGCTTTTATTATGAATTGAAAAAGATTTTGGCCGGCAACCCACAAATAAACTGGAAGACAAAATCAATGTTGGTCGCACCCGAAAAAGAAGAAGAAAAACTCGATTATTTTTTTAAAAAATATAAAGAATGGATTATACTTTATAAATTCAAACCGCAATCCATAACCCCAATAACTTAAACAACTTAATAGTGGAAGTATGGGGCCCCCGGCCACGCTACAATTCAATTTCAAAAAAAACCACTGGGTTTTCCAAACCAAAAGAGGCAAGGACCGCGGGGTGCACTTCGCCAACCCATCCAATATCCCTTCCAGCGTTTGTTACGGCCGCCGCCCTATTCTGGATAAAACCACCAACATTCTGCTGGTGTGTTTTAAGAGAAAACCCGCCTTCCACACCAACACGGAAAAGAACAGGTAGAATATCATTTATATTAGCCCGCTCGCCAGTTACGGCCGCGGCTAAAACTTCCTTCTCACCGCCTTCCTTATAGACCCTACCCACTTCAAATATTTTTTGCGGCATGCCCGCTGTTTTGTTCTCACCCATGACTTTAAGGAAGGAAACGAGGCATGTTGGCTTAACAACAGTGTAATCCTCACTAAGCGGGTTTTTGATGCTCTTTCCCGCCTTCCACTCCCAACCTATTTTTTCAAGGTCCGCATTGTTCGTTAGGTAGAAAGTCCGCACTTCATTAAAACCAAAACCAACCATCAAATCCACAACCCAATTGTTCTTATCCCAACCCCCACCCTCATTGTAGAGTTGCGGAATTTCAGGCTTGAAATTATTGTAGCCATAGGCAATCGCAACATCCTCGGCAACATCCATCTCGCTCAAAATATCCGTCCTGTACGGCGGGATGAAGGCAGCCCCATGCTCATATCTTATCCCGGTCTTTTTCAGAAGTTTTTTTATCTGCTCCTCGCTGAAATCAACGCCGAGCGCGTCGTTTATGAAATTTCTTTTAACCTTCACCTTCCTTTCCTCAAGTTTCGGGTACCATTCGCCGCTGATGCCCACTTGCTCCGCTTTCCCTCCCCTATCCACAAGCGCGCAGACAACCACATTGAGCGCCTGCGAAACCGCTTCCTTATGCGTCCCGGTCACATCTATGACAAAATTTTTCGTTTGCGGTGTGAGCTTTGTCCTTTCGCTGTTTATTATTGGCGGAAATGAGATGACGCCTTCCTGGTCTATCAGCATAGGATATTTTTTTTCCCTTATGAGGTGGGCGTACATCTTCCCCTTTGGATGCTCCTCCAAGATCTGCTTTGCGCTCATTCTCTTGTCAAATTCAAGAGGAACGAAAACAATATCCTCAACCGCTTTGTAGATGATTGGAAAGGCGACCCTATCCCCATCATGAATTCCGATCGCAACCTTCGCCCGCTTTCTCCCCAGCGTGTCATGAAGCTTCTCCTGCAATTGTATGAGGGAAAGAAAGAGCCCCTCGCTCGGTCTTACCCCAACAACCTTCGCCATGACAACGTACGGCCTTACCCCCCCTACGCTCTTGTCCACAACAACAAAATTTTCCTTCCTCTCGGCGGTGTATTCTTTTGGCCCCTCCTTCTCATAGTAAAGAGAGAGCGCCCTTGCCAGGCCCTCAACAGAAAGCAGGTCGGGCCTATCCGGCGTTACCTCAACATCAAGCGCACCACCCTCAACCTCCTCGCTCGGCATCCCTATTTCATTCAACCCATCAGCCACTTCCTCCTTTCGCAAACCCGTCATTTTTTTTATCTCGTCAATGGAGATTCTTACAACGGCCATAAAATCACTTATCAGGATATTCTTTATTAAGGCATCCGGTGCAGATGCTGCCCCCCAAAACTTCTTTCAGCTCATCTATAGTAATGTACCCCAAACTATCAACATCCAAAAACTTTCTTATCTCTTCAATCGATTTTCTAGCCGCTATAAGTTCATCCTCTGTTTTCATATCTATTCCGTAATGGCACGGCGCTTTCAGCGGCGGGCAGGTAACTCTCAGATGAACCTCCTTCGCGCCGAACTCCCTAAGCCTTTCAACAAGCTTCTTCATTGTCGTCCCTCTTACGATGCTATCATCTATCAACACAATTCTTTTTCCTTCTATAAATTCCCTCAGGAAAAAATATTTCTGCTTTGCTATTTTCTCCCGTTTTTCCTGCGACGGCTGTATAAATGTTCTCCCAACATACCTGTTTTTTACTATCGCTTCTTTGACCGGTATCCCGGATACCTCTCCGAACCCCTCCGCCGCAGTTCTTGCCGTATCAGGTATTGGAATTATGTAATCTGCTTCTGCCGGATGCTTTTTAGCCAGCTTCTTCCCAAGCTCCAACCGGGTTTTGTACACGCTCTCTCCAAAAACAGCAGAAGCCGGGTTTGCGAAATAAACAAATTCAAACATGCATCTTCTTTCTTTTTTGCTTTCAATAAGCTGTTTTTTTATTGCCCTCCCGCCCTCTATTAAATAAAGTTCGCCCGGCTTTACTTCTTCATAATGGAATATATTCAATGGTTGGAAAGCCACTGTTTCGCTGGCGAACGCATAAAAATTTTCGTTCCATCCAAAAACAAGAGGCCTTATCCCCCATGCGTCCTTTGTTGCGAAAAGCTTGTTTTTCCATATCCCAACAAGCGCATAGCTTCCCCTTGCTTTTTTTGAAAGCGCAGTAAGGGCTTCTTCAATTGTTTTTCCCTTCCTCAACTCTTCATAAAGAATGGCGAGTATTGCCTCAGAGTCCGCCGAACCCTTGAAAGAATACTTTCCTTCAAATTCCTTCTTTATCTCATCATAATTGTATATGTTTCCATTATGCGCAACCGCCAGACCCCCTTTCTGGGATGGCTGCGCATCTTTTTTAGATGAGATCTTAAGGTTTGTTGTTGGGTAGCGCACATGGAATACCCCGGCCTCTCCTCTTCCGCCCTTCACCTCCACTAGTCCAATATTTTTGTTTGTTCTTATCTTCTCTTTGTGGAGTACACTATAGCCCCAGGCATCCTCTCCTCTTGATTGGATGTACTTCAGCGCAAGAGTTCCAGCACAGACAATATCGGCAACACCTCTTCTTGAAAATAGCGCGACCACGCCGCAAGAATGCCTGAGCATGCTTTTGCTTCTCACTAAGAGTTTAAAATATTTGTTGTTATTACCCTCCCGTGTTTGATCTTCTCCAATCCTTTTGCGATGCTGAAAGATGCTTCAATTTGCTTGCAGAGCAGAAAAATTATTTTCGGGTGAACACAATAAAAAACAGCATTGAAGAATTTTTCTCTTTTTCCTCCCTAGCGCATGAAAAAACACCCATTCCATTCGCTTTTTCTTCCTCTTCTTCCCTCGGGCCCACATGGGAAAATTTCCTTGGCCATATACACATCCAATCCCTTTCCTCCATGCTTCCAGCTATTGCGCTCGCACCGGAAAAAAACGACATTGTTCTTGATGCCTGCGCATCGCCGGGCTCGAAGACAACGCAGATGGCCGCGTCCATGGAGAATGAAGGAGCGATAGTCGCCAACGACAGGAAAAACAGGCTTCCCCCGTTGCTTGCGAACATTTCCCGGCTTGGAGTTTTGAACACGGTTGTGGTTTCCCGGGATGCGAAAAAACCAATAAGAGAAGGATATTTTACGAAAGTTCTTGTGGATGTTCCATGCACTGCTCTTGGAGCATGGCAGAATGCATGGAAAAGATTCACTCCGGACATGGCAAAATCTCTCGGCCGGGTGCAGAAAGCAATGCTCATAAGCACATTTGACTCCCTAAAACCCGGAGGCTCGCTTGTGTATTCCACGTGCACATACACAAAAGAGGAGAACGAGGAGGTTGTTGCTTATTTGCTCGAGAAAAGGAAGAATGCAAAACTAGTAGGCATAGATATTCCCCACCAAATCCTTCATGAGAATGGATTGAGCGAGTATGGAAATGAGTTCAGGAAGGTTTGGAGGGTTTATCCATGGCATCTCCAAAGCGAGGGGTTTTTCATCGCAAAGGTGGTGAAGGAATGAGTTTTAACTTCAAAAGGTTTTGCGAGGAGAGATTCGGCATTGTTTTTCCAAAAAATATTGTATTCGAAGAGAAGAAGGAGGGGATAAGGGCCTTTGTGAAAACCCTTCTCCCGATTGGCATAAAGGGAAAAAGAGGGATTTTGGTTTACGCAAAGGGACCCACAAACGCATTCGCAAGAACATTCGGTAAACTTGCAACAAAAAACACTGCCGGCGTGGATGAGGCCGATGCAAAAAATCTTTTCCAAAATATAAAAATAAAAAACGCGGGGAACCTTGCAAAAAATGAATATTTTATTGTTTTTTTAAAAAACCAGCCGGTCGGAGTTGTTTTCTGCGATGGAAATTTTCTAATCCCTGCAAAGAACAAGCGCCCGCGCACTAAAAAATCACCGAAGAAGAAACATTTAAAAACTTTAACGCCGAATTTTTCTTGGGGTTAATTTGGGTTTTTTTGAATCAATAAAAAGAATATTCGAAAAAAAAGAGGAGAAATCATTAAAGCTAGAACCCGACACGCTCGCGGAGGTTGAACAAATGCCAAAAAAGAAAACGAAAAATAAAAAGGTTGCCAAAAAGAAGCGCTGCACTTACTGCGGTTAGGCGCCTTTTTCTTTTCTTATTTTTTATCCGCATGCTCACATTGGTGATTTTATGAAAAAAAATGAAACAACGATAGTTTTGGCTGTGGTCGCGTTCATCGCGATCGTTGGGGTCTTGATATACGGGATAGTGATGCCGCTTGTCCATGAAGAAGGGCACGGAGAAGCGCATGAAGAAGAGAAAAAAGGCGAAGGTTTTGGGCTTCTGCTAAAATCCGCAGAATTCATGAAGGGAAAAACAGCATACCAGTTCACAACACAGGAGAAGGTGGGCGATGTTGAGAAAACATTTTTTGTAACCCAGGACGGAGAGAACGCATATATAAAAGAAACGTTGTTGGGTATTTCTAGGGAGGTTTTTTACACAGAAAACGGCTCTATTCTCTGCTTTGATTTTGCGGGAGAGAGGTACTGCGACCTGGCGAATGAAACAAAAGAAATGCTGATAGTGGATGGGTTCAGAGCGGCGCTGTTTTCGGATAAAAGAGCTGAGATGGAAAGGAAAAGGTTTGAGATTCTTGAAAAAAGCGGCGGGCTGGAAATTTACTCCACAGAGAAGAGCAAAGCAAGCGGGAAGGACTGCACGCTGATAGAATTCAAGGCGGATTACAGCAAACTTTCTCTGTCCGGTCTTGAGGAGATAGGCCTTTCTCCATCAGACCCGGCGGTCTCGCTCGTTCCTTACTACAACTTGACCTACTGCATAGCTGAGAATGGGGAGGTTCTTTCAAAACAGATTTCATATGTCTACAAAGGACAGCAGATCGAAGAGAAGCTTACAATCGTTAACTCTGATTATGAAAGCTCAAACATCCCTCAACTTCCTCAGAATTTCACAGACCTGGCATCCTCGTTCGAGCGCCATTACAATATATTCAATGAATATTTTACCTGTCTTGGGTCATACGGAAAAGACAAATGCATTGCTTCTGTTGCGGTTAACCGCGCGCTCCCGGAAATGTGCGAATATGCGGAAGACAAAAACGCATGCTACGGGGCGTATGTTTCGTTCACGCTCAACCCAGCCATATGCGATAAATTTGAAGGCGAGCTGAAGGACCACTGCTTTTTTACGATAGCGTTGGGCAAAAAGGACGAATCGTTCTGCAGAAGCATGGCAAATGAAACGCTGGAACAGGAATGCATCGCGCATTTCAAACAGAACCAAACGCCATCAAACCAAACAGAATAATTTTTAACCTTTCCCCTTATCTCTCTTCTGGTGATAAAATGGATTGGTCGGTATTTGCTTCTGATGTTGTTCTGCCGGGGCTCGTTGATGGCTTCTTTGCTGCGCTGAAAATCCTGCTTGTTTTTTTAGTTGCCTGGATTGCCAGCGGGGTTTTCTGTGGCTTGGTGAGAAGAATCTCGGAAAACCTGAGGATAGAGAGAAAAATAAAAGACATGGGGCTTGGCGGTGCATTGCTCGGTTTTACCCTTACGGGAATCATCGAGTTGTTGCTTAAGTTCTACATCTATTTGTTTGCGGTGGCGATCGCCGGAAACTTATCGGGCATAACCGCGCTTGAGGTCTGGGGGTTCGGAGCGCTCGGGTACATACACGGCGCCGTACAGGGGGTTGTCCTCCTTGTGATAACGCTGTTCGTTGCGGACTATATAACCAACATAGTAAAGAAAAGCGATGCTCCATTCGCAAATGCTCTTGCGGTCGTGATTGAGGTGTTCATTGTTTACAACGGGGTTGTTCTCGCCCTTCCCACGCTCATGCCGTCCGCAGACACGACCCTGCTTAAATTGGGGTTCATGATAATACTCGGTGCATTCGCGGTTGCGTTCGCCATCGGTGCGGGGCTTGCGCTCGGGCTTGGTTTGAAGGACACCATTTCGAATATTGCCAAAAAGAGGCAGAAAACAATAGAAAAAATTCTTTCTTAATGCTGCCCCGGAATTTTTGACTGCGCGGACGTCAAGAAATCCACGGCTTAAAGGCCGTGGTCGTTTGACCGCTATTCGCTTCGCTTCTCGTAAAAGATAAGGAAAGTAGAAGGGCGGAAAAGCGAGGTGCGAGTTTTTTATTTATTTTGTTTTTATTTTTTGTTTTTTGCTGAAGCGGGTTTTTTCAGAGATAATTTGCAACAGGTTTAATGTAACTATAGTTACATAATCTTTTTATTCTCATCCTCCCAAATGTTTTTTATGCTCGCGAAAGCATTCCTTGAGCGGTTTAAAGAGCCGACAGAGACACAAAAAAGGGCAATTCCGTTGATCCTCAGCGGAAAGAATGTCCTGATTGTTGCGCCAACAGGTTCGGGAAAAACAGAGGCGGCAGTTCTTCCTGTTTTTGAGCAGATAAAAAACAAACAGCCGATTTCATTGCTTTACATAACGCCCCTCCGCGCGCTCAACAGGGATATGGAGCAACGGCTTGTTTATTGGGCAAATGTTGCGGGGGCAACAATAGAAGTAAGGCATGGGGACACTCCGGCGAAAATAAAAACAAAACAGGCAAAAAACCCTCCAAATGCCCTCATAACAACCCCGGAAACCCTTCAAATTCTTCTCGTCCTCCCGCAGTTCAGAAACCATCTCAAAAATGTTGGATGGGTGGTGGTGGACGAAGTGCATGAGCTTGTGGACAGCAAAAGAGGAAGCCAGCTCTCCTTGGGGCTTGCCCGTCTCTCTGAACTTGCGGATTTCAAAACAATCGGCCTGAGCGCAACCCTCTCCTCGCCGAAAAAAGCCGATTTGATATTCAACGGAAAACTTTACGATGTAGTTTCCGGGGGGGAGAAGGAATGGAAAGCGAAGGTAGAGATTGTTTCTGGAGACGAGAAAATAAAGGAATTTGTGCAGAAGCTTGCGGAAAAACACAAAATAATGGTTTTTGTGAATACGAGAAGCGAGGCAGAGCTTTACGGCTCTCTTTTCTCTGAATTTGCATTCGTCCACCACGGCTCCCTTTCAAGAGAAGCTCGGGAGGAGGCTGAAAAAAAGTTTAAGAAAGGCGAGCTGAAAGCAATTGTCGCAACCTCCTCCCTTGAGCTGGGAATAGATGTCGGCGATGTGGAACTGGTTGTGCAGATCGGCTCCCCAAAGCAGGTAAGCCGGTTCATGCAGAGGATGGGAAGGAGCGGCCATTCTCTAAAACAGGTTTCAAAAGCAATGATAATAGCGAGGAATGAGGAGGAGAAAAAAGAGAGCGAAGCAATAATAAAAAAAGCAAAAGAAGGATGGCTTGAAGAAGAAATGGAATTCATCAACCCGTTGGATGTGGTGGCGCACCAAATAGTTGGGCTGGCGTTCTCAAAAATCCCTCTCGCTAAAGTTCATGAAATATTAAAGAAATCGCACATCTATACTATTGACTTTGAAAAGAGTAAAATTATTGCACAATTTTTAGAAGAAAATGGGTTCATTTTTTTGAATGAAGATGGAACGATAAAGGCAACCACGAAAGGCAGGGAATACTACTTCAACAATGTTTCAACCATCCCCAGAGAGAGGCGCTTTCTTGTGAGAGAGGCCCAAAGCGGCAGCATAGTTGGCTATATAGATGAAAAATTCGCCTCCCAACTCTCCGAAGGCGATTCATTCATACTGAAAGGAAGGCCATGGCAGGTTGCGAGCTTGGAGGAGGAGATAAAGGTAATGCCGCTCTCCTCTGCGGCCATAACCGTTCCCAGATGGAAGGGGGAGGACCTGCCCGTAAGCAGGGAAGTGGCTAAAATGGTCTGCAATGACCTTTATGGCGAGGAAAAGGAGGATATCCTTGTTTACTATTCATGCCAAGGAACGCTGGCGAATAATGCCCTTCTCTCGGGCCTTAAAAGGGCTACTGAAGAACTGACGGGGGAGCAGGCGAACGGAATTTCGGATGCCTACAGAGTAATAATAAAACTGCCATTTCCGCTCGGGCAGCACATCCATAAAATAGAAAAATACAACATCCGCGCAATTGCAAGAAAAGCGGTTGAAGAGAGCTTCATCTTCTCCGTGAAGTTCACGCATGTCGCGAGAAGGTTTGGCATTTTAAAGGAAGACGCGCCTTTCAACCCGAGGCTTGCGAAATTCTTCAGAAACACGATCGTGTATGAAGAGGCGCTGAAAGAGGCGGAGAGATATTTTGATTTTGATTTTGAATTTTCTCCGGAGATTAGGGTTGTTGAGAGGTTCTCCAAACCCCTTCCCGTTGAGTTTTCGCCGGCAAGCTCCAGAATAGAAGCGTTCAAAAACGCTGTTGAGAGCCAGGGCGTAAAACTTTTTTGCGTTAATTGCAACGCAACAAAAATAACGACGATTGCAAGGCTTGAAGAAATGCCGAAATGCCACCGTTGCGGCGGCCCGATGGCGCTTTACACCGAGAAGGCAGATAAAAAAGAATTGGAATACAGGGCAAACCTAACGCTCGCATACGGAAAAAAAGCAATAGTTGCTTTGGCTGTTTTTGGAGTTGGCGCGAAAACAGCGGACAGAATTCTTAGAAAATTGCACCGGAATGAGCAGGGTTTTTGGCTGGACCTGATTGAGGCGCAAAAAACATTCTTAAAAACGAGAAAATACTGGGAGGCATAGCCAAGCATTTATAGGATTTATTTGATGTATGGGCGCTGAACCTCCTGGCAGCGATACTCGCGCTCATGAGCTACTTCATAGTGAAGAAATAGCCGGCCTTCTTTCTTTTTTATTTTTTGCGTTCTCCCACATGAAACTAAAATAGCTTCTATACGCTTCTGCGGCGGTTTTGTTTTCCACCAGTATCGCTTCCGGAGTTTTGCTCCATATAATTATTGCAATCTTGTTTCCGTATATATTCGTAACAACATTCGATTTTACTGTTTTCGGAACAAACCTGACCTCTGCTGTTTTTGAGGAAGCATCCCTCCTTCCCTCCCTTACCAAGCTCCTTACCTTTATTTTCCTTTTTTTCAACATCTGAACGAACCTCTGGGTGAAGGCGGGCATGCTTTTTTCAAGCTGGCCCTCCGACCCAAAAACTAGGTTTGGCTTCCCTTCATTGACAATATCCTCAAGAACCGTTCTTATCCCCCGCAGCCCTTTGAAAAGCCTTACATTCTCCTCAAGTTTTTTCTCTTTGTACTCTGCATTCAGGAGGGGCATCGTCTTCAGCAGGCCGTCCCGCTTCTCATCCACAAGTGCCAGGAGCTTCTCCGGAGAAGCGGGCTGGAACCATTTCACCTTCCCCACGATGACATAGCTTGCAAGCCCCTTTTCAATCAGAAGCTTCAGGGAGTTGTATGTGGATGTTCTATCTATCTGGGCAAGCTTAGAAACCTTACCTGCTTTCGCTGAGCCGAGCTGGAGGAGCGCAAAATAAACCTTCGCTTCGTTTTTTGAAAGCCCGCAGTTCTGCAGGACTTCTGCAACGTTCTTCATACTGTTGTAAAAATATTTACAACAAATTTTTAAATACATGCTAACGCGCTAAAGAAAGGGGTGGTTGGATGTTGGAGCAGCTTGCAAAGACGGAAAACAGATTTGAACTGATAAATTCTGAAGAGATGGCATGCATAGACAGGATAAACAGCAGCCTATATACCGGAGCTGTGGAATATTTCACAAAAAACGGGTTCTGCTGGGTGGAGGTGCCAACGCTGACGAAGATAACCGGCGCGTGCGAAAATGTAAACACGCTTTATTCCGTAGACCATTTCGGCGTTGAAGCGTACCTTGCGCAGACAGGCCAGCTCTATCTTGAGGCAAAGATTCCTTCGCATAAAAAGGTCTGGACGGTAATCGCCAGCTCAAGGGCTGAGCCGGAGGTTGACGGAAGGCATCTGAACCAATTCACGCTGCTTGAATTCGAGCATGCCGGCGATTTTGAGTCCCTTCTTTTTAATATAGAAAATCTCGTAAAAAGTATGGTCAAGAAAGCATTAGAAAACAATGAGGAAGATTTTGAATCCCTGGGTGTTGGTATTGACGGGCTTTCCTTCTATACGAAAAAATTCAACCGCATTACCTATACCGAAGCCATTGAAATGTTGAAGAATGATTTTGGGGCAAAATGGGGAGACGACCTGAAATCAAAACACGAGTTGTTTTTGGTTGATGCCCTTGGCGGCAGGCCTCTCTTCATAACCCATTACCCGAAGGAGATAAAATTCTTCAACATGCGCGTAAATGACGACGATGATAGGATAGTGAACAGCGCGGATTTGATAATGCCTCACAGCGGGGAGAGCGTGGGTTCGGCCGAGAGGGAAAACGACTATGAAAGGCTTGTTAAAAGACTGCTGGACAGCCCGATGTACAGAATACTTAAAGAGAGAGGGAGAAGCATAGATGATTTTGCCAGCTACTTAAACTTTGTGAAGAAAAACCCGATCCTGCATTCAGGTTGCGGAATCGGTTTCAACAGGATAAGCCAGAGTGTTATCCAGGCCAGCGATATAAGAATAGCGACAAACTATCCGCTGAACAGAGAGTCAATATATTAGATGGGCCGGATGGGATTTCCGCAAGACAAACCTCATAGGGGGCTTCGCCCCCTCGCGGTTTTTCCTCGATTTCCCCTTCACCCCCCAAAATTTTTATTCAAATATGAGGGGGTTACGGAGGAG
>Ga0136652_1000629_pt1 | contig 16426 bp, 11 predicted proteins | sample ConPoolayeEmetaG_FD_94864 | JGI IMG/M metagenome (GOLD analysis project Ga0136652, IMG submission 94864) | Hot spring microbial mat communities from California, USA to study Microbial Dark Matter (Phase II) - Cone Pool mat layer E metaG... ...
CGGCCGCGGCCGATCTTTCGGTCGTCAGCCTCGAGGAGGAGATGAAACGCTCTTATCTTGATTACGCCATGAGCGTGATCATCGGGCGGGCCATTCCCGATATCAAAGACGGCTTGAAACCCGTCCACCGGCGCGTTCTCTATGCCATGTATGAATCGGGGACGACTCACAACAAACCTTATAAAAAGTCGGCCCGGATTGTCGGCGACGTCATCGGAAAATATCATCCCCATGGAGATCAGGCCGTTTACGAAACGCTTGTCCGGATGGCTCAGGATTTCAGCCTGCGCTATGTGCTCGTCGACGGCCAGGGGAACTTCGGCTCCATCGACGGCGATCCGCCGGCGGCCATGCGCTACACGGAAGTCCGGATGGCCAAGTTGGCCGAAGAAATGATGGCCGATATCGAGAAGGACACGGTCAATTTTGTTCCCAATTACGACGAGAGTCTGACCATGCCGGAAGTCCTGCCAACGAAATTCCCGAACCTTCTGGTTAACGGCGGCTCCGGAATCGCCGTCGGCATGGCGACGAATATCCCTCCTCACAACCTGGCCGAAGTCTGCGACGGGCTGATGTATTTGATCGCGCATCCCAGCGCCTCGCTGGAGAAAATCATGGAATTTATTCCCGGCCCTGATTTTCCGACGGGAGGCTTCATCTTCAATAGACCCGGGATCAAGGACGCCTACCGCGACGGCCGGGGGATTATTCAGATTCGGGCCAAGTCGATTATCGAGCGGGGAGAAAAAGGGGAACGGGAGCGCATTGTCATCACCGAGATCCCTTATGCGATCAATAAATCCCGACTTCTCGAATCCATCGCCGACCTGGTCAACGCCAAAAAGATCGAGGGGATCGCCGATATCCGAGACGAATCGGATCGTGAGGGCATCCGGATCGTCCTCGAAGTCAAAAAAGGCGAACTCCCCGAGGTGGTGCTGAACAATCTTTACAAACATACGGCCCTGCAGACCTCTTTCGGGATCATCATGCTGGCCATCGTCGACAAACAGCCCAAGATGATGAGCCTTGTCGAGATGATGAAATACTTCATTTCCCATCGCCAGGATGTCATTCGCCGGCGAACGAGGTTCGACCTGAAGAAAGCCGAACTGCGGGCCCATATCCTCGAAGGCCTGACCATCGCGCTTGATCATATCGACGCCATCATCAAGCTGATCCGGGCGTCAAAGACGGTCGACGAGGCGCGGACGGGCCTGATGGAGCGTTTCCGGCTGACCCAGATCCAGGCCCAGGCAATCCTCGAAATGCAGCTCCAGAGACTGACCCATCTTGAGCGGGATAAAATCGTCCAGGAATACAAGGAGGTCAAGGCTCTGATCGCCAAGCTGAAGAAGATCCTCGGCTCGGATAAGCTTATCCAGGAAATCATCATCGGAGAGCTTAAAGAGATCAAAGAGAAATACGGCGATGAGCGGCGCACGGAAATCCGCGATGAGGTGATTACCGAAATCCGTCCCGAGGACCTGATCAAAGAAGAGGACGTCGTCGTCATGGCGACCCAGTCCGGGTACATCAAGCGGACCTCTCTTTCATCCTACCGCTTCCAGATGCGCGGCGGCAAAGGACGCCGGGGAATCAGCATGAAGGCGGAAGACGTCGTCGAGGACGTTTTCGTCTGCTCGACCCATTCTTATCTCCTTTTTTTCACGAACACGGGCCGGGTCTATTGGCTCAAGGCGCTGGAGATCCCCGACGTCGGCATCTCGGGCAGAGGAAAAGCGATCGCCAATCTGATCGAATTCCAGCCCGGTGAGACGATGACCTCGGTGGTCGCCGTTAAAGACTTTGAAGAGGAAAAATATATCGTCATGCTGGCCACCAACGGGCTGATCAAGAAAACGCCGCTCAAAGATTTCCGGAATATCCGACGCGGCGGGATTATCGCCATGAGCCTGCGACCGAAAAGCCAGCTGATGTGGTCGCGCCTGACCGACGGCAAGCGGGACATCGTCATCGCCACCCGGTTGGGCAAGGCGATTCGTTTCAGCGAGAAAGACATCCGGCCGATGGGGAGGGCAGCGGCGGGAGTCCGAGCCCTCACCCTGAACAAAAAAGACCAAGTCATCGGGATGGTGGCCATAGGCGATGAAGACAAATATATCTTCACCGCAAGCGAAAAGGGGTACGGAAAGAGGACGGAAGTCGGTTTCTACCGCCGACAGCGCCGCGGCGGAAAAGGGCTGATCAATCTCAAGATCACGCCGAAAATCGGTCCGGCTGTCGCGGTCCTCGGTGTGGCTGAAGAGGACGTCCTGATTGTCACCGAAAGCGGAAAGGTCATCCGGATCCCGACCAAGCAGGTCAGGGCATCGGGACGGGCCACTCAAGGGGTCCGCTTGATTCATCTTGAGAACAGCGACCGAATCTGTTCGGTGGCCAAGGCGGGGGAGGACTGAGCTTCGACGCTGATCCCGGCAGTTGGCGGGCGGCGAATATGATCTATTATATTTCACCCAGAGCCGCTCGTCAGGTGAGCCGGGGAAGGATGCCTGTTCGGTCGCAGGCCCGGGTTCTCATCCAGCCGATCATTTCCGGAGATACCTAAGACAGTTTTTTTATTGGATCATATTCCCTCGCCCCGTTGGGCAATCAAGGGGACGAGCCATGGTGTCCCGGAGAAATCGGAGGCAGGGAGGCCGATGGAAAGGGCCGACCTTTGGAAGGGAGAACGCGGAGCAGTTCCCCCCGGGTTGACTCGCTCACCAGAGAGTGTTAGTTTTGGTTTCCGAACGAGTTTTCCATCGTGACAGGAAGGTCGACAGAGCGGAGCATTCCCTGGAGCAGACGATGATTTCCCTTTCGTTTGGCCTCTATACGGATCTTTACGAGTTGACCATGGGTCAGACTTATTTCGAGATGGGATTGGCGGACGCTCCGGCTTGCTTCGATTATTTTTTCCGCACCAACCCTTTTGCCGGCGGTTATGTCGTCTTCGCCGGGCTGGCCGACCTGCTGGAGATTCTGTCCGAACTGCGGTTCAATCAGGAGGATCTCGAGTATCTGGAGTCGCTTGGTTTCGACGGGCGGTTTCTTGCCTGGCTGGAGAATTTTCGTTTCCAGGGAGATGTGTATTCTGTTCGGGAGGGAGAGGTCGTTTTCCCCCTCGAGCCGATTGTCCGACTGGAAGGAGGCCTTTTCGAGACCCAGTTTATCGAGACCTTGGTTCTCAATATCCTGAATTTTGAGAGTCTGGTGGCGACCAAGGCGTCGCGCATTCGGTTGGCGGCGGGAGACAGACTTCTTTCGGAATTCGGCCTCCGTCGCGCTCAGGGCTTCGGCGGTGTTTTGGCCAGCCGAGCGGCGATTATCGGAGGCTTCGACAGCACCTCGAACGTCTGCGCTGCCCGGCGCTACAATCTCAAGCCCGCCGGCACGATGGCCCATTCTTTTGTCGAAAGTCAGCCCGATGAAAATACGGCCTTCCGGAAATACGCCGAGAACAATCCCGCCAACTGCATTTTTCTTGTCGACACTTACGATACCCTGCGGAGCGGTCTCCCGAATGCCATTGCCGTGGCCAAAGAAATGGCCGCAAAAGGAAATCGCCTTCTCGGCATCCGCCTGGACAGCGGCGACCTGGCCTATCTCTCGAAAAAGGCCAGGCAAATGCTCAATGAGGCCGGACTTCCCGAGGTCAAGATCGTCGCCTCCAACCTGCTCGACGAATATCTCGTCAAGAGTCTGATCGAGCAAGGGGCACCCATCGATATCTTCGGCGTCGGGACGCGCCTGGCGACTGGAGCTCCGGACGGATCTCTTGACGGAATCTACAAGCTTTCGGCGGTCGAAGGAAAACCGAAGCTCAAGCTCTCCGAAACCAGAGCCAAAGTCACTCTTCCAGGCCGGAAAACCATCCATCGCTGCCTGGCCGAGGATGGGCGCTTTGAGGGCGATGTCATTTCCCTAGCCGATGAAACCCCTGTGCCCCTTATGGTTCATCCCTATGAAGCCGAGAAATCGCTCCTTCTTACGCCTTTTCTAAGGGAAGAGCTTCTGATCAGAGTTATGGAAAAAGGCACGATCATCCACAAGACCGCCGACGTCGCCGAGATCGCCGGCTACGCCCGTGAGAGGCTGAGCCGTCTTCCAGCCGAGTGCAAACGCTTTGAGAATCCCCATCTTTACAAGGTCGGCCTGAGCGAGAAACTGATCAGACTCAGGGACGAACTCGTCCGTAATCTCCGCCAGGAGTGATCATATGAAGACCCTGATTCTCGTCGATATTCAAAGGGATTTTCTGCCCGGGGGAGCGCTGCCCGTTCCCCGGGGAGATGAAATCATCCCTATCGTGAACGGGCTTCTCGGTCGCTTCGATCTCATTGTCGCCACCCAGGACTGGCATCCGCCGGACCACGCGAGTTTTGCCTCTGCTCATCCGGGGAAGAAAGTATTTGAGACCGTCTCTCTCGGCGGTTTCGAGCAGGTCCTCTGGCCCGATCATTGCATCCAGGGAAGCCGGGGGGCCGATTTTGCCGATTCTCTGAACTTGAATCCGGTGGAAGCGATCTTCCGCAAAGGAACGGACATCGGAATCGATAGCTACAGCGGTTTTTTTGATAACAGGCACCTGAAATCGACCGGACTGGGGGACTATTTAAAGGGCAGGAAAGCGGATCGCGTGTTTGTCGCCGGACTGGCGGCCGAATACTGCGTTTATTACACGATCATGGACGGGCTCGATCTCGGATTCGAAATGGTCCTGATCCGCGACGCCACCCGGGCCATCGCGGAAAAGAATTTTGAGCTCGCCCTCAGAAACATTCGCTCCCAAGGCGGCCGCGATATTCTGAGTCAGGAAATTTTCATCTGAAACGGGGCGAAAACCCGACCGTTTCTGCTTCTCCAAATGGCCGGCTTTCTTGTTTCCGCGGTTATTTCGCTGGCCAGGCCGCCGTGGGGCAGGCAACTTTTTTCTTGACAGCCAGCCGCCTGAATTCTACAATTTGCCCAACCTTTGATCGAACGGAGGGAAAAATGCCGGAGACTTTGGCTCAGGTTCTTCTGGAGACGCTGCAAAAATATCCTCGCCCCGATTTTATGCTTTTCAAGAAGGAAGGGAAATACGTGCCCCTCTCGACGCAGGAATTCGGGCGTCGGGTCCGGAATTTCTGCCTGGGCCTTCGAGACCTGGGATTGGGAAGGCAGGATAAAATCGTTCTCCTGTCGGAGAACAGGCCGGAATGGGTCATCTGCGATCTGGCCAACCTCTGTCTGGGAGCGATCACCGTCCCCATCTATACCTCTTTGGTCTCAGAACAGATCAAATACATCGTTGACGATTCCGACGCCAAGGCGGTCATCGTCTCGAACGAGGAACAGTGGAAGAAGATCGAGGCCATCCGGCCTTCTTTGACCAAGGTCCGGCATTTCATCACCCTGATGGATGAATCGCCGGACGGCGTCCTGACGGCCGCCGAGGTCATGAAGCGGGGCGAAGCCCGGGCGGAACGGGAGCCAGGGCTGTTCGAATCCCTGGCTTTGGCCGTCAGGCCGGAAGACGAAGCGTCTCTCATTTACACCTCCGGGACGACGGGAGTTCCCAAGGGCGTGATTTTGACTCATCGAAATTTCCTGAGCAACGTCGAAGCTTGCTCTCAAATTCTTGAGTTTTCCGATAAAGATACGGTCCTTTCGTTCCTCCCCTTGTCGCATGTTCTGGAGCGGATGGTCACGTTCACCTATCTTTACAAGGGATGCCGGATTGCCTATGCGGAGAGCATCGAGACGGTCGCCCAGAATTTGCTCGAAATCCGTCCGCACATCATGGTCAGCGTCCCGCGGGTATTCGAAAAAATTTATGCCCGGGTGATGGACAGCGTCTTGGCAGGATCGGCCCTGAAAAAGCGAATCTTTTTCTGGGCCCTCAAGGTCGGCAAAGAATACGGGAGGAGGAAACTCGCCGCTGCGCCGATCGGCCGGGGGCTCGAGCGGAAACGGAATCTGGCCCATAAACTCGTCTTTTCCAAAATCATCGAAAAAACCGGCGGTCGGATCCGGTTTTTCGTCTCCGGCGGCGCGCCCCTGTCTAAAGACATTGCCGAGTTTTTCTATTCGCTCGGTCTTGTCATTCTCGAAGGCTATGGTCTGACGGAAACATCCCCGGTCATTTCGGTCAACACTTTCGAGGCGATCCGGCTGGGGACGGTCGGCAAGCCCATTCCCGGAGTTGAGGTCAAGATCGCTCCGGACGGCGAGATCCTGACCCGAGGACCCAACGTCATGAAGGGCTATTATAAGAAGGAGGCGGAGACTAAGGAGGCATTCGAGGGGGGGTGGTTTCATACCGGCGACATCGGCCATTTCGACGAAGACGGTTTTCTCGTCATCACCGACCGAAAAAAGGATATCATCGTCACCGCTGGCGGCAAGAACATCGCTCCTCAGCCGATCGAGAACATCATCAAAACGAATCCTTACGTCAGCAATGTCGTGGTCATCGGCGATCGGCGGCGCTTTGTCAGCGCCCTTGTCGTTCCGAATTTCGAAAAGCTCGAGGAGTACGCCCGGGCGAGCGGCATCGCCTTTCGGGACAGGACTGAGCTCGTCGGCCAGAAGGCCGTGATCCACTTTATCAAGGCCGAAATTGACCGGGCCACCCCCAATCTCGCTTCCTATGAGAAGGTTAAGAAGATCATCCTCCTGGACAGGGAATTTGAAATCGAAAAGGGCGAGATCACGCCGACTCTGAAAGTCAAGCGGAATATTATCGAGAAAAAATATAAGGCTCAGATTGACGCCTTGTACGAAGAAGAAAAAAATAACGGCTAAGTCAGCCGGTTTCGGCCTCGACTTTCTTGCTCTCCTCTTCGGCTTTTGATTCCTTTTTCCAGTAGAGAATCCGGCCGCAGTTTTCGCAGAGAATCAGCTTGCGTGTGTCTCGAAGCTCGTTCAAGACCTGGGGGCGGATACGCATGTGGCAGAGAGAACAGAAATCATCCCTGACCGACGACAGAGCGAAGTGTCCTTTCTTGCGGTAGATTTTCAAATAGAGATTGAGTTGATCGGATGGAATTAGGGGAAGCAGGCCTTCCTTTCGTCGGACAAGCTGCTGGGACTTTTCTTCCATTTCCTTTTTTTTCTGATAAATTTCATCCTTTTCCTTGGTGAATTTTTCCCTGGCGGCGGCGAAGTTCTGGTTGGCTTCCCTGATTTCTTTTTGGATGTCGTCCTCGACAAGCATAGCGGCGATGAATTCTTCCTCCAAGTGGTCGACTTTCTGCTGGGATTCTTCGATTTCTTTCAGCAACGCGGTGTATTCTTTATTGGTCTTGACCTCGTTCAACTGCCTCTTGTATTTGGCAATCTGAGATTTGAAATCTTTGATTTGGGCTTCGAGCTCCCGCCTTTTTTTCTGGCTGGCCGCCATCTTATCCTTGGCGACAAGGGCAACTTGGGAGCTGGCTTCGATTTTGCGGTCGATTTCTTCGATCAGCGGGACGGTGCTTTCCAGGTACAGGGTGATCTGGCGGATTTCGTTATCGATCTCTTGGAGCTCGATCAGTTTGTCAAAATCGATTTCCACATCGTTTTCTCGGCATCGATATGGGCCTACCAGGATTCGAACCTGGGACCTGCCGGTTATGAGCCGGTAGCTCTTCCGCTGAGCTATAGGCCCTCGTCCCCTCTTATATCAGAAGTCGCGGCCGCAAGTCAAACCCCGGCGGCTCTGTGATGAATAGGGGAGAGTTAATAGTTGTTGGTAAAAGATCGGAGTTTGCGGCTCCGGCTGGGATGCTTGAGCTTGCGCAGAGCTTTGGCCTCGATTTGGCGGATTCTCTCACGGGTAACCTTGAACTGTTGTCCGACTTCCTCCAGCGTATGCTCGTTGCCGTCGCCCAGGCCGAACCTCATTTTCAGGACCTTCGCTTCCCTTTCGGTCAGCGACTTGAGCGCTTCCTCAATCTGCTCGCGGAGGTTGATATGGATGACCGTTTCGGGAGGAGAAGGCATGAGTTTATCCTCGATGAAGTCTCCGAGATGGCTGTCTTCTTCTTCGCCGATCGGCGTCTCGAGGGAAATTGGCTCCTGGGCGATCTTGATGATTTTCCGGACTTTGCTGACCGGAAGGTCCATTTTCTTAGCGATTTCCTCGCTCGTCGGCTCCCGGCCGATCTCCTGAACGAGGCTCCTCGAAACCCGGATCAGCTTGTTGATCGTTTCAATCATGTGGACAGGGATGCGGATCGTCCTGGCCTGGTCGGCGATGGCCCGGGTGATCGCCTGCCGGATCCACCAGGTGGCATAAGTCGAGAACTTATAGCCGCGCCGGTATTCGAACTTATCCACGGCCTTCATCAGGCCCATGTTTCCTTCCTGGATGAGGTCCAGGAACTGAAGGCCGCGATTGCTGTATTTTTTGGCGATCGAAACGACCAGCCTGAGGTTCGCCGCGACGAGCTCTTTCTTGGCATGATCGCTGACCTTTTTTCCCGTGCTGATCGCGCGGAGGGTTTTTCTCAGGTTTTCGGCGTCAAGCCCGACTTCCTTTTGAAAAGCCCGGATTTCCTTGTTGACGGCCCGGATCTTTTCTTTGAGCAAAGCGGCATTCTTTTTCGATCGGGTCCGGCTGAGAGAGAGCGTCAGCTCTTCCTTCTTTTCCTCAATGGCGTTGATTTGGCGGAGCTTTTCCCGCAGGAGATCGATGATCTTTTCCCTTTCCGAAGGACGGATGTTCAACTCCCGGATCAGCCGGCTCATCTCGACGATGATCCGGCCGCGGGCGAAGTTCTTGTTCTTCGCCAGCGAGATCCGATCGAGTTTCTGGGACAGCTCCATGATGGTCTTGATTTTGGCCGCGATCTGCTTTCTCTTCTCTTCCAGCCTGTCCTCCGTGATCTCTTCCTCACTCAGGTCGAACATTTCGAGCAGCGCGATCGGGCTGGTCTTGATCTGTTCTTCGAGGGAGAGAACCTGATTGAGGACGATCCGGGTTTTCGAAAGGGCCTTGATGATCGCCTTTTCGCCGCGTTCGATCTCCCGGGCGATGGCGATTTCGCCTTCCCGCGTCAAGAGAGAAATATTGCCCATCTCGCGGAGATAGAGCTTGACGGGGTCAGTGGTCCGCTCAAGCCCGGTGACGGCGACCGTGTCCGGTTTCTGGCTGCGGATGATTAGATCCTGCTTCTTCCCGTCGAGGATTTTGATTCCGTAGTCGTCCATCGAGCTGAGAAAATTGTCGAAATTGGCCTCCGATTCCATCTCGTCGTGGAAGGTTCTGTCGATCTCCTCGAACAGGAGATAGCCCTGCTTTCTTCCCTTAGAGAGAAGCTGACTGATTTCGTCTTTGGGATATTTATGCTCAGAGGACAAGGGGGGCACCTCTTTCTTCAAATTCCGGATCTTTCCCTTTGTTGATGGAGTCGATTGTCATCTCGTCTGTTTTACATGGTCATCATTTGCTTGGTCAGGCTCTGTTTTTGGGAGAGGAGCCGGCGAAGCTCGTCTTTCTGACCGCTTTTTTCGCAGCGGACAATCTCTTTTTGCAAAGCCTGAAGCCTGGTCTGCAAGAAAGCCTTCCTCAGGCTGATCAGGCAGTCCAGGGCCTCCTCCGCTGTTCCCGGCCTGGCTTTTTCGAGCATCGCCCGGGAGATGTGCTGCGAGAACTCTTTGCCCACGGCTCCTGCCAGCTCAGACAAGGTGATCTTTTTCCCTTTTCGATGCTGATCCAAGATAAAGAGGAAGGCCGGTTCGCTTTGAGTTCCCTTGAAGTCTTCCGGCCGAGCCCGGTCAAGGAATCCCGAACAGGCTTCCGGATTTCCGAGAAGGATCTGGAGGAGCCTCTTCTCCGCCGGCAGGAAGATTGGTTTCTCTTCCCTCGGTTGCTCGGAAGATCGCCTTTCGATGATCTGACGGAGCAGGGCCTCATCGACGGAGAGCCAGTCGCTCGCCTGCCGAAGGTACTCGCTCCGGACGATAGAATCGGGGATCTTTTCGATTTCTGCGACCACGCTCTTGACGATGCGCGCTTTTTCTTCTGGGACACTCATTTTTCCGCTGCGCACGGCGGCGGAGACCAGAAACTTGAGACCGGGAATGCTTTCCCGGGCAAGTGTTCGATAGGCCCGAGAACCGTATTGGCGGATAAAGCGATCCGGGTCGAGATTCTCGGGCAGAATCAGAACACGCGCGGACACTCCCGCTTGGAAGCAAATCGGGATCGACCTCAGAGCGGCCTTCTGCCCCGCTGCATCTCCGTCATAGTTGATGATAAGGTTTCCCGAAAATCGTCTGACCAGTTCGACCTGGTTCGGGGTCAGGGCTGTTCCCAGAGAAGCGACGACATTCGGAATGCCTGCCTGGAAAAGAGAGGCAAAATCGGTGTATCCTTCGACCAGGATCGCTTCCTCCGCTTCTTGAATTGCCTCCTTTGTCCAGTTCAGCCCGTAGAGGATTTTTCCTTTAGAATAAACAGGCGTGTCCGGGGAATTGAGGTACTTCGGTTCGGCCGAGAGAATGGTTCGGCCGCCGAAACCGAGAAGCTTGCCCGTGAGGCTGAAAATCGGAAAAATGACCCGGCCGCGGAAACGGTCGTAGAATTCCGGCTTTTTCTTTCCGGGAAGAGCCAGCCCCGCCTGTTCGAGAAGCTGCGGATCTGTCCCTGCTCCCTGAAAATAACTGACCAGGGCATTCCAGGAGTTCGGAGCGTATCCGATCCTCAGCTTTTCGATCGTGTCTTTGGAAAAGCCCCTTTTTTTCAAATAATCGAACGCCACTTCACCTTCTTTGGTCTGGAACAAATTCCGGCGGAAAAATGCCAGGGCCAGCTCGTTGATCTTGGAGATTTTTTCTTCGAACTTGACCATGGCGGGGGAAAGCCCTTTTTTTGGCGGAAGGGTCACATGAAATTTCTCGGCCAGAAAATTCAGCGCCTCGGGAAAGGACAGGTTCTCCTTTTCCATGACGAGAGTAAAGACATCGCCGCCCGCGCCGCAGCCGAAGCAGTGAAAAAGCTGTTTTTCGGCGTCGACCGTGAACGAGGGGTCCTTCTCGGAATGAAAGGGACACAGACCGACATGTTTCCGGCCGCGCCTTTTTAAGGCCGTATAAAGGGAGGCGACGGAAACGATATCAGCCGCCTGCCGGACTTGATCGATCGCTTCCATTCGAGGCGCCGTTTCGGCGGAAAGAGGTCTTAATATATATAGGCGGCGAAGCCGCGGTTGTCAAGTGAACGAGGCCTTTTTCCTTGATTTTCAAGATGTTATTTCAAAGCCATTGCCATTCGGCCGGGGCCTTCTTGTCATTTCAAAGATGGTTGATCAGGCTGGCCAGGTAAGCTGCGCCAAAGCCGTTGTCGATGTTGACCACCGCCACGCCTCCCGGGCAGGAATTGAGCATGGCGAGGAGAGCGGATATTCCTTGAAAACTTGCTCCGTAGCCGATGCTCGTGGGCACGGCGATCACGGGAACACTCACCAGGCCGGCAACGACACTGGGCAGGGCTCCCTCCATGCCGGCCACGGCGATGATCAGGCGAGCCGTCCGGATCTTATCGATTTCTCCGAACAGACGGTGGATCCCGGCCACGCCCACGTCGTAGATTCTTTCCACATCGTTGCCCAGCATGTCACAAGTGACGAACGCTTCTTCAGCCACGGGAATGTCGGAGGTGCCGGCCGTGACGATGACGATTTTCCCCCTCCCGCGGTCGGGTTCTTTCTGTTTGAGGTAAGCGACCTTTCCCAGCGGATTGTACAGGCAGCCCGGAATTTCGTTTTTCAACTCTTCGTAAACCTGGGGTTCGACCCGGGTCAGGAGCAGGCTGTTCCCTCGCTTGGAAATTTCTCCGGCAATCCGGCGGATTTGCTCGGACGTTTTTCCAAGGCCGAAAATGATTTCCGGAAATCCCTTCCGAACCTCACGGTGGTGATCGATTTTGGCAAAGCCCAAATCCTGATAGGGATAGTCCTTGAGCCTGAGAAACGCTTCTTCCGGAGTCAGCTCTTTATGAAAGACCTTTTCCAGGATCTCTTCGAGCTCTGTTTTCACGCTGTTATTCTACCATACGGGTCGCTTTCGACCAAATGGGGGTAGCCAGGGCAAAGGATTTCGGCTATACTGAAGCCGACCCATGTTTACCCGGTGGACGATCGAGCGCGAAGTCTCTTTTTCCGGAATCGGAGTTCACTCAGGAAGGAATGTCGCCGTCGTTCTGAAGCCGTCCTCGAGGGGAAAGATCATCTTTCGCCGGACCGATCTCGGCGGCCTTGAAGTCGAGGCCAACCCGCAGGTCAGCCAGGCCGGAAACTGCACGTCCTTGGATTCGGGAACTTGCCGCATCCGGACGATCGAGCACCTCATGGCGGTCCTTTTCATTCTCGGGATCGGCAGCCTGGAAGTGGAAACGGACGGAGAAGAGATTCCTATCCTCGACGGCAGCGCGGCCCCCCTTGTCCGTTACGTTCTCGATGCCGGTGTCAGAGCCGTTGGGGATGCCAGAAGGGCTGTTCGGGTCGTCGAGTCGATGTTGATCGAGGAGGGGAAGGCGAGTTTGAGAATTTCGCCGGGCGATGATTTCGTGGTTCGTTATGCGATCGAATTCCCTCATCCCCTCATCCGTCGTCAGGCGCTCGAATTGCGTCTCGGCCGCGGCCAATTCATCAACCAAATCGCCCCGGCCCGAACGTTCGGATTTCTCGGCGATGTCTCCGACCTGAGGCGCCGGGGCCTGGCGCTTGGAGGATCCTTCGCCAATGCGGTGGTTCTGGACGAAAGCAAGGTCATCAGCGGGCCGCTGAGGTATCCAGACGAGTTCGTCCGCCATAAAGTCCTCGATTTCATCGGCGACCTGGCGCTTTTCGGGTATCCTCTTCTTGGCCGTTTCGAGGTCGAGCGGGGAGGACACCGCGTCCATCTGGCGGCCGTGCGCACGTTGGTCGAAAACCCCGACCTCTGGGTTTTTGAGGATCGTCTTTGGCCGTCGTTTCTTCAGGAGTCGCCGCCTCGTCTTGCCAGCGGCGGTTCGTTGGGCTAAAATAGCAAAAAATAAGATCACGGGAGGAGTCCTGAGGTGAAAGACGAGAAGAACCCCAAGGATATCTATGGGAAAGCGATCGCGGCTTATGAGGAAGCCATGCGGGAATTTCATAAGGGGAAAATCGATCGAGCGAAAGAACTGCTTAAAGCTTTTCTGGAGAAGCACGAAACGGAGAAAGAGCTCGTCGATCGAGCCAAAATCTACCTCCAGATCGCCGCGAAACAGGGGAAGAGAGAAATCGTCTCTTTGAAGACGCCTGAAGATTACCTCAATTACAGCGTCGTCCAGATCAACAGCGGCGCCTGCGATGAGGCTCTCAAGATCCTTGAGAAGGCCCTGGATATGAAAGCCGATGAGGGAAAAGTCTATTATCTCATGGCTGACGCTTACATCCGGCTCGGGAAGTCCGATGAAGCCATGGAGTGCCTGAAAAAGGCTTTCCAGAAAGACAAAGTTTACAAGACGATGGCCCAGAATGAAGTGGATTTCAAGCCCCTTTGGGATGACAAGAAATTCAAGCTGATCACCCGGATGACATGAGCCGAAGTCTTTTCGCCCTTTTGTGGGTGCCGGCCGGCCGCGCAGATCGGAGTCAACCGGAAGCGCTGCCCATTTTGGGAAAATCATTTCTCGCCGTTCTCCTCGATTCGGTTTCTCGTCTAAAGCCTGTTCAGACCGTTCTCATTGCTCCCTCGGGAGCCCGCAAGCTCGAGCCCGACTCGATCTCTGCCGGACTGAAAGTCGTTTCCCATAAGCCCGGCGCGGGTATTGCTTACGCCCTCAAATCTGCTTTGCCTTTTTTCCAATCAAGAAAGAAAAGCCGGGTAGATGTCCTCTTGGTCGATACGCGGTTTCCGCTACTGACTTCTCGGACGTTGAAAAGCTTACGCCACCGGCACCACGGACAAAACTGTGATTTTTTAGCTCTGGCCGCTTCGACGGGCACTCCTGCTCTGGCCGCCGATTTGGATGCCCTGGCCGAGGTCGCTTCCCAAGCCACGAAGCTTAAGTCCGTCGGCGCTGATCTTCCGAGCTTAATTCGAGCCGCAGGCCGGTCCGGGAAAAAAACCGGCTACTTTGCCCTTCCCGATCCGGAGGAAGCCGTTTTTCTGACTTCATCAGCCGCGTTTCGCCAAGCTGTCGGCGTTCTTAGGGATCGGGAGATGCGCCGGCTTGAATCTCGCGGGGTCATCCTTCTCGATCCGGCTTCCACCTGGATCAGCCCGGATGTGCGCATCGGCCGCGGCACCGTCATTTATCCCTCCGTGATCATCGAGGGCTGCTCGCGAATCGGCCGGGACTGTCTGATCCAATCTTTCGTCCGCATGGTTGACACCCGGGTCGGCGATCGGGTGAGGATTCTGGGCTCGACGGTGATCGAGAAAAGTGTGATTGAGGACGATGCCCAAATCGGACCCTTTGCCCGTTTCCGGCCGGGAACGAAAATTCAAGACGGCGCCCGGGTGGGGAATTTCGTCGAGATGAAAAACACGATTTTCGGCCGGGGTTCAAAAGCCGGGCATTTGTCCTATCTCGGGGATGCCCTCATCGGTGAGAAAGTCAACATCGGCGCCGGGACGATCACCTGCAATTATGACGGTCTGAGAAAGAGCCGGACGATTATTGAGGACCGAGCCTTTATCGGTTCGGGGACGGAACTTGTTGCGCCGGTCAAGGTCGGTCGAGGAGCCTACATCGGTGCCGGATCGACGATCACCAAGGATGTCTCGCCAGAGGCCCTGGCCGTCTCCCGCAGCGGGCAGATTGAGAAACCCGGCTGGGCCAAGAGGAAACTGAAGAAATAACGCCGGCACCGGCGCCGCCATTCCAGTCGGGGGGAAAGAGTTATTTCTTTTTCGGCGCGGGTTTCTTTTTCGCCCGGGTTTTGGGCGCGACCTTCGGCTTTGCCTTTTTCCCGTACATGGCGATGAATTTTTCTGTCAGGTCTCGAGCCTCGGTATCGGTATACTGCTTGGGGGGCGATTTCATGAAGTATGAAGACGGTCCGAACAGGGCGCCCGAAATCCCGTTGTTCAGGGCGAGCTTGGCGCAGCGGATGGCATCGATGACGACTCCGGCCGAATTCGGCGAGTCTTCGACCGAAAGCCGGCAGTCGAGATAAGTCGGAACGTCTCCAAAATGGCGGCTCTCGATCCGCAAGAAGCAGAGTTTGTTGTCTTTCTGCCAGGGGACATAATCGCTCGGTCCGACATGGACGTTGTCCGGGTCGATGTCCAGGCCGCGGGCCCGAATCTGGGAGGTGACGGCATTCGTCTTGGAAATTTTCTTCGAGTGGAGTCGTTCTCTCTCCAGCATGTTGAGGAAGTCGGTATTTCCGCCTGTGTTCAACTGGTAGGTCCGCTCGATCGGCATGCCCCGGTCAAGATAGAGATTGACCAGAGTCCGGTGGAGGATGGTCGCCCCGACCTGGGATTTGATATCGTCGCCGATAATCGGCAATCCCCGGCTCTCGAATCTCTTCTGCCAGTATTTCTCGCTGGCAATGAACACCGGGATGCAATTGATGAAGGCGCAGCCGGCTTCGAGGACCTGCTCGACATACCATTTCGTCGCCTCTTCGCTGCCCACGGGCAGATAGCTGACGACGACATCCGTCTTGGTCTCTTTGAGGATGGAAACGATGTCGGCGGTTGATCCCGGAGCTTTCTGAATGATCTGAGAAAGGTACTTGCCCAGCCCATCGTGAGTCATTCCCCGCTGAACCTTGACGTTCAGGTTGGGCACGGAGGAAAACTTCGTCGTGTTGTTCGGCCAGGTAAAGATCGCTTCACTAAGGTCCTTGCCGACTTTGTTTTTATCGATGTCGAAGGCGGCTGAAAATTCGATATCGCGGATATGATAGCCTCCCAGGTTGACATGCATCACTCCGGGAATGAAATCCGTTTCCTTGGCATTCTTGTAATACTCGATTCCCTGGACGAGAGAAGAGGCGCAATTTCCAACGCCGATGATGGCGACGCGGATTTTATCCATGGTTTCAAACCTCCTTGTTGTGATTCTTTTGGATCTCGATTTTTCTCACATAAAAAACTCTCTGGAAAGCGGTCAAGTTTGAGATCAGGGCGATGACCAGCAAGACAGCAATCATGGCCTGGTCAAAAACCGTGAACAGGCTTCCCAGGCCGGCGGCGAGAACGAGAAGAACCATTCTCTCCGCCCGCTGCATGAACCCCACCCGACATGGGATGCCGAGACCCTCTGCTCGCGCCCGGGTGTAGCTGACCATGGCCGACCCCAGAAACGTGAAAAAGACAACCCAGAGCGGCCAACGGTCGCGGAAATAGATCGCCAATCCGAGATAGATGAAGAATTCCGAGTAGCGATCGAGGGTCGAGTCAAAGATGGCGCCATAAAGGCTTTTTTTATGGGTTTCTTTTGCGACCTGGCCGTCCAGGATATCGA
>Ga0136652_1000631_pt1 | contig 16368 bp, 16 predicted proteins | sample ConPoolayeEmetaG_FD_94864 | JGI IMG/M metagenome (GOLD analysis project Ga0136652, IMG submission 94864) | Hot spring microbial mat communities from California, USA to study Microbial Dark Matter (Phase II) - Cone Pool mat layer E metaG... ...
GATTAGCGGCGGCGAGCGTGTTGCTCTTGCTATTGCGTTGCGTTTAGCTATTGCGCTGGTGCTCTCTGGGAAAGTTGAGACCATAATTATGGATGAGCCTACTACGCATCTTGATGAGGAACGCCGAAAAGAACTTGTCAACATCTTAAACTCCTTCTTCCGAGAAGGCGGCAGAATAATACCCCAGATGCTCATAATCACCCATCACAACGAAATACAGGAAGTAGCGGACATAGTATACACTGTGAAAAAGACTGACGGCTACTCCTGCATAGAAGCACTTTTGCACTAAAAGACAATATCCCCAAACTTGCTCTTCAATGAATCGAGAGTTTGGCTTCTCCGAAAGGGAGCATCAACGTTTTCTGGGAATGGGTACTAAACAGTTTTATTAATTGGACGCTTAAGTAGAAGGCGATGAAGACAGGCTTTTGCTTAAAAGCTGTCGAAGCTTATGAGGGTAACGTATGTTTATATGGTGATAGTTACAAAGCTCGAGTTTTCTATGTCACGTTTTAGATTTGGAAGAGCGAACTGTGCGAGATATAGTGCTTTGCTTAAGAGTTTCTGGTATGCCTCTTTATTCAATGGTTCCAATCCGTGAGCTAAAATTGAACAGTTCCGCTTTGATAGCAGATTTCCTAATTCTTTATCCTCTATGAATTTTTTGCCAATAATATCTTCTTTGGCTACGAGTAATTCATAGTCTTTTTCAAGCCCAATTTTTATTGTTTCACTGGTTCCTGTGATTCCCCATTTTCCGCGTAAAACGTTCGGTATCTGTTCAGAGTATAGTTTTGATGGTTCGAGCTTGTGTTCTTTGCGTAACCGATACTGAGCTATCAATTCTACTGTGCGATACAGCCTTGCTACCGCATCATCAAATTTGTGTTCGATGTCTCCTCTTCGTTTCGCATTGTTTATCAAATCAGCTATCCAATAAGGTTCTTTTTCCTCAGCCTTAAGCAGTTTACCCAAGAAACTTTTGTTTTTATCGAATTCTGATAACCTCACGGACTTGAGTGACTTAAAGGCGATATCGTGCTGAAATTTATCCCATGCAGAATAAGCTATTGCTGCTTTTCGCAAGGTTGCCATGCTTTCTTTGAGGCTGTTATCTGCTGTAATTTTTGTGATGGATGCTATTAGCGCTAAGGTCGTGTCATACCTGCACTCGTTAAAGAATTTTGTCGCTTCGCTTAATCGTTTTTCAGAGATTATGAAAGTGGGGCGCACAGCTTGTACTTCTTCAGTTCCTCTTATCACTAAGCCGTTTTTTCTTTTTCCAGTAATATAACTTAGAGTGCCAACCTCAAAGATAGTGCTCAAAACGGCAAGGGCGCTTGTCATTGCCTTTGTTCCTGATGTGAAGTCAACTATCACATGGTCAAATTGGTTCCGTATTTCTGAGAACTTGGGTTTCAATTCTTCATAAACTCTGTGTATGCTATCTGGGTTGCTCAATTCAATTATTTCATGTTCGCAAGTTATTTCTGGCAAAATTAGTTTTAGCGTGTTTAGACTTTCTTTGCTTACAACAAAAAATGTTTTTGCGGGATTATGGTTTTGAACGCTGAACGCTATCGCCCCTGCTAAACTCTTACCTGCTTTTTTGTTAGATCCTGTGCCGGTTCCAACACTGATTAGTAAACCCTTTTCCAATTCGATCCATTTCCATAGCGTTGTATTTTTGCTGAAATGTTCCCTGACCTTATTTGTGGCTGCAAATTTTATAAGCTTTAAACAATGAATAAAAGTAATGGGTTTGATTGTTGGAAAGCATAACTCTCGAAGTTGAGGCAATTACTCCTTTATTTATAGCAGGTGCTGATCAAGCATACATTGAGGGGGAAGGTTTACGTCCTCCAACTCTAAGAGGGCTTATGCGGTGGTGGTTTAGAGCCATAATGGGTGGAATAGTTGATGCTGGAACATTACAGAAAAAAGAAAGCGAAATATTTGGCTCAACAAACGCGCGTTCCAAGGTTCGCATTATTACCAATGCTCTTGACAAACCAGTAGGTATCAATCAAGTATCTGCTCTCAATGAATTAAGATATCTTTGGTTTTCGATTTACATGCAGAAGTCACGTGGCCAAAGAATAAGCTGTTATCCGCCGGGAAGCAAATTTTCGATTACCTTAATCTCAGATAACTCATCTATTTTGAGTACTGCAGCATGTACCCTGTGGAGTACTATTTATCTTGGAGGCGTTGGTGCCAGAATGAGGCGAGGAGCTGGTTCGTTTCGGGTTCTCAAAGCTGAAAAAGCTGCTAACTATTGTAATTTCTCTTTCAAAGGTTCAAATATCAACGCCGATGCGAAAAATTTTCTTGAAAATAATCTCAAAATCATTTTTGATAACTTAAAAAGCGGCTATTCACATCTCAGAAAGCCTAATGGGCAACTTGATTTTTGTGTGCTATCAAGAAAAACATCCGAAATAGCTTTAATAAATAACCTTTTTTCTCGGTATGAAAAAGGTCTGATTGAAGTCAGCAATGTCTATCAGCAATTTAGGAGTGGGCGGAACAGATTTGGCAAGAAGATTGCACCTGGTATTCCGAGGCAAGATAGAGTTGTTTTAGGTCTTCCTATTCAACGCCTTAATGAAAGAGATAGACTTGCCTCCCCTTTTCATATTAGTGTGATGAAAGTTGGAAATGGGTACGCAATTCGTTTAGTCAAGTTTCACACTTCTATTCATCCACATTTTAAGGGAAAATCCTCCTTATTGAAGAAACAACTGGATTCTTTTGATGCTCAACTGAGAAGGCGTTTTTCAATCACACCTATACAAATACCTGAGGTGACTTAAGCGTGGGTAATTTCTGGGATTTAAAATTAGCAGGCTTTCTTCACGACCCTCCTGACAAAGCATTAAGAATAGCTGGGCATGAACAACGACGTGACCAGTTCCTTTTGGAACCTCTCGGAATAAAGATAACCCCCATTGTGAAACAGGCAGATTACATCTCTTCTGCAATGCAAAGAATCAACATTTTTGAAGAACTAGAGGGAATCGTAGTAGACTGCTCTTCGAGAAGCAATGTTCCGAGATTTCATCACACCCTCTCTGCACAATTCAAAGAAGCAGAGATAGGTAAATGGATATCAAGTCAAGGGTATGAAAAGAGTTTAATGGACAAATCTTGGAGCAACAGACTCTTAAAGATGAAATCCTCAGATTCCAGAAAGACTTACTATACAATATGGCGTCTTTTGCCTTTTTTAGACCTAAACTACTCGGACCTTCCAGCAGAAACCCGAATGCCTGATCACACAATCTGGGACCATCTCGACATCACAAGCGCACTAGTTCCAACAGTGGAGAGCGGAGCAGCACTTTTCGCTTTCAAAGTAGCTCCAGTTCAGGAGTTTATTGAGAAATCAAGAAAAGCCTCTGACTTGTGGGCAGGGAGTCACATCTTAAGTTATCTGGTTTTCAAGGCTTTGACTGCAGTCGTTGAAGAATGGGGACCTGACGCAGTAATATTTCCCAATCTTAGAGAACAACCCTTAATGGACTATTGGCTTAATAACAATCAAATAGCTGTTAGTTACCAAAAGAAAGCTCTCGAAATCTCTAATATTCCAAACACATTTCTCGCGCTGATTCCCAAAGATAAAGTCCGTGATACCGAAGAAAATGTGAGGCAACATTTTGTCGAAAGTTGGAAGCAAATAGCAAACAATGCTAGAGAGGAATTAGCGAAAAAAGGCATACAACAAGATGAGTGTTTTGAGCGAATTTGGGAAAGACAAATTATAAATGCATTTCAAGTGACAACAGCATGGTTTGAATGGCCTTCTCCAATGAATGACTCCAAAGTAGTGAGTAGTTGGTTTACAACCATAACGAAGGGTGAGTTTAAGTTACCTCCCGACCTCGTAGGCAAATATGAGAACTGGCTTAGGCAGTATAGCCTAGCAGAAAAAGATTCTGAACTCAAAGGAAAATACTCACTCAACGCTGGTGCACTTTATGGATTGTACTATGAACTCCTTGGTCATCTGTTAAAGCAAAAGTCCAGATTATTTGAGAGTGAACAAGAACCTGAAGAAGCCGGCTCGGAAGTTTCAGGCAGATGTAGTTGCTGTGGAATCAGGAATCCCGTCCATACAGAAGACGTCCCAATCGGTAAGTACTGGGGAAATATTCAAGTCTCCTTAAGGGGCGACTTTCGAGAAAAAGAAAGATTATGCGCAGTTTGTTTAGTGAAACGCTTATACAAGAATTACTTCTTCAAGGAGTTTGGCATTAGAAAAGAATCTTTTTCTGTTGCTACAATAGCAACAAAGACTTTTGTTGAAGAGTGCAAAAATAACAGAGAACTTACACAAGGCTTCTTAGATCTCTGGAATGCAGAAATCGGTAGACAGATTAGACCTATGGCAGACGACATAGACGATTTTGAAGGTGAATGGCTATACAAAGAATCTTACTCACAAACATACCTAAGCAATATAGGCATCAAAGCTAACGAAGCCAAGATAGAAGAAATCAAGATGAAACTTGACGAATTATACAAGGCAGTCTTTGACACGGATAAGTCTCCTCCGAAGTACTATGCTATTCTTATTATGGATGGCGACAGAATCGGTGAAAAACTCCGCGGTAAAGGCTTGCCAAAAGTAAGCAAGTTCTTGCATTATTCCATAGATCGCGAATTGGAAAAACATGAGAAGTACCGCTCCTTCTTAGATTCAGATAGAATATTGAATCCTAATGTTCATATCGCTATCAGTCGGGTGCTCAAAGATTTTTCAATAAAAATTGTTGATAAAATAATCAGTAAATATCAAGGTAGCCTGATCTACTCAGGCGGTGACGACCTCCTTGCGTTCTTACCTGCGGAAAAAGCGCTTGAAGCCGCCAAAGATGTGAATGAAGCTTTTGGTAAGGATTTCTGTGAGGTTAATGGAGAGAGAATAATGCTTATGGGAAAAGGCTCTACGATGAGTGCAAGCATAGTCTATGCGCACTATTCGTACCCCTTGTACGATGCTTTAGCAAAAGCTAGACAAGCATTGAAAAAAGCAAAAAACGAATATGGACGTCAAGCGTTCGTTCTAACGTCGCTCAAAAGATCGGGTCAGATAACGTCTGCAGGAGCGAAATGGCCTATTGCTCAACCAATGATAGACATAGCTTCGAAAGTTTCAGATCAAGAGCTAATTTTTCCCAAATTCATTTATGAACTTCTTCAAGAAGCTCCGATTCTAGGAGGTATCAGTGAAGAAATATGGTCTTCTTACCTTAGGCAATTACTTGCAAGACATGTGAATGAAAAGAATGTGAAGGGTCCTAAGAAGGAAGAAGTAGTAGACTCTGTTGTTAGAGCAATTGTCAAGAGTGTTCAATCTCTCAAAGAGATCAACGACGATAAAGAGAAAGAGGGTAGAATTGTCATCAATGTACTTGCTGAAGTGGGAAATATCCTGAAAATATTGTACGAAGCAAAAAGAGGTGACTGAGATGAAGTTGCTTTTGGAGCCCTTGGACGTTCTAATGTTTAGGTCCTCGAGACCGTTTTTCAGAGGAGAACAAAACGTAGCGGAATCTGGTCATGTTAGTCCTTCAACATTCGCAGGTGCTGTTAAGACCAAACTATTGCTAGATTATAATCCTAATCCTCCAAAAGAATGGTGGAAGAAATCCGAATTCCAAAAAATTGCAGAGGTGATTGGCAGTCCAGAAAATGAGGGAAAAATTAGTCTACGCTGTGCTACGTTTGCTAACTTAAGGACTTTTGAAGAGTATTTTCCACTACCGTTGGATATCGTATTTTCGGAAACCAGCGGTTCCGCCATGTTGCTTAAACCTTTAGAGAGCAAACCCCTCACTTTAGATACAGCATTATATTCTTTGGGTTCTGAGTCGTTTTATGTTGACACCAAACCTGTTTATCTAGCAAGACAAGGTTTACTAAGCTATCTTCAAGGGGACATGTCTGTCGAAAATAAGCGGTTCTTTGATGCTTCTGAGCTTTACCTCTATGAAAGACGTACAGGTATTGCCTTAAACAAGAACAAAAAGACAGCAGAGAAAGGCATGCTTTACGCAGCTGATTTCCTGAGACTCCGAGATCAGGTCGGGTTTATGGTTTGGCTTGATGGAGTTGATAGTTTCCCTGAAGAAGGTTTGCTCAGATTAGGCGGAGAAGGAAGAGGCTGCCACTACAGGAAACTGGATGATCAGAAACCAAACATCTCCAAGGTGATCGAAGAAGTAAATAAATCATACAGGTTCAAACTATACTTCGCAACGCCTACAATATTCTCGAAGAATGACAATAAGACATGGTGGCATCCTAACATCAAAATGCTAGAAGAGAAGCTAGGTGTTGAGTTATCATTAGTTTCAGCCGCTTTAGGCAAACCCGTCGTGATTGGCGGTTGGGATGCTGCCAAGGGGAGACAGAAGCCTCTTCGAAAAGCGGTTCCAGAGGGTACAGTATACTTTTTTAAGCTAAAAGAACGAAAGAAGCTAAGTGAGGATTTAGAAATGCCTTTACAAGTATCTGATCATGAAGCCAAGTCGGGCTTCGGAAGCGCATTCATAGGAGCATGGTAGAAATTGTTTGAAAAAACTTTAGTTGTTTATTTGTATGCGGAAACACCTTTGCATCCAGGAAGTGGGTCGTCAATAAACAGTCCAGTGGATTTGCCCATTCAAAGAGAAAGGCACACAGACTTCCCCATTATACAAGGCTCAAGTATGAAAGGGGCGTTGCGAACTCATGCAAAAGAAGTAGGGTTCGCGGATGCTGACGTGGGAAAGATTTTTGGCACTGAAGGAGAAGAAGGCGGTGCTGGTTACGTTTCTGTAACTGATGCCAAAATCTTGGCTTTTCCTGTTCGAACCTTAGCTGGAGTCTTCGGCTGGATTACATGCCCATTAATTCTTGATAGATACAAGAGAGACCTGAAACTAGCAAATATAGCAGTGGATTGGAATGTACCTTCTATAGAGAAACATGATATTATTTTGACAAAAGAAAATTCAAGCATAAAAATTGGACAAAATGTTTACCTCGAAGAAGTAAGATTAACCTCCAAAACTGCAAGTGAGTTTGAAAAGCTTTGGGATTCTATATCAGAGGCAGTTCCTACTGGCGAAGAATACTCTTTTGTCAGGAGCAAAATTAAAGCTGATTTAAGCATAGTTGATGACGAAGTTTTCCGCGACATTGTATCTTTAACAACAGAAGTAAATGCAAGGATAGCTATAGACCAGAATAAAGGAGTTGTAAAGCGTGGTGCTCTTTGGTATGAAGAGGCATTGCCTACTGATTCTTTAATGTATTCATTAATATTGTTGCCAAAGCGCTTTAGAAATGGTTCAAATTCGAGCGATGTGGCTGGGAAGTTTTTAGCACTTGACGGCAAAGTAATAAATGTTGGCGGAGATGAGACTATCGGCAGAGGTTTTGTCAGAGTTAGGGTGGTTTCATGTTAAGAACACTCGAACAAGACAGGGCCAACTACGCTTGGAATTGTATCAAGAAAATAAAGGATCATAATGAGGAAAAATACAAGTCCTTCGTTAACAAGTCTTCTGCTCTCGTGCTCACTAACGGTCTTGGTAACACATTAGCATTCTACCGATCAAAATATGACGGAAACTCGCCAGAAGCTCAAGCATACAAAGCTCTTTATACACATATTGATGAATGGCTCAGGAAACAATCTATAATCGATCAGGATGTTATGCAATGGATACTTTCTGAGAAGACATCATCTTTAGATGTAATCAGAGCGACAAAAGAAACGCTGGCATTCATAAGTTGGCTAAAAAGGTTTGCAGCGGCAGAACTGAAGGGTGATGAGACTGAATAGCCAAGAATACATGTTTGCTAAGAAAGACTTTGACAATCTACAAAAAACTATTCAGGAAAAGGCAGATAAACCCCTGAATCTTGGCCTTTACTTTGATAAGTACATACGCTGGAAGGTTGAAAATGGGAAAATTGGAGCCAAGCTACAAGATCAGCAAATCTTTTTCAAAGATTTAACTTCAGGAAGTGCTTTTAGGGGAGCAGTGCCAAACTGGGCAACTCCAAAAAAGGAATATGAAACATACCTTCAACGATTCAGGTCACTTAAAGATACTCTCAAAACCCAAGGCTACTATTGCCAGGAGTTCTCTGCAAAGGTAATGTGGCGGTTAATTGTGGATCTTGGTGCTGAAAGCGTTTATGAAACATCGATAAATCTTCACAGGAACTATGCAGTACCTATAATCCCTGGCTCAGCAGTGAAAGGCTGCACGAGGGCGTACATTTTTAGGGAAAACGGTAAGAAAGGAGACGGAATGTTCCATGAAATTTTCGGGGACTCAAAAACGAAGGGAAGCGTCATATTCTTTGATGCATTGCCGCAGATTTCAGGAAATTTGCTTAGACTTGACATCATGAACGTTCACTATCCAGATTACTATCAAAAGGGCGGAACTCCCGGAGATTGGATGGAACCTACACCCATATCTTTTCTTGCTGTTGAAAATGCCGAATACCACTTTTCTGTGGCTTCTAAGCAAGCTAATCTTGCCGAAAAGGCTTCTGCAACACTTAAAGAGGCTATTAAAGCCATAGGTATAGGAGCAAAGACCTCAGCAGGTTACGGCTATTTTAGGATATAATCTTGCGCTTCAAAATAGAAATTTAAGCTATAATCAGAAAACAAAACGTGCTTGGAAAGCCTAAAAGAATACTATCTTTATTCATAAAATATTGACATTCAGTATGTGCACGAGAAATAGGAAGAGAAAATCAAGATAAAAAAGGTATTAGTTGGGACAATTTGGGGTCAAGGGAGTGAGGAATCCGTATTTTCACACTTAAAGATAGAGTAGACATAACACAAAGATGGCCTTCATGAACAGTTGGATAGAACACCTATGTGAAGTTTAGCTATTTACCTCTTTCCTTCCACTGTTTCTTCCTTTTCCTAGTTGACGACAAAGGCAAACACCTATCCGCCCACACCAAAGAGGCAATATGGCAACGCATTCAACCCTTCATCAATCAACAACACGTCCACACCAAAGGGACAGTTCTTTACGGTGAAAGCAAAGTCAAGGTTGATCGTAAAACGGTTTCTTATGTTTTAGCACAGAATAACAAACCACCAACAGCTTCCTAGCCGCTGCTACCCTAGCCGTATTCTTACCCTTCCTCCCAGCCAAACAACGATAAGACCGACTAATCCAAGTATCATACTTACTAACATGCGTAGAAGCACACTCAATCATAATCCACCTAAGCCACCTACTGCCTTCCTTAGTAATGTTTCCATGCCGAACCATCCCACCTGACTGATAAGTAGACGGCACCAAACCAGAATAGCTACAAAGCTTCTCAGCAAACGGAAAACGCCCAATATCGCCAATCTCACTCTTCACAAGCAGCGCCGAGTAATAGCCAATCCCTGGAACAGTCATCAATAGCCCAACGTCTTCATCAGCTTTGGCGTCACTCTTAAGCTCCTTAGATAACATCCTGATTTCTTCACTTAAAACATCGATAAGTCTAAGATAGGATTCAACCGGAACCAAATTGAGGCCATGAAGCCAAACTAACCCAGCCTTGGTCCACAATCCATACTCAGACGGCCACTTTAACCCTTGAGAGGTTAAATAACTCGATTTTCACTTGCAGCTTAACCCTTTCTCTAACTAGGAAAGCTCTTCTGCGAACCTTCTCTCGTAAAGCTCCTGTTTCCTCATCCGGCACATACGATAGTGGCAACCAATCCATCCTAAGCAGCTGGGCAACAGCTTTAGAGTCTACTCTATCGCTTTTAATTTTAGCCTCAGCAATCAACTTAGTCTTCCTCGGATGAGAAACTACAGCATCAAAACCTTCCTTCTTTAGCTGGCGATAGAGCGGTGCAACAGCAGTCGATGACTCCATAGCGACTCTTCCAACTTTGAACTGCGACAGATAAGAAGCCACTTTTTCATTTTCCATTCTTGTTTGATCCGCTATCTTTCCTTCAGAGTCCAAAATAGTCGCATAAGTGCTATCCTTATGCACGTCCAGCCCACAAACCAAGGCGCTCATGGTATGGCGTGAGAGCCCACGGCGTTTAACACTTCCCATACCATCAACAACAAACTAATTTTTCAACTGTTGTTGTTCTTCCGATTTAGCTACTATACACTCGATCTATGTTATTGCTGCGCTTTTCTTTGGTTCAAGAGTTTTTGAAAGAAGAAAAAACAACAATTCCTGTGGAAACAGCCATTTTTTATTCTTCCAACCTATTCTGTGTTGGCATATGAGTTAGCGACGTTTGGGGCTTGCTATTCCCAGATAGGGTATTCTTCTGTCCTTTGGGGTGTACTGCTCCCTTAAAAATCTGAGCGCTTCTGAACTCCAAGAAATAACCTCGTCTCCGTCGTCTGATAGTTTAGGCAATAGTTGCGGGTGCTCTCTGAGTAACCGTTTAGCCTCCTCCACAACCAATGGTTCGTCATCGTAATCGAAGTTTTCTGATTTGCCGTCTTCCGCTACATGTTTGTCTCGGATTCTTGCAGCACAAACCAAAGCTTCCCCTAACCTTACTTTTGCGTCACGGATAAGCTCACCCGTAGGGTTGAACCAGCCGGTTTGAGTTGCCAACTCATACGCCAGCTTTTCCGCTTCAAGAGGCGTGATACCTGCTTCAACGGCGATTTCATCAACCGTAGGCATCCGCAACAGCACAGGCTTCAACCGTTCAATTGCACTGATGATGCGGGCGGCATCAACATCCAACAGGTACTCCTGCCCAGGCAACACGTACCATGTGGTCCAGTTCTTGCGCCCCTCAACACGCCTAGAAACACCAACCGCTTTACCAGCGTTTTCCAGCTCGTTAAGCGTTTTCTGTAGCTTCTTTTGCGACATAATTTTGGGGCATAATTGTTCAACAAGGCTTTTTCTCTGCTTAGGGCCTTCTTTGAGTAAATCTAAGACAGCTTTCTCGTAAAGCGACATAGAAACGCCTCCGTACACTCGAGTTTCCAAGCTGGAACCTTTGCAGTCTATTGGCAACCGACTTTACTCTTAAGTGTTGTGCAAACAAAGGTGAACAAAATGCCTCAAAAAGAAAACCGCAAAATCGTCAGAATCGGCAAAACAAGCATGGGCATAATCCTGCCTAAAGCGTGGTTACGCTACTTTGCCTTAAACGCAGGCGACAAAGTGGAAGTCATCAGCAACGACAGCGTCACCGTGAAACCGTTAACCAAAATCAGACAGGCGGAGGAGTAGACGTGGACAAGCAGGTCGAATTCTTAGTCAAGCTCCGTAACGCTTCACTGTTGATTGCTGACGCCGCAAACGAGTATATAGACGTTTTAGCACCGCCAGAAGTAAAAGAAACCAAAAAGGCAACAGCAACAGTCCAAGAAGTCACCTTCGCCACGCTGCGGTTTGAAACTCAGCAGGGCGCCAAAATCGGCGAATATGAAGTTGCCTACAAGCAAAACAACCTTCAAGACAAGTGGAGCAGCGCCTACAACATCCTACGCAACAGCAACGCCACCATCAAGGACCGCTACCACGGTGAAGGCTACCAATACAGTTACTGGCTTTTCGCAGAGGACAGGATCTACCGTCAAAAACTCAAACCCAAAACTTAGGAGCACAACTACCCGATGGTCGAGAACCCAAATAGCAAACGTCAACAAGACAAAACTCAGTGTCCCAGTTGCGGCGCATCAGTACAGCACAACGCCAAAAAGTGTCCCAAATGCCAAGCAGACATAGAAAAAACAATTTTGATTCCCAAACCAACCATAGCCACAAGCGATTTTTTGGCTGAGGAAATCTGGAACCGCAAAGACCCACCCCAATACCTAATCTACCACTACAGCACAGGCAACGCTGAGCAAGCAGCCCAAATAGACCTCGGCGAAGTCGACAGCAAAGGCAGAAAAATCATCTACTGCCCCGTAGATAACGATGCCCTAAGAAAAGGCCTCGTTCTTCTTCCCTCAGGCGTAACCGAGACCCCCTTCAAACAGGCCTTCTCCGAAATAGACGAGTACGCCCAAAGAGCCTATGACTCATGCGGCAGAGACGCCATGATAAAGCTTCTCACACGGATAACAGTGGGTTCATGGTTTCTCGACCGCTTCATCACCAACCCACAATACGATGTGGCGGGAGCAGGCAAATTTGCACCCATACTGCCCATCAGAGGACCCAGCCAATCAGGTAAAAACCGTTTAGCCTTCCTGCTAAGAACACTCAGCTACAGGCCTTACTTTGAGATGTCAACTCACAGGATTCCAAGCCTATATCGACCGCTTGACCTCTGGCAAGGCACCCTAGTGCTGGATGAAGCTGATTTTGCCAACACCAACGAGAAAGGCGAGCTTGTGCACTTCCTAAACTGCCGAGCCACAGGGACGCCGTTGAGCAGACAGAACCCCAAGAATCCGCGGATAACGGACACCTTCACCAATTTTGGATTAACCATTTTGACACAGCGCAAACCTTTCGATGACAACGCTACCGAAAGCCGCGCCCTACCTTTCTACAGTGAAGCCAGCGACAAACGTCTGCCCGTCATAGAGACCGATGAAATGCTCAAAGAAGGCCTAGCATTCCAAAACAAACTCCTCCACCTGCGCATGAAATACCACCAAGAGATAACCATAAAAAAAGACTCATGGATCGACGAACTCATTGACCATCGTTTAATTGCAAGTTTGCTTCCGCTTCTGGCGCTTTCACGGTATGAACCCTCACTAAGAGACACTATCGCGGAGACGGCTAAAGCAGTTCAGAAGCTCAAGATTGAAGAAAAAGCAAACAGTATGGATGGCTTACTGGTCAACTATTTCTGGGAAAAAATCAACGAAGGCCTCTTTAAACATTGGCAATTCAACACCTACTATTTCCTAGAAGCGGCAGACATAGAAGAACAAGACCAAAAAGAACGCTTAGAATGCAAGCCCTTAACGACATCGGATTTAGCTTTGCATTTCAAATGGAGCAGCCAATCAATCCGCAAAGCCATCAAAAGCTTAAACATTGCCAGCACTGGGCTACCTCCCTTCATCAAAGAAGGCGGCAAATCATACAGAGTCATCTTCTTTGAGGCTGAACGGCTAGAGAAGCGGCTCAAAGAATTCATCGTAGACTACGTTCCAAAGAGCGTTTTTCAAATCCAGAACCTTCTGGGGGATAGATTGGTCACGGAGGTCACGGGAGTCACGGTTTTTACGTGCGATAAAGAAAACAGCACAGGGCCGACTCAGCAACAAAGAGAAGAAGAAAAAACACCTGTGCCGCCAAAAAATGCTATTTTTTCTTCTTTCGATCAATCCTTAGGCACTGACGTGGGTCAGAAAGAAAAAGAAGAAGACAATAGTGGTGGCAGGGATTTGTCTTCTTCTTCCCAAAATAGCAATTTCACTGTGCATAAAAACCGTGACCTGCGTGACTCCCGTGACCCAGTAGCCCAGTCAAAGCCTCTCTTTGTCTACTGGAAGGACAGTTCAGGCGATTGTTCTTCATGCACTAAGAAAGCTGAGTACAAAGTTGTGGCTCCTCAGGGGGATGTTCTAAGCAAATGCACGCCATGTTTTGATGCTCTCAAGCGTACGTTTGCAGGGGCAGAATGGAGGGAACACCATGACTAACCAAGACTTAGCTAAATTGCAGGCATCTCGGCGCTTTTGGCATTCATGGTTTGAAGCAGGCACATATGGGCGGGAAGTCTTCAACGGCGACCGCACATTCCTAACCGCTCCTGATGCTTTCGAAGAATACCTAACGTGGTGCACAAAGAATCATGCTCCGGCTTGGATGAGCGTTCAACTCTTCAGTGGACGCAACAGCGTTTCTTGCGTTGAAAAGCTATTCTTTGACTTTGACAGCAAAGACCTCAACCTCGCATGGAAAGAAGCACATAGCTTGGCAACGACACTGCAAGATAGTTATGGTGCTCAGTCTCTTGTTTGCTTTAGCGGTTCAAAAGGCTACCATATCTATGTTTGGCTATCCTCGATACAGCAGTTTGACTCAGCGGACAGCGCAAAGAGGTTCTATCAGACAGCTCAGGAGTTGTTGCTTAAGGGGCTGTCTTTTGAGACTTTGGATAAGCAGGTTTTAGGCGATATCAAACGGCTAGCAAGAGTACCTTACTCGATTCACGAGAAAAGCCTCAACCCATGCACGCCCGTGAACATCGACCGGGAAAGTCTAATCCTAAACAGCATAAACCCCTTCAAAGATCAGGGCTTGAAAACAGATTTTTGCAGACTATGCCAAAGCAAAATTGGACAGAAAACCCGACGGCTCACCTATCGCTACAAGTCGGCGAGAAATGGGCAAATAAGACCCTGTATTGATGCGGCTCTGTTCAGTGATTTATCGGGCGTCGCTGGGCACTTAATGCGCATTGCCATAGGCGCCGAATTCTTGAACAAAGGCTTTTCTATAGAGCAAACCGCCGAACTCTTCAAGGATCAAACCGATTATAGCTTTGAAAAAAGCCTCTACTACATCAAAGACCTTTCAGCTCGAAATTATCGCCCCTTCAAATGCGCAACTATCCGCAAACTTGGATTTTGTCTAAAGAACTGCTCACGGAGGAATGATAAAGTTGACTGAGAAAAAAGGGGCACCTGCTCGCCTCGTTGGACTGATCCGTCGGATTGCCCGAGAAGAAGCATGGCAGATAATGGATGAACACATCGATGATTACGAGCACAAGGAAAAGTCGATGGAGGATGCCTAATAACGAGACGAATAGGCAGACAGAGCACAAACGCAACTGTTGCTAGCATCAACCTAAACGAAAACACAACAATTCAGATAAGCCCTTTCAGGTACGCACAGCATAACCACACAACTGCCCTCTTTGACTCCAACACATCTTCACCTGTACTCTCATCAAACAACGGGATAAAACGTAAAAGAGGTTCCATCCGCTAATGGCTGAAGTTGATGCTCCAAACAACCCCGAATCTACGCGAATACGCTTCAAGGGCAAAGTCCAACAGAACAGTGAGCCTCAACTTGGTGACAAGACTTCAAACAGCCCAGCCGATTATACTGTTATATGTCCAGAGTGCGGTTCAAACAATCTCTACCGTGACGGTCAACGCTATTATCCTGATGGTTCTGTTTTTCAACGTTGGCTCTGCAGGAATTGCAACTACCGATTCACTGAAAAACCACCAAAAGAAAATTCAAAATGGTCAATAAATACAAAGACAGCGATAGTTTCTAAATGCCAAATATGCGCAACCATAGAGGAAGCGAAAAATTTGGACACTGCAGCGGAAACAAAAACCGTTGCGGGAATGGGACAAATCGCTGATGCAGACGTCAAAGGCAAATTGCTCCAATTTGCGCTCTACTGCCAAAAAGACGGCTTATCCGACTCAACAGTCAGAACCTTCAACACCGCTCTCCGCAGCATAGCAAGACACGCCAACATAAACGACCCCGAAAACGTAAAAGAAGCCCTCGCAAAAATGAACTTAGTTGAAAACACAAAATTCGTCTACTCATGCGCCTACACCAAATTCCTAACATTCCTCGGCAAAACCTGGACACCGCCAAAATACGACTACATTGAAAAACTCCCAGAATTCCTCCCGACTGAAGCCGAAATCGACGCCCTCATAACAGGCTCAGCAAAAAGACTCAGCGCCTTACTGCAACTGATGAAAGAGACAGGAATGCGACTCGGCGAGTGCCTAAGCTTAACGTGGGTATGCATAAACTTTGACATGCTCACAATCACCCTACGCAAAGCAGAGAAACACAGTTCACCAAGAGTGTTCGCCGTATCGACAATGCTGATAAGCATGCTAAGCAACCTGAGAAGGGAAAACGAGAAAGTCTTCGGAAGAATGAACAAGAGCAGTGCAACATGGTGCCTCATCAACCAGAGAAGACGAATCGCCCACCGCCTAAGCAACCCGCGAATCGCAAAAATTCACTTTCACCTCATCCGTCACTGGTACGCAACCATGCAATACCACAAAAAACCCGACATCTTCTACATCTCAAAACTGCTGGGACACAAAAGCGTCCTCACAACACAGATCTACGTTAACTTGGAGAAGATGGCGTTCGGCGAAAGCTCTAACGACTACATAGTCAAAGTCGCAGCGACCGTTGAAGAAGCATGCAAACTCTTAGAAGTCGGTTTCGAATACGTAACAGAGATGGAAGGGCAGAAGCTTTTCAGAAAACGTAAATGAAAACGGTTCCAAACTAGATATATGCTGGCAGTAAAACCTTAATCTATATATGGATGTTGTTCAGAATTGCTAACTAATTAACCCCTATCTGGTGAGAATATGACCAAACCAATGAGCGTTGGAGAATTACGTGTCGGCGGCTACATGA
>Ga0136652_1000633_pt1 | contig 16307 bp, 17 predicted proteins | sample ConPoolayeEmetaG_FD_94864 | JGI IMG/M metagenome (GOLD analysis project Ga0136652, IMG submission 94864) | Hot spring microbial mat communities from California, USA to study Microbial Dark Matter (Phase II) - Cone Pool mat layer E metaG... ...
AAGGACTTTACTCTCAAATTACCTTTAGAGAACATTTTCGAATAGATCCTGGAGAAGATCGAATATTGCTGGGAAAAACAATCGATAAAATGGTAACTAATCGGTTCACAATTGTGTAGGCATTCTTCTTGTTTCGTCATGTCTGAGTTGAGCAGAAATTCATTGTTTTCCTCAATTTTTGCTTTGGCACAAATCACATTATGTCTTATTAATTAGGGACTCCTTATCAAATGATGAAGAAAGGGAAGAAATGAACGGTACCAAAAATATAGGACTTCGTGGAATAAAGGTCGCTGATACCCGGATTTCTGATGTGGATGGGGAAAGAGGGATTCTTATTTACCGGGGCTTCAATGCCATTGAACTTGCTCAATATTCCACCTTTGAAGAAGTTTCTTTTCTTCTTTTGAAAGATCGTCTTCCAAGTCAAGAAGAGTTGAAGGGTTTTACCCAAGAGCTGGTTTCGGAAAGAGATCTCCCAGAAGTAGTTTTAAAAGTCCTTGCCCTTTTTCCGAGGTCGGCAAGCCCCATGGACGTGTTACAGTCCACGGTTCCCCTCTTAGGGAGTTTTGATCCCCAATTACATGAGGAGACCAAGGAAGCGAATCTTAAAAAAGCAGTGCGACTCATTGCCAAATTGCCTGGAGTGGTGGCTGCCTGGGACCGAATCCGAAATGACAAACCGCCCATACCCTCCCATCCCGATCTTTCCCATGCAAGCAACTTCCTTTACATGCTCTCCGGAGCATTACCCGACAAGGAGACTTCAAGAGATTTTGATACCTCCCTGATCCTTCATGCGGAACATTCTTTTAACGCATCCACCTTTGCAGGAAGGGAGGTAGCTTCTACCCACGCCCATATGTACGCCTCCGTTGCCGCAGCGATCGGTTCGCTTTCCGGAGAACTTCATGGAGGGGCAAATAGTGTGGTCATGAAGATGCTATTTGAGATCGGAGAGGTGGATCGTGTGAGCTTCTGGGTGTCCGAAAAGCTCCGAAGGGGAGGGAAGATCATGGGGATGGGGCATGCGGTCTACCATACAGAAGATCCCAGAGCTTCCATTTTGAGAAGGATCAGTGAAGATCTGGCCACCCGCACTGGTGAACGGAAATGGTATGAGATCACTCGAGCCATCGAGAAGGTGACTCAGGAAGAGTTTCGAAAGATCAAGGGGAAAGAGATTTACGCCAATGTCGATCTTTATAGTGCTTCGGTCTATCACCTGATGGGGATTCCACAGGATCTTTTCACCCCTGTTTTTGCTATCTCCCGGATCTCTGGATGGGCGGCACACATTATCGAAGAGAAATTTGCTGAAGCCCAGCCCAAACCTGAACTCTACCGGCCCGATGCCGATTATGTTGGAACCTATTGCGGGGCTCAATCCTGCGAATATATTCCTCTTCACGAGCGTTCCAAATGATCTTCAAACATGATATCGTCATTGTTGGAGCGGGCTTGGCTGGACTGAGGGCAGCGGTGGAGTGTGCTGGACAGGCGGATGTTGCTGTGGTGAGCAAAGTCCTTCCCACCCGTTCTCATTCGGGTGCCGCTCAAGGGGGAATTACGGCCTCCCTGGGCAATGAGGAGGAGGATCATTGGGAGTGGCACTTTTTTGATACCGTTAAAGGGAGTGATTACCTCGGTGATCAGGATGCAATAGAGATCATGGTGAGGGATGCCCCACGGGTGATCTATGAATTAGAACATATGGGCGTTCCGTTCAATCGGACTCCCGACGGGAAGATTGCTCAGAGAAACTTCGGTGGGCATACGAGGGACTATGGCAAGAAACCGGTCAAACGTGCCTGCTATGCCGCAGACCGAACCGGCAGGGTCATTCTCGACACCCTCTATGATCAATGCCTTCGACACAAGATCAAATTTTATTCCGAACATTTCCTTCTCTCCCTCATTTTCGAAGAAGAGCGATGTGTGGGGGCGGTGATTTACGATCTTGCTTCCGGCAAGCTTCATCTCCTTCAGGTCAAAGCCCTCCTGCTGGCAACAGGTGGGTGTGGGAAGATCTATAAGACGACTTCGAATGGGTTTGCTTCCACCGGCGATGGGATGGCCCTTGCCTTTCGTTCAAGGATCCCTCTTGAAGATATGGAATTTGTCCAGTTTCATCCCACCGGCCTCTTTCCTCTTGGCATTCTGGTCAGCGAAGCCGCCCGTGGAGAAGGGGGCGTTTTAAGAAATGGGGTGGGAGAACGATTTATGGAGCGTTATGCTCCAACCGTGAAAGATCTGGCCGCGAGAGATGTGGTCTCGAGAGCCATCTTGACGGAGATACGAGAGGGAAGGGGAGTTGGTGGAGAAGACTATGTCCACCTCGACCTCACCCATTTGGGAGGAGAAAAGATCGGAAGGCGTCTCTGGGAAGTTGCCTCGTTTGCGAGGACTTTTCTTGGAATCGATCCTGTTGTTGAACCGATCCCTGTTCAACCCACCTGCCATTATATCATGGGTGGCATTCCTACGGATGTGGATGGAAGGGTCCTGAGGGATGAGAAAGGAACGATCGTCCCCGGGCTTTATGCTGCAGGAGAGTGTGCATGCGTATCCGTCCATGGTGCCAATCGGCTTGGCTGCAATTCCCTTCTTGATCTACTCGTCTTTGGAAGAAGAAGCGGACAGGCGATGAGGCAAGAGATCGCGAATTATGGGTTTTCCCAACCTTCCGAGGAACATCTGAAACAGACCTCACGGGCAATCCAGGACCTGTTGAGCCGTCCTGAGAAGGAGAGGGCTGATTCGGTCAGGAGAGATATGCAGAAGGTGATGATGGAATACGGATCGGTCTTTCGAAATGAAGAAGGGTTAACCAAGGGAATTGAAGAGATTCGGACGTTAAAAGAGCGGTATCAGAAAGTCGGGGTGTACAATCATCAAAAGGCCTTCAACTATGAATTGATGGAGGCGATTGAACTCGGCTATCAGCTCGACCTCGCTGAAGTCATTCTTGAGAGCGCTCTTCATCGAAGAGAAAGCAGAGGAGCTCACTGGCGAGAAGACTATCCTCAACGGTCCGACCAAGAGTATCTAAAACATACCCTAATATTACGGACTCCGAGAGGGCCTGAAGTTCGATATAAACCTGTGAAGGTAACCCGTTTTCAACCGGAGGCAAGGGTTTATTGAATGTACCGCAGTTAGAGCAATGTTGCTGTACTTCTGTACGTAATCTATTAACTGCAACACCGCAACACTTCAGCACAGCAGATCGAAAGGTTGAATATGCTGGTTAGGCTAAAAATCTTCCGCTACGATCCTGAGAAGGATGAAAAACCATACTACCAGGCCTATGAGGTGGAGGCAGATTCCATGGATCGACTTCTCGACTGCCTCAATCGGATTCGATGGGAACAGGATCCGACGTTCTCATTCCGAATGTCCTGCGGCCACGGTGTCTGCGGTTCCGATGGGATGAGAATCAATGGAATCTGTGGTCTGGCCTGTCAGCAACTGGTCAGGGGTTTCAAAGGAGAGGTGCTCATTGAACCCCTTCCTGTTTTCCGAGTCATCAAGGATCTGGTGGTAGACCTTGATCCCTTTTTCGAGAAGTATTCCTCCATCCGACCTTACTTGATCACAAAATCGTCTCCTCCCGATACGGAGCGGAGGCAATCCCCCGAGCAGCACTCACAGTTTGAAGAGGCCCTTCGCTGTATCCTCTGTGCCTGTTGCACCGCCTCGTGTCCGGTCAATCAGAATCAGGAGACGAAAGATTATGTGGGGCCTGCAGCTCTGGTGAGGGCCTTTCGGTATCTCTTCGATTCAAGGGATGAGGGGGAAGAAGAAAGGATCAATCTGTTAGATCAGAAACAGATGGTGTGGGGGTGTCAAACGCTTTGGAAATGTACAGAAGTCTGCCCTAAAGAGATTCCAATCACTAACCAGATCGGTCAGATTAAGAGGCGTATTTATGAGAAAAAGCATGGGAGATAAGTCTATTTTTCTGTTGGAAAAGTCATTTGCCCTCCATAATAGCCCAAGAGCATCACGAGAGGCGAAAGGCTGAAGACGAGGAAATAATAGAGAGGATGGGTCACCTCTGGATAGAAGGTTCTCCAGAGGAGAAGAAGGATCTCTAAGGTCAGAAGGATGAGGGATAGCTGAATCTTCCTCTTCACAACATGGGTCAATTTGAGCTGGTAGTTGATCCACCAGGTGAGAAGTCCCGAAGCAATGGCAAAAGGGGTAGAGAAGGATCCGAGGAGAAGGAGGTAAAAAGCAGTCACTTCAAACGAAGGTTTGGGAAAGAGAAGATAAAGGAGTAAAAAAAGGGATGAGGCCATTAAGAAGGCGATGGGAAAGTGGACCAGCATGGGATGCGGATGCCGCCTTGCCATTGGAAATGTAAGAAGGATGTTCTGAAGGAATTCTGGCAGGTGTTTTAACTCCTGAGGGGGTCCTTTCTTCAGAATTCCGATTTGGGGAAATCGCTCCAGAACCTCTGGACCATGGGGAGCAGCTGACATCTCTCCGCTCAAATCCTTTCCGGGGCGATGCCTGTTCATATGAATCCCTTTGGACCAGAGTCGACTTTGAGTGACATCGTAGACCTTTCCCTCAAAAGTGATATAGATGGACGTTCCCTCTTTTCCATTGAACGATTCCAGTTCTTCTAAGGTCCATTCTTTCATGTCTTCTCCCTTTGACTCATTTCTTTTTCGGAGGTGGTTTTGGAGCACCAAACTCCGCTACGTAAAAAGTCAACGCCCAACGCTCCTGTTCAGAGAGTTGATCCCATTTGAGCATGGATGTATTGGGGATCCCTTTGGAGATGACCTCAAATACTTTTTTCAGGTCACCTTTCGCATGGGTCCATTGTTTTAAGGGAATATTGAAATCTCTGGGGGGAGGTTTGAGGGCGGCCCCAACTGGACCTTTCCCATCCCCCTTTTGACCGTGACAGGTTACGCAGTATTGATCGTAAAGCTTTTTGCCCATGGTTAAGAGTTCAGGGCTTTTCTTGGGAGGCTTGTAAACTTGAGCCAAAAGAGGATGGAAGGGGGAGAGGAGAATGGGTAAGCAGATCAGCATTCCAACAGTCCATTTCATTTTAGCCTCCTGGTATATCTGCTGAATAGGTGTCATCTTTCTTTTTCCTCTTTTTCAAGTTCCCAAATGGAAAGCAAGGGGAAGAATTTGGAAAAGAGGATGAAAGCCAGAGTGAATCCTGCGCAAAGACCGGCCATCATCGACCACTCCACCCAGGAAGGCATGTAGGAGCCTCTGAGATAATGGAGACGGGGGTGAGCCAGGGAGGGAATAATGATGAGGAAGCGTTCCAGCCACATTCCAATCACTACAGAGATGGATGCGATCAGGAGAAAGGGCGGCGTCCGCTTCCACACGAGCAGAGGGAAGGGGATGACGAAACAGAGAGCGACCATGATCCAGAAGAGGGGTGCATAACGGCCAGTCAGTTTGCTCCACAGAACCTCCAATTCATGGCTTCCCCCTGCGTAGGCGACCGTGAGGTGTTCAGCGAAGGTGAAATATGCCCAGAGAAGCGTAAAGACCAAAAGGAGTAACCCCATATTATTGAAATGAAAAAAGGTCAGGTATTTCTCAAGATGATAGAAGCGTCTCAGAGCGATCGTTACGATCATGATCGTGGCAATTCCCGAAAAAATCGCTCCGGTGACAAAATAAGGGGCAAAGATCGTACTGAACCACATGGGCTGAGTTTGGAGCCCGAAAACCCAAGAGACCACAGTATGAACGCTCACGGCGATTGGTATGACAGCAATGCACAGGAAGCCGATGGTCTTGCTGATAAACTTCCATTGACTTTCGGACCCGACCCATCCCAAAGAAAGAGGTCGATAAAGCCATCGTCTTCTTGGGAACCGGTCTCTGAGAAGCCCGATATCTGGAATCAAAAGCACATATAGAAAAATAACACTAACAATAAAGTAGGTCATGATGCAGGCGAAATCCCAGATCAATGGGGATTTGAATTGGGCGTGGAGGGGAACCCAATAGAATCTTATGGATCGACCGAGATCAAAAAGAATATTGGTGGGACCCGCGGCAAGGGCAAAGACAGTCACCGCTTCTGCAGCCCTTCCAAATGGAGTTCCCCATCGGGCATGGGTGATCCTTAAAACGGCAGAGACCAGAGCACCTGCATGGCTGATGCCGATGAAGAAGACGAAGTTGACGAGATAGAGGGTCCAGGACATGGGATGTCCCATTCCGGTTTCTCCAAGACCCCATTGATACTGCCAGCCAAAGGCGAAGAAAGACCAGAGAAAGATGGCAGAGAGAGGGAAGATCGTCACCCAAAAGGGCCATCTTGCCCGGGTCATGGGTTGAAGGAGCGGGTCATACTTTCTGGCCAGGGCTTCACTATCCATCCTTCCATTCCCCTTCTTTGAGATAGTAGACCTTTGGCTCTGTCCCGAGCTCTTCAAGAAGACGGAAGGCCCTTCTGCTTCTGGAGAGGTTGAAGACACGACTCTTTGGATCGTTCAAATCACCGAAAGTGATGGCTTCAGAGGGACAGGTCTCTGCACAGGCCGGGATGACCTCTCCGTCCCTGATCTTTCGCTTCTCTCTTTTGGCCTTCTCTTTCGCCTGACGAATCCTCTGGATGCAGAAGTTACATTTTTCAGTAATTCCTTTTCGCCTCTTATAAACGTCTGGGTTGAGTCCCCTCTTATATTCACTCGGCCATTTGGGCGCATGCCAGTTAAAGTAACGGACGGTATAGGGACAGTTAGAGATGCACATCCGAACCCCGATGCAACGCGGGTAGACCTGTGCGACAATCCCTTCTGGATTCTTATAGGTGGCTTCGACAGGGCAGACCGTGGTACAGGGAGGACGTTCACATTGCATACAGGGAATGGGCATCAAATGCATTTCTACATGGGGATATTTCCCTTTCACTTCGGTGATAAGGTTCATCCAGAACTTCGCCCTTCCCAGCTTGGCCCATCTTTCGCCGGCAAAGGGAATATTATTCTCCTGCCGGCAGGCCACCACACAGGCCTGGCATCCCGTACATCGATCCAGATCAATCACCATCCCCCAACGGTACATTCTTACCCTCGTGTCGGTGTCCGTGTCACGTGTCTATCTTTACTCCGAACTTCGAACTCTCTAAACCTTGTACACCTTGACTCGTGTAGAGAAAGGAGAGGCAAAGCCACCAAGATAGTCGTATTCTCTCACGAGGATCTCATTCGGATTGACTCCTCTCCCTCGAGCCCATCGCCCATACTCCCGATGCCCTTGTCCATAAGGAATATGGACGCATTTCGGATGGGTTCCCGGGAAAAGTCGTGCCTTTGTTTTGATTCTTCCAATTTTCGATTCGATCCACACCGGATCGCCATCTCGAATGCCCAGTATTTCTGCGGTCTCTGGATGGATCTCTACCCAGGCGTCCCATTTCTCCTTCAGATGAGGTCCAAAGATCTCCTGAAGATAGGGCTGATTGGCGCCTCTCCCCTCTGCCGTGGTCATCAGCTTATAGTGGATGAGTTGGAAGGGATACTCTTTCTCCTCACCGATCAGGCGTGGTTTTTCAAAATGGGGAAGGAAAACCTTGTCCCCTTTTGCCTCGATCCTCAACTCCTTGCCCAAGGCATCGAGGGTCTTCGACTCTTTTTTTGATAATTCTCTCAAACCACGCTCCATGAGTTGGGAGTAAAATTCAAACTTTCCCGATGGGGTATTGAAGTTCTTCCTCCATTCCCCAAAGGGATAGACTTCATCCCACCATCCTCCTGATTGGACGAGGTCCTCCCAAAACTGATTGAAATCACTTGAACGGATCGAACCGCGTTTCGATTGAAAGATCCCTTTAAGGGGTTCTTTCACGGCTTCTCTCATATCCTTCCAGGGAAAAGATCTGGCCACACTCCCCCCTATGCCTCTGGCGATCTCAATGAATACATCTCCTGTATTTCGGACATCGTATAGAGGCATTTCCAAAACAGGATGTCTCATCCCGATCACTGGAAAGCCTGGCCCTGGCTCGGGGGAATCGTCCTGCCAACGCTCGAGATAGGTCCCATCAGGGAGGATGAGATCAGCGACGGCTGTAGTTTCGTCCATAAAGGGAGAGAAGCTGACAATGAAAGGAATCTTCTTTATGGCGGTCCGAAATCTTTCCAGTTCAGGGAGGCTGAAGAGAGGGTTGGTATAATAAAGAAAGAGCGTATCAATCGGGTAGGGATCACCTGCTTCAATCTTTTCAGGAAGCAGATAGGGCACTTCTTTAGCAAAAGGAAAGGGTAAGCGTCCTGCTCCATCGATCCTGGGCCGGGCCAGACCTTTTTCTGCAACAGAATCCTTTATCGGTGAAGGCCACATTCGAAAAGGCGGTTTGATTTGACGGAGGAGCCCTCCTGGAGAATCGATTGATCCAGCCAGAGCGTTCAGGCTGTCGATGGCCATCTGAGAATAAGTCCCATTAGTCTGCATCCCCACCCCTCTGCCTGAGATGGCAATGGAGGGGCGATGGGAAGAAAATTCCCTGGCGATCTGAAGGATGGTTTCCTCTGAAACTCCTGTGATTCGAGAGACCTTATCGGGTGAATATTCTTTCAACACCAGCGTCTTGAAGCCGATGTGATTTTTGCCGCTCAAATCGATCCAATCGTTGAATCCAAACGTGTAGCGAGAGACGAAGTCCTGATCGTAATTCCTCTCCTTTATGATCCAGTGAGCCACGCCGAGAGCAAGGGCACCATCGGTCCCGGGTTCAATGGGAATCCACTGATCCGCCTTTGAAGCGGTGATGGAGAAGCGAGGTTCAACCTGGACCAACTTTCCCCTTCTTCCAGGTCTTCCTCTTCGCAACGCTCCATATCCTCGAAGGTTGAGCATTGAGGATCGAGAGGCCTCAAGGAGGCTGGCGCCAAAGGAGAGAACGTAGTCCGTCTCTTCCCAGTGGATGGAGAGAAAATCTCTCTCTCCCATAGTGAAGAGGTGTCCCTTGAGAATCCCCTCCGATCCTCGATGGGGATTCCCTAAGTGGTTGGGTGAGCCATAAGCCTCCATAAACCTGTTGATCAAAGGGAACATATGGCCGCGGTATCGGCCCCCCAATAGGAGGAGTTGGTGGGGAGATCCTTGCTCGCGGAGGAGTTTCAATCTCTTGATGACCAGAGAGAGGGCTTCTTCCCAGGTGATCTTCTCCCACTGCCCTGCTCCTCTTTCGCCTTTTCTCTTCAAGGGATGACGAATGCGGTCAGGATCGTAAAGGACCTGAAGTCCTGACTGACCTTTTGGACAGAGCTTCCCCCGATTCACCGGATAGGCTTTGATCCCTTCCAATTTTACCGGCCAGCCGTTGACGGAACGGATTCGGAGACCGCACCCGCTTGGACACTGGAGGCAGATCCCTGTGGACCAGTATTCTTCATATGGAATCCACTCCCCTTCTTTGGGAAGGGCATGGAGGAGTTCCTCCGGAAGGGCCATCCCCAAGGTGGCCGCGCCGATCATCTTTAAAAGATGTCTGCGGGTGATCTTCATCATTCTTATTGCGGATTGCGGGTTTCGGATTTCGGAATAAAATTTTAAGATTTCGATTCCGAATTCCGCATTCCGAATTCTGCAATTGAATCAGCTGGAGTGGCAACCATAGCAATCGTTATTCGCCTTTTTCTTCTGATGGCAGTCCATACACCAGGCCATATAATTTCTATCGACCATCTTCACCGGTCTCTCCTTTTTACCTGTGAGACCATGGCAGACCGAACATTCGACACCGCTTTGAAGATGAATCCAGTGGGGAAAGACCACAAATTTCGGAAGTTCATACATCCGCTTCCAGGGGATCTCCTTTCCCTCCTGAACATATTTCACCACTTTGAGGGCTTCAGGCTTCTTGCTCAAGGCATCTGTGGCATGGCAGGCACGACAGATATTGATGTTCGGGATGGTTGCAGAACGGTATTTTTCTGGATAGCGATGGCAGAAGAGACAGTTCAGATTGGCCGCCTCTTGATGTCGGATATGGTTAAAGAGAATGGGTTGATCGACAGAAACCCACGAAAAAATTGGAAAGACACTGTAAAAAGCTCCTTTCGTCTGAACAGGAAATCGGTGATAGGCGATGATCGCCAAGAGAAGAACAATGACTATACCCATACCCATTCCCAATCTCTTTCTCATAGTAGCGCCACTTCAAAAGGAGACGAACATCTGATCCAATGGTCTCAATAATCTATACTCGACCGAACTCCATCCTGTCAACCCAGGGAGACTAACCTTTGAAACATCTTCATTTGTAACACTTTAGGGTTTTGAAAAATCACCTTAGGGGATGCCGGTCTGGGAGTCTGGAAAAGTTTTAGAGCGGAAACCTCTCTTTCGCTAACTCCAATCAACCCCAACCGGTGGCTGGATCTCCCCACTCCAGTCGTCCCCTTGTCATGAACATAAGAAAACCCGCATTCTAAAACTTTGGAAGAATCACTGATCGGCATCCCCCATCACCATCTATTTCAAAGAGCTAAAGTATTACCTTAATTTGAAGAGAATAAAGGATCCAAATTAAAAAGGACCATGACCAACAGTATGTAAACATTCACGGATCGAAAAGCCAGACGCAGAGAAGAACTCTTTTGCCGAGACAGTAAAGTTTTTGAAAGGCTGCAAATCAACAAAATGCCCAGAGCAGGAAGCCCCCCCAACATGAGAAGGGACTTTTTCATTCCAAAGAGAGGAATGAGAAAACTACATACGACCGCCGCTAAGGTCCATACCAGTGCAATCTTATCGATCTGATTCGATCTTCCATGAGCCATAGAGGGAAAGCCTGCCTTCTGGCAGTCTTTTGGGAAGTCGAGCAGAAGGAACCAGGAGTGAGGGATCTGCCAAAGAAAAAAGAAGGAACAGAGGATGAATATCAGAGGGTCGAGAGGACCACCTCCTGAGAACCAGCCGATGGCGGGCGGAATGGCACCTACCAGGGCTCCGGGAAGGATTGCCCAAAGGGTCCTCTTTTTTAGAGGTGTATAAACTCCGTTATATAAGAAGACCGCCGAAAGCCCCAAAGTGAAAGGTGTCGAGTAGGTCGTGACATCAAGGAGGCACACCCCCAGCGAAAGAAGAGAGAAAGAAATCTTCAAGCCTAAGGATGGAGAAATTCTCCCTGAAGGGATTGGGCGGTTCTTCGTCCTCTCCATTAAAAGGTCTTCCTTTCGCTCCTGATACTGGTTGAGGGCCGAGGCTCCAGAAGCCAGCAGGAAGACTCCAGCCAACATCGGAAACATCCCGATCGAGACCTCTCGGTGTGCCAGAAGATAGCCTGTTGCAGAAGAGAAGGCGATGAAGAGGGAGAGCTTCCATTTGATCAATTCAAGAAAAAGCAGTATTTTCCGTTTGAGGTCGTTCATTTCAGTTCCTTCATATAGCCGATCATCTCTCGAATCTCTGCTTCAGTTGAAAGCCCTTTTTGAGTGGGCATTATCGGTGGATACCCTTTGACAATATCTGCATTCGGCTCAAGGAGGGATCTCCTGAGATATTCTTCGTCCACCTGGATTTGCCTCTCTTTCCCCTCTGTGATGACAGTGATGGTCTTACCAAAAATAGCCTTTAAGGTGGGTCCCACCCTTGGGGTTCCATCGGTGCTGTGACAAGCGAGGCAACCCTTTTCCTGAATCAACCGAAGCCCGGGGGGCACGGTCGCCGGTATCTCCCTCCGGAGCTCCCTTCCTTTTTCCTCATACCATCGTTCAAATTCGTCTTCTGATAGAACTTTGACTTTGGTCAGCATGTAGGCATGTTGCTGACCGCAATATTCGGCGCAGAGGACATCATACGTCCCCGTCTCTCTGGCACGAAACCATAAGGAGGTCGCCATTCCAGGCACAGCATCCTGTTTGACCCGAAAGGCAGGGAGGTAAAAACTATGGATGACGTCCTGCGAGGTGAGCGTGAGATGGATGGGTTTCCCCACGGAAACCGTCAATTCGGTCGCCTTCAGCCCATTTTCGTATTCGAAAAGCCAAGACCAGGTGCGAGCGATCACCTTCACCTTCAGGGCTCCCTCGGGAACTTTTTTCAGGGTACGAAAGCCTGTCCATCCGTAATAAAACATTGATAGGACGAGAAAGGTCGGGATCACTGTCCAAAGGATTTCAAGCCAGAGATTTCCTCGGATGTTTTCGGGATGTGGATTTTTCCGCCTGTGGTAGCGGATAGAAAAATAGATCATCAGGAAGGTGATCAGGAGCAGAATCGAGATGGAGATCGCCGCAATATAGAGGAAGATATTCTCAACCCATTCATTTGGAAGGTCTGTAACCACGCGAATCATGCTCTATCCGTTCTATCGAAAGGCAATGTCCAGAAAGGTCAACCCCATGAAGAGGACCAGAATGGCCAAAATTCCCGGGATCAACCACCGAATCCACTTGATCTGTTTCTCATCTTTAAGATGCATAAAGTAGTTGAGGATCAAACCCGATTTCACGAAGGCGATGAACAGGGTAATCCCCAAACTCCATCTCCCCCAATCCATGCCTGCCGTGGAGACGGCCACTCCTGTCAGGATCACCAGACTCAGCCATACCAGGGTATAGGTTCTCACTCGATCTCTCGCTCCCTCACGTAATCAAATAGAAAAGAGGAAAAAGAAAAACCCAGATGATATCGACGAGATGCCAGTAAAGCCCGCTATTTTCCAAGGGGAGGACATGTTTGTGATGGATCCTCCCTCTCATCATCCAAAGGCCGACCCCAGAGAGAATGCCTATGCCCACGAGGACGTGAAGGGCATGGAGACCTGTCATCGAATAGTAGAGACCGTAAAAGAGGATCTCTCCTCTTTCCCTTTCAAGAAGACGAGGGGCATTTGGATAGACCCCATGATGAAATTTAATGGACCATTCCACCGATTTATTGATGAGGAAGAGAACCCCTAAAGCGACCGTGGAAAAAAGAAAGAAGAGAGACCGACGGGGCTTCTCCATTTTGAGAAAGTAGATGGAGAGGGCCATGGTTAAACTGCTCGTCAGAAGAACGATGGTATTGATGGTCCCGATGGGCCGGTTCAATGCTTCGGCCGCCAGATGAAAGATCTGAGCATTCTGGAAGCGATAGACGGAATAGAGAATGAACAATCCTCCGAAGAGAAGAATCTCCGAAAGAAGAAAGAGCCACATACCTAACCTGGAATAAGCCTCGTTCTTATGATTCCCCATCGTCTTTACTTGCTATACTCATAAGGCCCCCTTTCCACTCGGGGGATTTCATAAAAATTTTCTGTTGGCGGAGGGGAGGAAATCTGCCACTCCAGCGTGGCACCGCCCCAGGGGTTGTCCTCTGCTTTTTGCCCTTTGAAAAGGGCATGGATGAGATTGCCAAACATTAAGATCAATCCAGCGATTAAGATCCAGGACCCTACCGTTGAGACGAACTGGAGGGTATGGAACTGAGGAAGATAGTCAAAGTATCTTCTCGGCATTCCCTCCCACCCCAAAAGGAGCATGGGAAAGTAGAGCGTGTTAAATCCGACAAAGAGAAGGGCCCATGCCAGATAAGGTATCTTCTTATGATACATACGGCCGAACATCTTTGGGAACCAGTAGTGGAGTGCCCCAAAAATGGCGAATGCTGTCCCTCCAAAGATGACATAGTGAAAATGTCCCACGACCCAGTAAGTATCGTGGAGATGGACATCGGTAGCCAAGGCTCCCTGGAAGAGGCCGGTGAGTCCACCGATGGAGAAGAGAAAGATAAAGGTTAAAGAGAAGAGGAGGGGAGGGGCAACCTCTATGGAACCTTTGTAAAGAGTCGAGACCCAGTTAAAGACTTTGACCCCGCTGGGGACGGCCACCAGAAAGGTCAACAGGGAGAAGATGACAGAGGCAAGGTCACTCTGTCCGCTCACGAACATATGGTGTCCCCAGACAAAGGAACCCACAATGGCAATGGCGAGGCTCGAAAAGGCGATCGCTTTATATCCGAAGATCGTCCTCCGAGCAAAGACCGGAATGATCTCTGAAATAATTCCCATGGCCGGAAGAATCATGATGTAGACAGCAGGATGAGAATAGATCCAGAAGAGATGTTGATAGAGTAGGGGATCTCCTCCCTTTGCAGGATCGAAGATTCCGACCCCTACCAGCCTTTCCATCAGGGTGAGAAGGAGAGTGATGCCGACGACGGGTGTGACTAAGATTTGAATCCAGGCAGTGGCATAGATCCCCCAAACGAAGAGGGGGAGACGAAACCAGGTCATCCCCGGAGCCCTAAGCTGGTGAGTCGTTGTTACAAAGTTGATTCCGGTGAGGATAGATGAAAATCCAAGGATGAAGACACCCAAGACCGCAAGGGAGACATTGACAGGTGTCCTCAGACTGTAAGGGACGTAGAAGGTCCAGCCCGTATCGATGGGTCCCCCACCGGTGAAAAGAGAAAGGATGGCCAGGGCTGCACCGGCCATATAGATCCACCAGGAGAGAAGATTGATTCTCGGGAAGGCCACATCTTTGGCACCGATCTGAATCGGCAGAAAGAAGTTACCGAAGATGGCAGGAATTCCTGGGATGACGAATAAAAAGATCATGATCACCCCATGCAGGGTGAAGAGGGCATTATAGGTCTGGGGTCTCATGAAAGTAGGCCCCGGTGCAATCAATTCGAGGCGCATTAAAAATCCGAGGAAGACTCCAACGGCATAGAAGGAAAGGATGGCCAATAGATAGAGGAGGCCAATCCTCTTATGATCGGTTGAAAAGATCCAACCGAAGATTCCCTTAAAGCGTCCTCTCTCTTCGTAAAAACTGGACATCTCTTTTCATCCTTTCTGGGAAGATTTCTTTCGACCTCTCCAGATGAGAAAGAGAACAAAGAAAAGGGCAAAGGTGAGGGTGACGATCCCCGTGACTTTCAATGTGTTGAAGACATACTTTCTGCCTTTTGGATCGTAACTGAAACAGAACCGCAAGATTCTGCTGATCGTGGGTCCGGTCCTGCCTTCCGATGCCTCCAGCAGGGCCATCTTTAAATCAAATGGGAGCATCTCAGTGCCATAGAGGTAACGGGTGATCTTCCCATCAGGGGCGAGCATGATGAGGGCAACCGGGTGTAAGAAATTCTTCCCCTCTCGCCTGAAACGAAAACCCACCGAATTCATCAATTGAAGGATCGCTTCCCTCTCGCCTGTTAAGAATTTCCAGGCTTCTTCTGGGAAAGGTTTTTCGATCATCTTGAGGTAGAACTTCTTCTTCTCCTGGGCGAGGGAAGGGTTTTCCGTCTCATCAAAACTGACGGAGAGAACCTGATAATCTTTGCCGGGATCCGCTGGCAGGCGATTCAACGCCCCTGTGAGATTGGACAATAGAAAACCGCAGACATCCGGGCAGGAGTAGAAGACAGGGGTGAAGAGGGTGGGTTTGTTGATCAATTGCCTGAGAGTAATGGGCGCTCCCTGCTCATCGCGAAAAGTCAGATCGAGCGGTATCGTATCGCCCAGTTTCTCATCTATTCCAATCTCTACTTCCATCCCTGATTTCCCATGGTGCTCTCCCGTATGAGCCTGGAGGTTTCCCTGATGAAGGAGGACCAGGATTCCCAATAAGATTTGAAAGAGAAGAGGCAGAGCCGGATGGTGGGGCATAGCGGTTAATCTATCCCAGATCCTTCAAAAAATCAATCTCAATGGATGGTCCGACTTCGATAGAGGGGCTGGTTCTTCCCGGTCAGGGACGATATTTCGAAAAGACGTAATCTTTCTCCTTCTGCCCTAAATGGCAATCGTAACAGCTCTTTCCCCCATCCTTGACAAAGGAGTTTTTCGTATCCTTTTCAAAGGCATCAAATCCCCATCCTCCGGTCTCTTTGAACTTCTTCGAATCTTTCTGCATCACGCCGATGAATTTTCTCGGACCTTCTACATAGGCCCCTTGATCGGACGTCACTTCCAAGAGGTCAAAGACGATGACCGTTCCGTCCGGGAAAGCTCCTCCCTTCTTATAAGCCTCCAGCCCCTTTTTATTGACATAGATATGGTGAAGCCCACCGAAGGGATTGAAGAGAGGATGCTTCTGGTCAAAGATAAGCATCGATTTGACGTGGGGCCAATCCCTGTATCCAACCGGATAGGAAACCTTTGCTTTCTCCTGGGCAAGGGAAATATTAACCAAAAGAACAAGGATCACCAAAGTCAAAAACACAAAAACTTTTTTCATTGTTTTCTCCTGGTATAATGATCACAGTATGTGATCTAAGTTAAAGGTTAGTCATCGTAAATTTCTTTCTTTACAAGCCATGTGGAATTGTGGAAATCTTAAGTTCATCCATGGTTCTTTAAGCAGGAT
>Ga0136652_1000636_pt1 | contig 16292 bp, 17 predicted proteins | sample ConPoolayeEmetaG_FD_94864 | JGI IMG/M metagenome (GOLD analysis project Ga0136652, IMG submission 94864) | Hot spring microbial mat communities from California, USA to study Microbial Dark Matter (Phase II) - Cone Pool mat layer E metaG... ...
GCATAGGGGCATGGAGGGGGGCGTTACAACTAATAACCAAACCATTTTATTGGGAGAAAACCAGCCACGGTATTTCGAAAGATTTCACTGACGACACGACAGTAGAAACAAGAAAGCTAGAGGACCTATCCTTGAGTGTGAGACAGAACGGAAGCAAAAAACTCTTAGCGCTATACATACTTAGCGGCATAGTTTTTACAAAGGTCTTCTACGACCTATTCACCAGAAGCTTTAATTTATCTAACAGATTTTGGAGCACCCCTCTAACAAATCCATTATTACTACTTTGGGCAGTGATAATAGCGTTCTTCTGTGTAGAGTTACTTGTACTCTTAAAGAAATCCTTATTTTCTAGCTAAAACTATATCTAATATACCTTTTACATGGCCCCATACCATTAAAGAAGCAAGTAAGAGCGTGCCTTAATGGAATCCCGTATAATTCTATTAACTCTCTTTGGGCTATAGTTACAAGGGTTAACCTGAAGAAAAATGTTGAAGTAAGAGGTTGGTCCCGGGGGGGTGATTTGAGCACCCGACGCTCCGGTGTCTGTACGCCTGACAGGCTGAATGAGGTTTGCCAAGGCAAGCTTCTACAGCCGGAAGCTCTGCCAGGCTGAGCTACCCCGGGAACTGGTAAATGGGGGTTTCCCTGGCAAATATATATTTATCGTTAATTACATCTTTATATTGAAAGCTTTTATGTTTGGTTCGATATTAGTGCGTTGGAAAGACTTGAGTGTTTTAACAGGGGAAGATGTTGCGAAGTATGTTGAGGGTGTGTGCGAGGATCAAATTCAACCTAATGGCGTAGACCTCACGATAGGCAAGCTTTATAAAATTGTAGGGCCTGGGCAGATCTTGAAAGAGAAGATAATATTACCGGAGTACATGGAAGTTTCTCCGAACGAGGATGGGCTTTACGTCTTAGATAATGGAACCTACATCTTCCAAGTAAGGGAGAGGGTTACAGTGCCTTTGGATGCGGTAGGTTTTTGCCTCCCGAGGTCTTCGCTTGTTAGATTAGGTGCATATATAGGTGCGGCGTTATGGGACTCAGGTTATTCTGGGGTTTCAAGAATTCTATTGAAGGTGAACAACCCGATAGTCATCGAGAAGGGCGCTAGGATCGTTCAGTTCGTCCTAATAAAGTCGAAGAATGTTAGATCCGGGTACAAGGGTAGATACCAAAACGAGTAGGTCATAGGCTTAGGTAGACTCTAAATCCATCTGGCACAGATTCTGATCTAATATAAACGACTTTACCAATTTCAGAAACGTTCTTCAAATGAGTCCCACTGCAGGCGATGTCTTCGAACCCGTTTATCTTCACAAGGCGATATGTGCCAAGCTCAGGAAGGCGGGTGAGGTTAGGTGTGTCCTTCGCTTCCTCTAAAAGGCGTGCTCTATCTACAAGCCTAGAGGATACATCATATCCCTCACTGATTAGCCTGTTTTCGAGTTCAACCGCTTCCTTTAGCCTTTCCTCATCCGGTAAAGGCCCCTTATAAGAGATGTACCAGTCATCGCCAAGCCAGGAGTCAAGGGTTTCGATATTAAATCCTAGGATCGATCTTAAGGCGTGGTCAAGGAGATGTGAGGCAGTATGGCGCTTCATCAGCATGTAGCGGAGGGGCCAATCGATCTCCTCCACAACTTCGCCCTCTCTGGGAACCCCGAATTCGACTTTCCCGTAGAGGACAATAAACCCTTTGTAGCGCATAGCTTTGTTTATGTTTACGGAAAAGTCCCTGTTGTAGACCCTGCCTCTATCTGAAGGTTGGCCTCCATACTTCGGGTGGAAGATGGTTGGGTCTGTAATCAAATAGACAGCCTTCTTATCTTCAAAGACGACTTTTTTAAGTGATGTCTTATTTACTTTAAGGTATGAGTCCTCCCAGTACCTTGGGTTATTGATTTCACACTCTGACACCACATCATCCAGGTTCAAATCAACATAGCTACATTTAGACGGTAAAATAACTTTATCATAGAAAAAGACCGACAGCAATAACTTTACATCAGAATAAAATGAAGGCTTTACACACCAAGTTATTCAGCCTAATTCTTGGAATTAATATAAAACTTAGAAACATGGTGAAACTGACATCCTCCCCTCTGAAGAGTTTTGGCTTTCTGTGCTGTTCTTGGTAAGGAACTAAAAGCTAATAGAAAACTTATGCCATAAAACGACAACTTAACGCCATAGAAAGTCTTTTATAACATTTATTGACAAACATATTAGGAGAAATGATGAGCAACCCTAAGGTCGACACCCTTGACCTAAAGATTCTAGAAAACTTGAAGAGAAATGCCCGAATGGACTGTAAGAAGATCGCACAAAACGTTGGCTTATCAGATAGGACAATTGCTAGGAGGATAAAGAAGATGGAGGAGAAGGGAATAATAAAAGGTTATAGAGTAGAAGTCGACAGAGAACTAATCAAGTCAGGACTTGTTCAAGGAACACCATTAACGCCTTCAGAAGGCTTCATAGAAATTAGTGCGACAGAGTGGGACGGTTTAGCATCGACAATAAAGAACATATTTGGGGTTGGTGGGGGAGTCATCCTTTTTAACATCGGCTTGGCAATAGGCAGAGCCTATGGGAGAACCCTTAAGGATAGTTTAGACCTGAACAAATCGATAATTGGTTTCAGCCAAACATTTAATGCGAGGGGGTGGGGGGAACTCGCCTATAGCCAAATCGACTACGAGAAGGGAGTGGGGAGGATCACGGTTTCTAAGATACCGTTCAAGAACCAGGTCACTGACAACGTTATAAAAGGGATAATATCAGGTGGCTTAGAAGAAATCTTTGCAAAAAGGGTGCATGTTAAGAAAAGCGATGACAAAATCTTAGCAGAAAATACGCAAAAATTTATATTTGAAGTCACCGAGTCGGTGAGTAGTATTGATAACAGTTGAAAAAACACCAACAGGAATAGCTGAACTTGACCGACTCCTCCACGGAGGCCTCCCAAGGGGGTCAGCCACACTAATCGCAGGAGGACCTGGAACAGGGAAGACGATTATTGCAGCACAATTCCTCTACAATGGAGCGACAACCTATAATGATAAAGGGCTCTTGGTTTCCTTCAACGAGAACGCCCAAACTTTTAAAAGGTTTATGCTGTCCCTAGGTTGGGATTTTGACAAGCTTGAAAGCGAGGGAAAGATCAAAATATTGGATTTCATACCTACAAGGAAAGTGAGCTTTGACGTCTTAATCGACATGATACTTGAGGAGTCTAGGAGCTTTGGGGCAAAAAGGATGGTGGTTGATTCCATAACAGCTTTGACAGTAGCCTTCATAGAAAAAGCTGAAGTCAGGTCCACCATATCCATAATACAGAAGCTGCTAAGAAGACTAGACTGCACCAGCCTTCTGATCGCAGAAACACCTTGGGGAGAAGAAAGGCTGGGCTCTGGGATTGAAGAGTTCGTTGCCGATGGCATAATCAGACTAGAGACTTTACCTGTGAAGGGTGAACTGAGGAGGAGACTGACAATCTTAAAGATGAGGGGAACAAGCCACGACATGAAGTTCTATCAATACACAATCAACGAACAGGATGGTATAGTAATAACACCTTACCCGGAGGTCGTTTAGTTGAACAATGATGAGTTGTGGAGGCACTGTGATTTCTTTAAAAGGAGCTTCGATGAACAAGTGGCCTTCGGTGAAGAAAAGTTAAAGGGGCATATAGAAGCTTGGAGAAACACGACAACCGCTAAGGGGATCTGTAAAGATAAAGGGGTTAAAACGGTAGATGATGTACCTATCACAGAGTATGAGGAATACCCCTTTTTATCAAACTTCAGAGACACGATAGAAGATAAGGTGAAGATGGAGCCACGGGGCGATGGTGAACTATGGCACGATTACTACACTCGAATCTTGGACTCCCTTTCTTATACCCTCGAAAGCTATCTTCCAGATAAGCCGTCAATCTGCATAAAGACGACAGGTACAACTGGGAAGAATAAGTTTGTTCCTCATGGCGTGAAGTTTAACGAACAATTCATCTCTGACACGATAGCAATAATCTTATTTGGAACCGCAAAAGAATGGGGAGAAAGTGTCTTCGATCCGAAGCCGAACGCGTTCAACCTCGTCGCCCCAGTCCCTTACCTGAGCGGGTGGGCTTTGAGATATTGGGAAAGCCTAATCAACTTCATCCCACCAATAAGTTTCACAGACTTCACTAATGACATGGGAAAGAAGTTTTATAAGGCATTAAAGCTCATTGAAGAAGGAAACAGGATACATATAGTTGGAGGAAGCGGTGCTCTACTTTACATGACTTGCAAGTACTTTGCCGATCCGGAGTATTTTATGACCGAGTCTTATAAGATGTCACCTTCTTGGTGGAAGAAAGTGCTGATCCTGCTGAACCTTTTTATTGTGAAGGCTAGAAGGAGAGGGATAAAGAATCTTAGGGAAATAATGCCCCTTAAAGGGGTTATTGTTGGGAGCACCGATGCACGCCTATACGCAGACTTCTTTAAGAAGGAGTTTGGGGTTGAGCCGATTAATTCCTATTCTGCAACGGAAATTGGATGCGCAATGTTCGGAAGACCTGACAGAAAATTAGACTTTTTCCCTAACCTAAGAAGCGTTTATCCAGAGTTCTTAGATGAAAAAGGAGAGGTCAAGAAGGTTTACGAGTTAAAGCGTGAAAACGTGTACGAATTTATCGCAACACCCTACTACTTAGCTTTTACAAGGTATAGGATAAAAGACGTGTTCAAAGTCAAAGACTTCTATGACGGTTGCCCCGTATTCACCTTTGAAGGCCGAACCCAGAACATATTGGATGTCCTCAACTATTACAGGTTCTCTGAAGACCTGATGGCTAAGGTGATAGCTGACGCGGGGTTCAAATCTTCAGATAGATGGGTGGTGTCAAAGATAGAGCCCGAGCAGAGATTAGACATATACTTTGAGAAGGAATGGTCGGTGACCGCTGGGCAAGCGGAAAGACAGATATTTGATTCTATGCTGAAGCTGGTTCCAGGATTTGATAATTATGTGAAAGATTTTAATGTCAGAGAACCTTCCCAAGCTGTAAGAGTTCACTTCCTCAACAGAGGGACATTTACTCGATACACAATAAAACAAGCAAGAAAGAATGTGCCTTTAGGACAATACAAACCTCCAAAAATAGTGCCCACCGATAAAAGCTACATCATAGATGAATTAAAGGAATGCAGTAAAAATGCTTACAGACACTACCTTTCCTATACCTTTTGATACAATATGTAGTAGGCGCTGCTATTATAATCGCGCTGACAACAGAGACCGCTCGAAGGTTTAAAGCCAACCCTATCGCACCCCCATTTTACCTTTTTGCGACATTCGTTGTTCTATGGGAGCTTTTAGTGTTCTTCCATCGAATCACAGAGAATGAAATCGGAGCCATTGCCCTCTTTAAGATAATAGGAATCATTCACCCATATATATACGGCTTCTACTTCTTGACATTCTTAAATATTTGGAGAGCGCGGTTGCTCAACCTATTATGTCTGGTTCCAAGCTTTTTTGGAAGCGTACTCATTGCACTTTATGTTGACTACGGCGTTAAAGCAGGCGCCTTTGGTTGGAGCTACTATCAAAAGCAGACAGGGAGTCCTCTAATCGACCTAATAATATACGCAAAAACCATTGTTATAATGTTAATTTTGGTTTCCACGTTAACTTATCTCATTATAAAGAGCCCGAGTAGAGAGCTGAAAAGGAAGTTCCTATATATTTTAGCAGCCTTTATTCTCTTCCAAGTTATAGGTGTTCCGATCACAAACCTCGTTTTCTTACAAAACAACCCAGACTTCCCTCCATTAGGGGGATTCTTTTACCTTGCAAACCTTGTTGTAATCTACCTTCAGATACGGCCTCAAAGAGAAAAGGTGGTCTTTGCGCAAAGACCAATGGAGCACATACCTGGAAAGCTAGCTGAAACCATTAAAGCGTTCTATGACAACCTTTCCCCAGGTTTTGATACCTTAGGAATAAAGTACTTCAAATTCCTTTCCTACCTTAGAGAATGTGGATTAGCAGAAATCGTCAAGCTGGAAAACGATAAAATGGAGCTAATTAGTGAAAAGAAGCAACCGATAGGCCCTAGCCAAATTATACGTTTTATCGACATATCGCTGACTTTGATGGAGGAGAAGGAGCTGGATCAAAGGTACTCAGACACCCTTATCGACTTCATAAACGAAAATTATGAGAAAATCAGCGAAGACATCGTTGTGACGTTTAAGAAACATGAGAAGTATCTGAGAGGTAGCACCATACTTGATAAGGTGGCAGGAGGCCAATTAAGATTGTTATTTGCTCCATATGGTTTCACTGAAGAAGACCTAGACAGGTTCTCCAAGACCCTGAAGATTCAACACGGAGAACTCCACAAAACACCTGTGCTTTTGAAGTTTTCTTTGGAGAAGGACTTTGTCGCTAGAGTTGAAGACTATGTCAGAGAGGGGTTAGCGAACGGTGGAGAACTATATATCTTCACCAGGAATGGGAGCCAGATCAGCTCAAGATTGAAGAGTTACAACACGATAAACTACTTTTACTTGACACCATCGATTTCGACAGCTGTAAAGATTGGTGAAAAAGAGAAGATGGTGTCAACGAACGACCTATCGCAGATCCTTGGGGCTATAATGCAAATAAAGAATGAGGGAAGGATGGCTTCGATCGTCTTTGACAACCTAACAGATCTTATATTCTTAATCGGTTTTGACCAGACCTATAAAATGGTCAGACACGCACTAGACGTCGGAGCTAACTCGAGAATGCATTTCCTGTTTCTTATCAACAAAGAGGCCCATGGAAAGGATGTCCTCTCAGCCTTCGAGTCCTTGTTCAAAATAGTAACATCCCAATAGGAAGTCATCTCAACAAAGGGAGAACTGCGAAGTCTTTAAAGCGGGGCACTTTAAGTTGAAGAGACTTAACCGCTCCCTCTAACCTTAACCGACAGCACTCTAATGGACTGCGAACTCAAATATCCGCCAAACACCAACCCAGAAACAAAGGAAACAACGTACATCACCACAACAAATATGATGGGCAGGGTCGTTAGCAGAAAAACCCTAATAACTATAACATTGCTAGCAGAAGATAAACCCCCTGCCAAATAAGCGTAAAAGGCACTATTCCCCTCTAGAATCAAGAGGACGACGTCAACAAAAAAGCCTTCGATCAAAGAAATCAATAATGCGAGCAAACCCAGGTGACTGCTTAAAGACAACTCGACTAATCCCTTTAGCACACCTACAGCCATCCCTGTACCAGGCTTCTTGAGTAAGATGGCAGCCAACACCAGCCAGAACACATGAAAACCTGATAGGGTTTGGGATAAGAAGAGGGAAAGGGCTGGAACCGTTGAAAGTATTTTCCCAGCATAGCCTATGGGAACACTCGCTACTCCACCTATCGCACCTAAAATGACCGTTATAGAAATGGTCTTCGACTTGCTATATGCGCTCATGTGAACACCTTTGATGACTTTAATGTTAAAAGCGTTTAGAAGACGGAGTGTAGTCGTTTAAGCACACATAAACATATATTAAAATAAAGTGTAGGGAAGGAGATGGCTCAATGGATCTTGAAAGAAGACTCGACTTGGTAAAGGCGCCTCCAACAGAGGAAGTAATAACAGAGAGGGAGCTAAGGAAGCTTCTAGAAACTAGCGAGCACCCTGAGCACTATATAGGCTTCGAAATATCGGGTTACCTACATCTGGGGACACTCTTCTTATGTGGTTACAAGGTCAACGACCTCGCTGAAGCTGGTTTTAACTGCAAAATCTACCTAGCAGATTGGCATAGCTTCATAAACAACAAGCTCGGCGGCAGCTGGGAGAACATTATCAAGGCTTCCAAATACTACGAGGAGGCGTTCAAATTCTTTTGCCCGAAGGCCAAAATTGTTCTAGGCTCTGACCTCTACCATAATAACGATGAATATTGGAAGGATGTAATAAGATTTTCAAAGCATGTCACCCTTTCTAGAAACAAGAGGTGCCTAACGATAATGGGAAGAAACCAAAGTGAACAGCTCGACTTCGCACAGTACATTTACCCTCCAATGCAGGGTGTGGACGTGAAGTACCTCGCAGAAGATATGCCTCAGGGTGGGATGGATCAGAGGAAGGTCCACGTCCTCGCAAGAGAGGTCTTCCCAAAGCTTGGATGGAAAAAGCCAATACCACTGCACAACCACCTCCTCATGGGGCTGGCAGAACCGCCAAGTTTATCCGGGGAGAGCAAGGTGGAGAAGGTGATAGCGGCAAAGATGAGCAAAAGCAAACCTTGGACAGCCATCTTCATACATGACTCTGATGAGGAGGTAAAGCAGAAACTACTTAAAGCATGGTGCCCTATAAAGCAAACCGAATTAAACCCAGTCCTAGAACTCGTAAAATATGTCATATTCAGGGAGAGAAGACAGTTCCTGGTAGAGAGACCTGTCAAGTATGGGGGATCTGTGAGCTTCTCCTCTTATGGGGAACTTGAGAGGGAATACGCCAGCGGGAGGATCCATCCGATGGACTTGAAGTTGTCAGTCGCAAGCGAAATATCGAAGATAATTGATCCAATAAGGAGACATTTTGAGACACCATCGAACAGGAAGCTACTAGAAGTTTTCGAGCAGGCTAGAATCACCAGATAACCAATAGTCGACTTTATAAGAAAACATCGGTCAAGCCCCAAGCGTATCCTGTATACCCCTTTATCTGACTTAAGTCGGTTAACTCTCACTTTAAAGGCGAGAGTTGAACTCTACGTTCAACTGAAGTAGAAGCCGGATTGCGTGATACGTCCCAAGGCGACTTTGAGAATCGAACGAGTACCGCGGGAATCAGCGCTCTATCTTGATCCGCAAGGTGTGCGCGGAACATGAAATACATGGGTCGTAGCTACGTACTAGCATACCGCTTAACCTTACTAATTCTTCATCCGCCTCATGCTTTCGGCTTTCCAGCAGGGCCTTCAGGTTGTCTTCTACGTTCGCTAGGTTCTGTGACGTAGGTGGTACGATCTTGGCTAACTTGATTCTCCCAGCAGCATCCAGACTGTATCTGTGGTATAACATACCCCTTGGCGCCTCAGTTATCCAAGCGCCACTTGACTCCTTCGGTTCGACAGGAACCCTACTTCTAGATGGCTCCTTGTAGTCTTCGATTATGTCGATCGCCTCCTCTAACGCATGCAGCATCTCCAAGAACCTAGCTATGTTCTGCATGTAAACGTTCTTATCGTTCACAACGTCAGCATACTCTTTCGCATGAGGGTACAGGTTGTCTACGTTCAACTTAAACCTTGAAAGCGGCCCAACTATGTAGTTTTTACCATCCTTAGTCTTCGAGTGCAACGCTGTGGAATGCTCAACCTGATACTCGTCGAAGTACTTCTCATAATCCTCTTGGTTTATGCGCAAGCCGCTGTTAGAGGCAACCTTCCCGTAGATCATCGGATATTCATTTCGATCCCATAACGACACCAGTTCTAGTTCATGCTCTAGTTCAGGCACCTTCACATTCCCCATTACCCAGTCTGAAGCATTCAAAACGTCCCTTTCAGCCTCTCTAAGCTGGTCAAGCAACCGCTTAAATTTATATGCTGGTGGAAGAGCTGTGAACCCGCCTACACAAGGGCTTACTGGGTGAATTGATCTCCCCCCGATCAAGGCCATAATCGAGTTCCCAGCCTTCTTAACCTCCAACCCGGCCTTAACGACATCCGGTTGTGCCTTCATAAGTTCGAACACATCTTGGTGGCCGAAGAAGTCTGGTAGAGCGAGTAGGAAGAAGTGTAGTGCGTGACTCTGTATCCACTCCCCACAGTATAGAAGCCTCCTGACTTTTTCTATCGCAGGGTCAACTTCTACATTAAAGGCTTTTTCGATCGCATGGGTAGAGCTCATCTGATATGCGACAGGGCAAATGCCGCAAATTCGGGCTACGATGTCTGGAACGTCCTTGTAGCTCCTGCCTAGGAGGAAGGCTTCGAAGAATCTAGGTGGCTCGTAAATGTTTACCTTAACGCTTTCAACCACGTCTCCCCTCATTCTAGCGTAAACCCTTCCCTCTCCTTCAACTCGAGTTAATGGGTTGACTTCGTAAACTTTTTCCATCACACCTTCACCTCTCTAAATTGCTTCGAATACCCAGTGAACTCCCTAAACTTATGTAAGATTTCATAATCTTTCAAGCCGATTTCTTTGAACTTCTCCTTCAACGACTCCACGTTCACATCCTCGAATGGTCCGAAACATGAGTAACAGTCCCTACCGTAAGATGGGCAAAGAGCTCCACAGCCAGCTTTGGTCACAGGCCCCATACAGGGAAGCTTATTAGCCACAAGCACGCAGACATTTCCTAACCTCTTGCATTCAACACACACACTGTTTCTTTCTATCCTAGGCCTCTTCCCGATGACTACAGAGGTTATAAAATCGAGGAGCTGTTGCTTGCTAATGGGGCAGCCGTTCAGTTCGTAATCAACCTTAATATGTTCCGATACAGGGGTGGACTTGTCTAGAGAAGCTACCCATTGTGGGTTTAAGTAGACGGTTCGAGAGAAGTCGTTTAGTGAAGCCCAGTTTCTAAGCGCTTGGATACCACCTGCTGTGGCACATGCTCCAATTGTAGCAACGATCTTAGACTTTTCCCTAATCTCCTGTACCCTCTTTAAGTCCTCTGGCACAGATATCGAGCCTTCAACTAGGGCTAAGTCATAGGGGCCATCACCGATCCTGCTAGTTGCTTCTATGAAGTACTGTATGTCGAGATAGTTGTTGACCAAGAAGGGCAATTCCTCCTCAGCATCTAATAGCACACCTTGGCAGCCACTGCATGACGCGAACTTTACAACTGCGATCTTCAATCTTCCAGCCATCTATATCCCCCTCACATTTAACAATTTTTCAACCTGCTTGTACGTGAAAATCGGGCCATCCCTGCACACAAAGAACCCGCCGAACTGACAGTGTCCACATAAACCTATACCACATTTCATCCTCCTCTCCATGGAGAGGTAGATGTTTTCGGGTTTGATTCCTCTCATCACCAAATCGATAGCAGTAAACTTCATCATTATTTCAGGCCCGCAGACTAGTGCTGAAGTGTTCTCTGGTTTCACTTCAACCTTGTTAAGCAAAGTGGTTACAACGCCAACGTTTTCTCTCCAGTTTTCATCGCCTCTGTCCACGGTTATGTGAACCTCCGCACCACTCCCACGCCAACTACTATATTCATCTGGGAACATCAAATCCTTAGGCGTCCTCGAACCGTAGAGGATCTTTACAGAACTATACTTTTTCCTGTTCTTGAGGAGGTAGTAGATCGCTGGCCTAAGAGGGCAAACGCCGATTCCACCGCCTATTACCAGCACGTTCTGTCTCATAACTGATTCCACTGGCCACGAGTTACCGTATGGGCCGCGGAACCCGATGATGTCCCCTTCTTTCAGGCTCAGAAGGGCTCTGGTAATGTACCCTACAGCTCTAACCGTATGTTCTATGACGTCAGAGCCTTCTGGGGTAGAAGAGACAGATATTGCAGCTTCACCGACCCCAGGGACGTAGAGCATGTTAAACTGACCAGGTTTGAACGAGTAGTGTCGCCTATCTTCTTCGTCAAGAAGGCTTATGCGTATGGTCGCGGTGTCCTGAGTGTCCCACCTGATCCCTACAATCTTAGCGCTTTTTAACTCCGAATAGCCGGATGTCATATTATTCACCTCTTAGAGCCCTTACCTCCTCTGTTATATCTATTCCAACAGGGCACCATGTTATGCACCTACCACATCCAACACACCCGAAGACCCCAAACTGGTCCACCCAGTAAGCCATCTTATGCATGAGCCACTGCCTGTACCTATCCTTTATGGTCGGCCTTGCGTTACCAGCTGTGGTCTCCGCGAATTCTACGTTAAAACATGAGTCCCAAACCCTCTTCCTACTTGTCACACCGCTTTTAAGGTCGTTGTCATCGAACACGTCGTTGCAGAAGCAGGTAGGGCAGACCATAGTGCAGTTTCCACAAGATAAACATCTTTTAGCAACAGCATCCCACTGAGGGTTACTAAGCTGAGCATAGAGCGTGTCTTTAAGATTCGATGTCTTAACCTTCTTTGTCATCGCTCTCGCTGTCCTTTCGACCAGCTCATCGGCTTGATGCACCTCGCCTTCTGAGGCCCTTCTTACATCGACACCATCTAACACCTTCTCACCTTCTTCGCTTCCCACCTTCACCAGAAAACCATCTGCCAATTCCGTCAAAGCCAAGTCAAATCCCTCACCAAGCTTAGGACCGGTGTTCATAGAGGCGCAGAAACAGTTTTCCCCAGCCCTAACGCAGTTGACGCCTAAAATAAACGTGCCATTTCTAAGCAGTTTGTACTGTTCGTCGACATAGTCGTATTCTAAGAGCGCTTTATCCAAGACCTTGAGCGCTGAGAGGTCACACGACCTAACCCCTATAAAGGCTTGCTTCTCAGCGACCTTTGTGTTTGATAACACATGGATCTTGTCACCTTTTTTCTCGACTCTTAGAAGGTCAACCTCCGACGGGTAGAGGAAGTTTTTGAGAGAGATTGGGCCATTAACGTATGAGAAATATGATCCGCCTGACTTCTTAATCTCGTACTTCCCTGGCCCTTGGACGTCAACATAACCGATCGGCAATTCACTTATCGAATCGATTTCACTAAAGACTACAGCGCCGTTCTTAAGCTTTGGGCCAATAATTTTATACCCCATAAGCTTCAGGTTGCCAAGTATTATCTCGAGACTTTTCTTTGAGATAAAAAGTTCTTGGTTTAACTTCATCACATAGGTAGCAAAAGAGGATTTATATATAGATTAAACAATCTAAAGGAAAATTTATAGCGTAAGTTACCAAACTTGAACAGAATCTTACAACGGTTAAAGGCAGCTAAGAACATGGCACAACGCTTCATAGAGCTTTCCAAGGTCGGTGGAGGCGAAGGGAAAGATTAGTGCCTCTATTCCTTAAAAGTTACGTCAAAAAACTCAAGGAGAGTCTTCTATGCAAGATGGGAAAGAGTAGCCTATGTAATGAGTACGCTATCACAGACCCAAATAGCGCTTGTAGGACGTTCCATGGAAGCTCTACAAGTGCGTTGCCAATGCTGAAGAAGTAGCTCTCAAAAGCAAAGTACGAGGATATCATAAATAACCCGCCTGCTGGACCTGAAACGTAAGCCAAGGGCTTAGATTTATTATAGAATTTTGTGAAGATCATCCCTGCAATAAAGCCTTCGATGCCCTTAGCAAAGAAGGTCACTGGGGCGTAGAAAGAGTACCCTGAAAGGATGTCTGCTAATGAGGAGCCTAGGCCTCCAGTGATCAAACCCACGTACGGGCCGAAGAACATACCGATCAATATCACTCCTGCGTCTCCGAAGTTAAAGTATCCCTGTGTTGCTGGAATAGGTATTTTGAATATCATGGTCATAACAGTAACTAAAGGAGTCATCACGCTGACCAGTGCCAGAACCTTTACTTTCACAGGTTAATCGCCTGAAAAGATGTGGAAAAGAACATATATAAGTTGTATCCTACATATAGGTCTAGTAATAAGTATGGTGGATAAAATGTTACTAAGGTGCACAAGCTGTGGTGCAAGTTATGACTTTGATATCAATAGAAAACTATGTGCAAGGTGTGGAAACGGCCTCACCATAGAATTGGAACCCATCCGTACCTTTGAACCCCAGCAGGATGCAATTGGGATCTGGAAATACGCAGCGGTGCTACCAAGCCTAGATGGAGAATTTCGAATATCTTTAGGTGAGGGAAACACAAGCTTACATGAAAGCAAGAAGATCAAGAGTGAGATAAATGTGAGTAGACTTTGGTTTAAGGATGAGACGGTGGAGCCAACAGGATCCTATCTAGATAGAAGCTCAGCATTATTCGCATCCATGGCCCTGAGCTTAAGATGCCGAAACATAGTCACTTATTCCACAGGGAACCTTGGCGCTTCTTTATCAGCATATTCTTCGAAGGCTGGGTTGGGGATGCAGGTCTACATCAAACCAGGCATCGACCTTGGAAAACTCTACCAGATGGTGGCGTATGGGGCAGAAGTGAAGGTCGTGCAAAGCTTCAAGGAGAAATGGAGAGGGATAGAGGACACAGCTGTGGCTACAGAATACGATCCGCTAATAAATGAGGCTAAGAAGACAATTATGTGGGAGGTATTTTACCAGCTTAACCGTACTTTACCAGACTACATCATACTCCCAATGGGAGAAGGGGGTCTAGTCTATTCGACCTTCAAAGCGTTAGATGAGCTAAAGGCATTAAATAAGCCGAGCTTTCACATAACAAAGATTGTCGGCGTACAACCAGATGGCTGTGCCCCAATAGTAGAAGCATTCGAAAAAGGGTTAGACGCCGTTGAACCTCAAAATTTGCCCAGAACCAAAATATTTGACCTGAATGTGACAAATCCAAGGTTTGGAAATGCTGCTTTAAAAGCGATCAAGGAAACTGGAGGGTTTGCGATCTCTATAGGTGGAAACGAAGTATTAGAAGCCACAAGCACCTTAGCTGAGTGTGAGGGAGTCCTTGCTGAGCCAGCTGCTAGTCTAACTGTAGCCGGGTTGATGAAGCTGAGGAAGACAGGGGAAATAAGTGAAGACTCTAATGTGGTCTGCGTCATAACTGGAAGCGGTCTAAAAGACCCTAGACTGATGAGGGAGATAGCTCATAGAAGATCAAACCTAGGACCCTTAATAGAAGAGCTGAGTGGAAACATGCTGTTAGGCTCCACTAAGTCAGCGATTTTGAAATTATTATCCGAAAAAGAAAAGTATGGCTATCAGATCTGGAAGGAGTTAAGAGCAAAACAAAATATAGACGTGAAGATCCCCACTGTCTACCAACATTTATCTAAGCTGATCAAAGAAGGCTATGTAAAGAAGACTGAGCCGAAGACGGTTTTAGGTAGAAGGAGAGAGTATTATTCGTTAACTGATAAAGGGAGAGCTATAGCTTGAAGAGCCGAGCATACCTGAAATAGGTCGAAAGCTGTGAGTAAGCAGGTCTTGTAGAGGTTTAGGCCTTATCTTAAAGACGAGAACACTCCATACTTAACATTCACAAGGTCGTCGACTGACGTACTTATGGATCCATCTTTTTCTCTTCGCAGAATTCTAGGAGTGTCTTTGCTGAATCTTTGAGCGTTGTTATCATGCTATCTAAGTTTTCGTAGACCAGTTCCGCTTTTATGTCCACGTACATGTGAACTATTATATTTCTTAATCCGACGATATCAGACAGCTTTCCTTCTAGGTTTTCATCAATCACTCCTACGGTGTGTATTTTCTCAACAATTTCCTTGTATGTTTCTGGAATTTCGATGTCGAGCTTGGAGAGTATGTAGGTTGATAGGTCTACCAGGAATTCGGTTCAAACTTGCAGGCTCCTCTCAGCTATTGATAGAACTTTTAGGTCTTTGCAAAAATCCTCTCTTCCAAATCGTCTCAATTCATTTAGGATTTCGATTCCCTTATTGAACCTCTCTAACTTCCTCAACATGCTCGGTCTCATTTCATCACCTTCTCTACCTCTCTCTCTTCGAATGCTTTAGAAAAGTTAATCCAGTCGTCATGTAACTTCACAACCCTAAGCCTGTCCTCAAAGAGTTCCTCTTCACTCCTGCAAAACACTATTTTCCCTCTTGTTAGAATTTCATAATTTAAGCTAAACGGGGAAAAGTTGACCAGTACGACATCGAGATTGTCGATCCCCAGATCTCTTAAAAAACCCTTTAAGAAGCTAAAGAGTTCGCTTCTATCCAACCTATTAACCTTTATCGCCAAATCCATATCGCTCTCATCTCTGACGAACCTTCCTTCGACGGTGGAGCCGAAGAGTACTGCGTAGACGATCCTATACTTTTCTGCGAGCGCACCTACCTTTTCTGAAATTTTCACTACATCCAAGTATTTTATCATTTAGTACAAACATCCTCTCAAATTATTTAAGCTTTTTTAGAATATTCTTCAATTTTTCGAAATCACATCTCAATATCTTCACATTTTTTGGATCGTAGAGGGCTGCAGCGGGGTGTATAGTTGGCATAAGCAGGAATGATACGGGGTCGCTTCGGACTTGGTATGTTCTTCCTCTGACAGATAGAATTCCCTTAGCAGAAATTCCAGCCTTCGACAGCAGGTAGATCGTGGAATGTCTTCCCAAACTCACTATGATCTTCGGTTTGATGATCTCCAGTTGTCTCTCTA
>Ga0136652_1000637_pt1 | contig 16288 bp, 11 predicted proteins | sample ConPoolayeEmetaG_FD_94864 | JGI IMG/M metagenome (GOLD analysis project Ga0136652, IMG submission 94864) | Hot spring microbial mat communities from California, USA to study Microbial Dark Matter (Phase II) - Cone Pool mat layer E metaG... ...
ATATAATACAAAGGATTGAATTTTATAAAAAAATTTTTGAAGAGAGAAATCCTATAGTGGTTGCAACTCCAAAGTCATTGCTAAAACCATTAATTTCAAAAGAAATTATTAATGATTTGTTCTTGAATTTAAAGGTTGATGCTGAGATAGAAAGGGATGAACTTATAAAAAAATTGATAATTTTTGGATATAAGAATGTTGATTATGTAAGCTTTAAGGGAGAGATGGCTATAAGGGGTGGGATAATTGATTATTATTCTCCTATAGAGGATTATCCTGTTAGGGTTGAAATAATGGATGAAAGAATTGAGTCCTTGAGATATTTTGACCCATCAACTCAGAGATCAATTAGACAGATAGAGGAAGCTGAAATCCTATCCTTGATTGAGTATCCCCCATCTTCCGAATTCATTGAGGATTGGTTGAAAAAGGCAAAAAATTACTTTAAGGATCATCCTGATTACCAGCAGATGGAAGAGTCTTTGAAAAAAGGTATCCCCTTTGAAGAAATGAATTTCCTCTCCATTTTGGCTTCTAAATATTTCGTTCCTTTTGATGAATTCTTCAGAGATTATCTATTAATATTTGATGAAAATGAAAAAATTAAAGGGGAAATTGAAGAGATAGAAAAGGAATGGGATGAGATTTACCAAAGAGAATCTAAGAAGGAGAAGAGCATTCCAACACTAAAAATTTTCTCCTTCGATAGATTGAAGGGAGTCATGGAGAGAGGAGTAAGTCTTAGTGAATTTATGACTGGCAAACCTTCAATTTTCATTGATGTAAGAAGGAATGCTTCTTATGTTTCCAGAACCTTTCAATTCTTTGAAGACTTAAAAAACGAGCTTAAAAGGGGAGCGACAGTAATTTTGGTCTTGAACTCAGATTATTTAATAAAAAAGATTTCAGAGGAGCTGGAGGAGCAGAGAATACCTTTCTTTCTAATTTCTGATTTCTCTCAGATAAGGAAAAAATATTTAAATATTTTAAAGGGGGAGCTTGAAGAAGGATTCTATCTACCAGAGCAAAATCTATACCTTTACACGGAAAAGGAAATTATCGGTGAGAGAGGAAAAATTGAAAAGAGACGGTTATATCAGCCTTTTACATCGACATTCAGGGATTTAAAAGACGCAGATTACATTGTTCACGATATCCATGGAATTGGGATCTTCAGAGGATTAAAGAAATTGGAAGTTCAAAATCAAATTATTGAACTTTTAGAGATTGAATATAGAGATGGCGACAGGCTCTACATAACTCCGGAAAGAATGAATGAAATTCACAAATATTCAGGCGGTGGAAAGCCAGATCTTGACAAGCTGGGTGGTGTAACATGGGAAAAGACAAAGAAAAGGATAAAGAAAGCTCTTAGGGAAATGGCTATGGAACTTCTTAATCTTTATGCTCTTCGAAAAAGCGTCAAAGGATATCCCTTTTCTCCTGATACAGAGTGGCAGAAGGAGTTTGAAGAAGCCTTCCCCTTTGAAGAGACAGAGGATCAGAGAAGAGTTACAGAGGAAGTTAAAAGGGATATGGAGTCAGAATCTCCAATGGATCGTCTCCTTTGCGGAGATGTTGGTTATGGAAAGACAGAGGTTGCAATGAGGGCTTCTTTCAAAGCAGTGATGGATGGTAAACAGGTGGCTGTTCTATGCCCAACAACAATTCTTGCAATCCAGCATCTTAACACTTTCAGGAATAGATTCTCAGGATATCCTGTTAGAATCGAAGGATTGACGAGACTTACTCCAAAAAAGGAAGCGAAAAAGATAATTGATGATTTGAAAAAAGGATTGATAGATATAATTATAGGAACCCACAGATTACTTTCTTCAGATATAGGTTTTAGAGGGTTAGGGCTTCTAATAATTGATGAGGAACAGAGATTTGGAGTTGCTCAAAAGGAGAAATTGAAAAAGCTAAAAACATCAGTTGATGTTCTAACAATGACTGCAACTCCTATACCAAGAACCCTTTATATGTCCCTTTCTGGAATAAGAGACCTAAGCATTATAAAAACTCCACCTAAGGATAGACTTTCAGTTCAATGTTTTGTTGCACAATTCTCAAAGGACCTGATAGGGGATGCAATAAGGAAGGAAATTGAGAGAGATGGGCAGGTTTATTTTGTCCACAATAGAATAGAAAATATATACAGATTGGCAGATTTTGTTAAGAAAATCGTTCCAGAGGCGAGGGTTGATGTTATCCATGGGAGAATGAAAGGGGAAGAAATGGAAAAGAAGATGATAAAATTTATAAATAAAGAATTTGATGTTCTTGTAACAACAACAATAATTGAAAATGGTATAGATATCCCTCTTGTGAATACATTGATAGTCAACAGAGCTGATACCTTTGGGCTTGCTCAGCTTTATCAGCTGAAGGGGAGAGTTGGAAGGTCAAACCGACAAGCCTTTGCCTATTTTCTTATTCCGCCAGAGAAATCCCTTTCTGAGAATGCAATGAAAAGATTAAAAGCATTGAGAGAGTTTGCAGATCTCGGCTCTTCCTTCAGGCTTGCTGCAATGGACCTTGAAATAAGGGGTGCTGGAAATCTTCTTGGACCCCAGCAACATGGACATATACAAGCTGTTGGTTTTGACTATTACATAAAACTCCTTGAGGAGACCGTGAGAGAGTTGAAAGGAGAGTATGTGGAGGAAAGACCTATAGAAATTCAACTCGGCTTTGATATTGTTATTCCTGAGGATTACATATCTGATTTTAGTGAAAGGCTTTCCTTCTATAAAAGAGTATCTTCAATAAATGACCCTAAAGAAATAGAAATTATAGAATCCGATGCAAGGGATAGATTTGGTTCTCCGCCAAGACAATTTCAGAACATTCTTCAATATGGAAAGATAAAGTTCCTTGCAAAGCAGAAAAGCATAATCTTTATAAAAAGGGAGGACTCTTCATTGACAATAACCTTTGGAGAAAATCCACCTGTGAATCCAGAAAATATAGTTTCCCTTTTCAAAAAATACAAAGGTAATCTGAAAGGTAATTCTATTTTCGTTTCCCTTCAGGGCAGGGATGAGAACTCAATCCTTCAGGAGATTGTGGATTTATTGAATGCTATCTAACATTCCTATATAATCTTTTTATGAAAAAGATTTTATTGTCAATTCTGACTCTCTTCATATTTCTTCAATGTTCAAAGACGGAGTCCCCCCAAAAAATAGAGGATAAAGCTATTTTTGAGATAGAGAATGAGATTTTCAGACAGTCGGATCTTAGATCTTATATTGATATGATGAGATTAGAACTCAGCGAGCAAAAACCTCTTATTTTGAGCAGGATTTTTGATAGATTTTTTGAAACCGCAATTGTTTGTAAGTATGCCTTGTCCCAAGGATATAATATTTCAGGGGAAAGTTTGAAAGAACTTGAAGAGGAAAAGAATGAAAAAATAAGAAGAATTAAGGAGATGGATATTCTTTATGAGAATTTTTTGATGGAAATGACAAAGAGCAAGGTTTCCATATCAAAGGAAGAGATAGAAGAATATTATAAAACCCACGAGGAAGAGTTTAAAAGAGGCGAAAGTGTTAGAGTTTATCAGATTCTTGTCCCTTCTGAGTCTGAAGCCCTTGAAATTCTTTCCCTTTTAAAAAAATCTCCTCCCCAGCAATTTGAGCAGATTGCCAAGGAAAAATCTATAAGCCCTGAAGGTTCAAGGGGAGGGGATATGGGATACTTTCAGAGAGGTGAATTGCCATTAGAGATAGAAGATGTTGTTTTTTCATTAAAAGTTGGGGAGCTAAGTCCTGTTGTCAAATCATCTTTTGGTTATCACATATTTAAAGTGGTTGAGAAAAAAGGAGCAAGGCTTCTACCGCTTAAAGATGTTGAAAAGAGTATTGCTGAAAATCTTCTCTATCAAAAGAGAGATGCTTTGGAGAAGGAACTGATAAATACCGCAAAGAATAGTCTGAAATGGAAGATTTATTTCGAGAATCTTCCTTTTAATTACATAAAAGGAGAAGAGAATGAATAAAAAAATTTTTATTTTTCTATTTTCAATCTTCCTCAGCCTTTTAGGCTCAGAGATTGTCGAAAGAATAGTTGCTATTGTGAATGAGGATATAATAACTTTATCGGATATTAAAAAAGTTGATTTAAACATGAGGATTGCCCTCTCATCAAGGTATCAGGGGAAGGAGCTGGAGGAAAAGGTTGAAGAAGCCAGAAAGACCCTCCTTGAAGACTTAATTGAGAGGAAATTGCTCCTTGCAAAGGCTAAGGAAGATGGAATGGATGTTGAGAGCGAAGCAAAAATGGTCATAGAGAATATATTGAAAGAGAACAATCTATCATCGGAGAAAGAGCTTGAGGAGATAATGAGAAATGAGGGAATAAATTATAATGCGTGGAAGGAAGAACTAAAGAACAATCTACTTCAGCAGAAGGTAATAAGAAAATATGTTGATTCCAATATATCCGTTGACAATGCTGAAATGCTGGACTATTACAGAAAGCATCCAGAAGAGTTTACAGAGCCTGAGGAGGTCAAAATTAAGGGTATATTCCTTGAAGATAAGGAAGGGGTTGAGGAAAAAATGAAAAAGATAGAGGAAGAGCTTAAAAACAAGAGTTTTGAAGAGGTTGCATCCCTTTACTCCGAGGGTCCTGAAAAAGAGAAAAACGGAGATTTAGGGCATTTTGAAAAGGGGGAGATGGACAAAAACCTTGAGAGTCATGTTTTTTCGTTGAAGGTTGGAGAATTGACTCAATGGATTAAGACATCAAAGGGCTATTACATCTTAAAATTAGAGGAGAAAAAGGAAGCAAAACTTAAAAGTTTTGATGAGGCAAGGGATGAGATTTTTGATAAAATAATTGAGAAAAAGAGGGAACCCCTTTTGAAAAAATTCTTTGAGGACTTGAAGGCGAAAAGTTACATAAAAATTCTAATCCCTGACCCCTTTTCAATTTTGAAGGAAGGGGTTTAAATATGAAAAGGAATTCAAAATTTAATTATTGTGAAGAAGACAAAAATACTAGTTTAGGTAGCCATGCTCAAAGCAAATTTAGACATAAGACCTAAGGTTAGATAAAACAAATTCCAGCACCTCTTCCTTTTTAACCCATTCCTTCCCTGGATAAGTAGAAATGATATGTACTCTTTCTCCTTTTGGAGCCCAGATTTCTGGATCAGTTTCTTTGAATATAACAACTGTAGGTATTCCAAGTAGAGCGGAAAGATGGGATACTCCTGAGTCATTTCCTATGAATACAATACCATCTAAAAGCTCCTTTACCAATTCCTTGATGGAGGGATTTACTTTTATATCAGCTCCCTTCAACTCATTGAAAACTGAAAATTTCTCTCTTAATTCTGCCTCGCCAAGAATTACTTTTACCCTTTTATTTTCTGAAAGAAATTTTCTCGCAAGAAATAAGAAATTTTCAATTCCCCAAACCTTTTTCATGCTACCAGAACCAGGATGAATTATTATTTCTGACTTCTTTTCAGGCTTCCAGGAAGGAAGATTCGAAAGTTTTAAAATTTGAGGGAATCTGATTCCCTTATTTATTTCAAGAATAGGGGAGAAAAGATTTAAGGATTGGTGTATACCATTTTTTGGTTTTATATCGCCTACAATAACCTTTCGTGCTATCCTTTCTAAATTTCTTACAAAAAATCCTTCCTTATCATAGTGCCATGTTATTACTATGTCGAATTTTCCGATAGCTTTCTCAAATTCATCTCCCCCCTTCCAGATTGAAGATATAAGGTTTCCTTCAAGGGGTATTAGTTGAGAAAAGCCTTCAAAAAGGGGGAGCCATTGGGATGGAACAGATAAAAAGAGCTCTTTTGAAATTTCTTTTAAGGCGAGGAAGGATGGAACTGTAAGGATTATATCTCCGAGCCCTCCTCCTCTTATTGCAAGCACTCTCATAAATTCTTGGATACTCCCTAAAAAATAAATTATAATAAAGATTGTCATGAAAGAAGAAATATTGGAATTGGTGGAAAAGGGTTCAGAAGAGGAGAAAATAATTGAAAGTATAGATTTTTCGAAGCTTCCTGCCCATGTTGCAATAATAATGGATGGAAACGGAAGATGGGCTAAAATTAGAAATCTTCCAAGGATTGAAGGGCACAGAGCTGGAATTAAAAGCGTCAGAATTGTTGTTGAGACAGCATACCAATTAGGAATTAAATATTTGACCCTTTATGCCTTTTCAAAGGAAAATTGGAAAAGACCTAAATCAGAAGTTGATGCCCTGATGTCCCTTCTTGAGGAGTATCTTGAGAAGGAGGAGGAAAGATTCTTGAAAGAGGATATAAGGTTTAAAGCCATTGGAAGGATTGAAGAGCTTCCAACCCATATAAATATTAAGCTAAAGAGATTGGAGGAGCTCACAAGAGAAAGGAATAGAATGACCCTGATAATAGCGTTGAACTATGGTGGAAGAACTGAAATTATTGATGCGGTAAATAGAATTCTGATGGAAAATCCAAGGATAAAAAAGATGGAGGAGAAAACCCTTGAAAATTTTCTTTATACCTCAGGAATACCTGATCCAGATCTTCTTATAAGAACCTCTGGAGAACAAAGGATATCTAATTTCTTACTATGGCAGATAGCTTACACCGAGCTCTGGATAACTCCTGTCCTCTGGCCCGATTTTTCGAGAAAGGATTTTTTAATTGCAATAACAGATTATCAGAGAAGGGAAAGGAGGTTTGGAGGGATTGGAGAGACAGATTCTTTTTAAAAGAGGAAATTTAGAATATGATTGAGGAGAGCCCTTTAAAATCTAAAGAGGGGTTGTTTAAGGATTTGGGTAAGAGGATTCTTGTTGCTTTATTCCTCATACCCATTGTTTTTATAGCTATTTTTTTTCTCCCTGATTTACCCTTCTTTTTTGCCCTTCAGATTGTTATAATTTTTGCCCTTATTGAATTCTACCTCCTTTCAGAAAAGAAAGGATATTATCCTTTAAAAATTTTTGGCGTTATTTTATCTTTTTTGTTAGGATTGAACTTTCTTTTTGAATTTAAATTTTTCAATGAATCCCTTTTTTTGACAATTTTTGCTATTGGCTCCTACTTTCTCTTCTCCACAAACTCAAGAAATCTTGAAAATTTTGTTCCATCAATATCAATAACCCTTTTTGGTATCTTATATATCTCCTTCACCCTTAACTACATTTTTTATCTCAAAAAGCTTGGAAGTTCTTACCTTTTTGTCCTTCTCTTCTCCGTTTATATAGGGGATACAGGAGCCTATATTTTTGGGAAAACTTTAGGGAAGAGGAAAATTTTCCCTGTTGCCTCCCCAAAAAAGACTGTGGAGGGTTTTATAGGCGCGATACCATTTTATATTCTTGGAGGGTTGCTCGGTAATCTCCTTTTTCTAAAATATAGGCCAATTGGAAAACTTATCTTTACTTTATTTATATTAAGTCTTGTCTCTCAAATTTCTGACCCTGTTGAATCTTTATTTAAAAGGAGTGCTGGAGTTAAAGACTCATCCAGAATTCTTGGTGAGCATGGAGGTGTTCTTGATAGAGTTGACGCTTTAATATTTTCCTCTCCTTTGTTTTACTTTATCTGTAAGTACTATCTGATATGAAAAAGAAGGTCTCCATTCTCGGTTCAACTGGTTCAATAGGTAGGATGACCCTTGAGATTTTAGAACTTTATCCTGAAAAATTTGAAATCTTGGCTCTTTCATCAGGAGAAAATGTTTCATTGCTTATTGAGCAAATAGAAAAATTCAAGCCTCTTTATGTAGCTCTAAAAAATGAGGAAAAGGCAGATTTTTTAAAAGAAATTTCAAAAAAACTTAATTTTAAGATTCTTTATGGAATGGAAGGTATTTGTGAAATTGCCTCTCTTGAAGATGCAGATATTGTAGTTTCAGCAATTTCTGGAATAGATGGTTTTCTTCCAACTTATTCAGCAGTCAAGTCAGGGAAAAGAATTCTTTTTGCCAACAAAGAATCCCTTGTTATGGGAGGATCATTGATAAAAAAAGAAATGGAAAAATCATCCTCTGTTCTTATTCCTGTTGATAGTGAACATAACGCCTTATTTCAACTTATGGAGAAAAGAGATAGGGAGGAAATAAAAAAATACATAATAACTGCTTCAGGAGGACCTTTCTTTAAAAAAGAGATAGAGGAGATAAGGAATGCTTCTAAGGAGGAGGCTTTGAATCATCCTGTCTGGAAGATGGGGAAAAAAATTACCATAGATTCTGCAACATTGATGAATAAAGGTTTTGAGCTTATTGAAGCTCACTGGTTATTCTCAGTCCCTCCTGAAAATCTTGATGTTTTTATCCACCCCCAGAGTATAGTTCATGCTATAATAGAAAAAAAAGATGGAACAATGGTTGCATTTTTGAGCACTCCTGATATGAGAATCCCTATCCAGTATGCCTTATTATATCCTGAGAATCCAAAATACCCTATTTCCCCCCTTGGAATTGAAAAGCTCAAGAATCTTGAGTTTTATCCTGTTGATTATGAGAAATTCCCCTGCCTTTCCCTTGCAATATTTGCCCTAAGAGAAGGTGGGAGTTTTCCCACTGTTCTTTCTGTTGCCAATGAGGTTGCAGTTAGCAAATTTTTAAAAGGGAAAATTAGATTTTTTGAAATATCCAAAGTTATTGAGAGGGTTATAAATGAACATAAAAAGCTTGAATTAAATTCATTAGATGATGTTATTATGATTAAAGAATGGGCAGAGAAAAGAGCCCTTGAAATTGTTGGAGGAGGAAAATGATTCCATTAATTGAAAGAATATTCTGGTTTCTTGTTCTGCTCGGGATAATGGTTTTTATCCATGAGTTTGGACATTTTATATCCGCAATTCTATCAGGAGTAAGGGTAGAAACTTTCTCGTTCGGTTTTGGTCCAAGAATTTTAGGATTTAGAAGAAAACATACAGATTATCGAATCTCTCTGATCCCCCTTGGAGGTTATGTAAAACTTGCTGGTGAAACATATGAAGAGGGTTATAAGGGAGAACCTTATGAGTTCCTCTCTCAACCAAAATGGAAAAGATTCATAATTCTCTTTATGGGATCAGCAATGAATATAATCCTTGCAATTCTTCTTGTTTTTATTATAAACATAATTGGTGTTTCTGTTCCCGCATATCTTGAAAAACCTCCAGTAATAGGATGGGTTGAGGATAATACTCCAGCGAAAGAAGCGGGTCTTTTGATTGGAGATGAAATTTTATCAATTGATGGAAGAAATATCTCAAAAGCTCAGGAGGTTGAAAATATAATTTCTACAAGTCCTGACAGAACATTAAATATCAAAATAAAAAGGGAGGGAGAGGTTTTAGAGAAGAATTTGAAGACAAAATCAAAAACAAAATATGGAATTGGAGATGCAGGAATATTTTTCATGATACCTCCCAAAATTGGTTTTGTATCATCTGGGCTCCCTGCCTCAAAAGCTGGTCTAAAACCTATGGATAAAATACTGGAAGTGAACGGAAAGAAAGTCAGAAGCTATTTTGAAGTCAGGGATGTAATTAGGAAGAGCCCTGGGAAGGAAGTTTCTCTAATGATTGAAAGGGGGGGTGAAAGGAAGGAAATAAAAGTTGTTCCCAATAACGAAAAGGGGGTTGGAGTAATAGGAATAACATTCCACATTGATACTGTAAAAAAGAAATACGGGATCCTGAAAGCTTTTGCAAATTCTTTAAAGGAGAATGCAAGGCTCACTTTCCTTGTAGTGGATGTTTTGAGAAAGATGGTAAGAGGGGAAATTTCAGTAAGAACCTTATCTGGTCCTGTTGATATTGCAGACTTTTCCTACCAAGCGGCAAAATCAGGATTTATAGGTTTCCTTTCCTTTCTCGCAATTATTTCCCTCCAATTGGGGCTGATCAATTTACTTCCAATACCAGGGCTTGATGGAGGACACATATTCATTATTATAATAGAATCAATTATAAGAAAAGACCTTAGCCTGAAACTGAAAGAAAGAATCATTCAGGTAGGTTTCTTTATTTTAATTTTACTAATGGTCTTTGTTGTCGCCAATGATATAGTCAAGAGATTACCTTCAGGATGGAAAAGTATAATGCCTTAGGAAAGTTTATAGGGGATATTTCTCTACGGGCTGAGGGATTCTAATTATTGAAATTTCTTAAATCTCATGGAAAGGGAATTTGTAACCACCGAAACAGAGCTAAGGGACATGGCAATTCCAGCAATTACTGGATTGAGAAGGAAACCAGTTAGAGGATAGAGAGCTCCTCCTGCTATTGGTATACCAATAATGTTGTATACAAATGCCCAGAATAAATTTTGTTTTATTTTTTTCATGGTGTATTTCCCAAGCTCCATAGCCACCAGAACATCCCTCAGGTCATTCTTTACCAAGACAATATCTCCTGATTCCATAGCAATATCTGTTCCCGAACCCATTGCAATACCTACATCAGCCTGAGTTATTGCTGGAGCATCATTTATGCCGTCTCCCACCATTGCAACTATCTTTCCTTCTTTCTGCAATCTCTTTATTTCTTTAGCTTTATCTTGGGGTAGAACCTCGCAGAAGACCCTATTAACCCCAAGTTTATATGCTATGGCTTTTGCAGTAGATTCTCTATCTCCAGTGATAATTACAACTTCCTTCCCCAAATTTCTGAGTTTCCTGATCACAGGTTCTGCTTCAGGTTTAATGTCATCGAAAATACTTATTAAGCCTGTGATTTTATCTTCTTCCGCTACAATAATAACTGTTTTCCCATCCCTTTCAAGGTTTTTAATTTCTTTTTCCACTATTTCAGTGGAGAGCCCATTTTCCTTAATGAAATTCAGATTACCTAAAAGGATTCTTCTCCCTTTATATTTTGCATGCACTCCTTTGCCTGGAATCACTTTAAATTCTTCAGGCTCTGGAACTTCAAGTCCCCTTCGTTCAGCCTCCTTAAGAATAGATTCTCCAAGAGGATGCTCAGATCTTTTCTCCGCAATTGAGGCAATTCTTAGAACTTCCTTTTCATTTTTTGAATTCAGAGGAATTATATCTTTAACTTCAGGATTTCCCATTGTAAGAGTTCCAGTCTTATCAAATACGACTGTGTCAATTCTTTCCATCATTTCTATTGCAGTAACATCTTTTATCAGTATCCCTTTTTTCGCTCCAATCCCTGTCCCAACAATTACCGCTGTTGGTGTTGCAAGTCCAAGAGCACATGGACAGGCTATCATTAGCACAGAAATGCAAATCTTAAGAGAAAAGGGGAAACTCTCACCCAAAAAAAGCCATAGGGAAAGAGAGAAAAGGGCTATTAGAAGCACAAAAGGAACAAAGTATGAAGATACCTTATCTGCAAGCTTTTCTATTGGCGCCTTTTTCCCCTGTGTTTCCTCAACAATCTTTATTATTTGGGAAAGGGCTGTTTCCTTTCCAACTCTTTTTGCAACTACTTTAAGAAAACCAGTTTTGTTAAGGGTTCCCCCTATCACTTCTTCTCCTTTCCCCTTTTCTCTTGGGATACTCTCTCCTGTTATCATAGATTCATCTACTGAGGAATACCCATCAATAACCTCCCCATCTGTAGGAATCCTTTCTCCAGGACGAACAAAGAATACATCTCCAATTTGTAACTCTTCCAATGGTATCTCAATCTCATTTCCTTCTTTTATAACCCTTACAGTTTTTGGGGTCAACTCCATTAATTTCCCTATTGCTTCAGAGGCTTTCCCCTTTGCCATGGATTCAAGCCATCTTCCAAGAATTATAAATGTTGTCAAGAGGCCAGCTATTTCGTAGTAAAGATTCTGTGCGCGAGCTTTGCCAATCCATTCGAGAATGGAGATTACAAGACTATAGATATATGCTGAAAGAATCCCCAAAGAGACAAGAGTATCCATATTAGCCCTTTTTGTTTTTGGGAGTGTAAGTATCCCTCTCTTAAAGAATATAGAACCTACCAATATGATGGGGGTTGTCAAAAGAAATTGAAAGAATGGGGAGTTTTCAATTAAAAATCCTGGTATAGGTAATCCTAAGTGAAATCCCATTGAAAGGTATAGAAGGGGTATTGAAAAAATAGCTGAGACTAAAAATCTCCTTCTCCAAATTGATATTTCCTCTTTTCTTTTATCCTGCTCTGAATCTTCTATTTTAACTACTTTATACCCAGTATCCTCTATTATTCTTTCAAGATCGTCCCTATTTACTCTTTTCTCATCAAATTCAATGTATGCCCTTTCAGTGGATAGGTTTACCTTTACCTCTAAGACCCCATCCCTTTTCCTAAGAGCGTTTTCTATTGCGGAGACACAGGATGCACAGTGCATACCATCTATTCCAATGATCTCTTTTTTCATTTTTTTCCCCTTAGATAAGTTCATTACTTATTATAACTTCTTTCCAGGGCTTTTTCCAAGTTCTTGACTTAGAGCGATTATAATGATAATTTTCAATAGAAGGAGGATAGAATGGAAAATGGTCAGACAATTGACTGGGGTAAAGGATTCACAATTTTATTTGAAGATAAGGAGTGGGTGGGAAAAACATTGATTGGAGGAATTTTTCTCCTTCTTAGCCTTATCTTGATTGGAATTCCTTTTGTCCTCGGTTACATTCTCGAGTTTGTAAGAAATGTTATTGAGAGAAAATCGCCTGTTCTTCCCGAATGGGACAATATGGGTGAAAAGTTCACAAAAGGCTTGGTGTTCTTTGTAATTCTTATCATATTTTCTTTGATTTTCAGCGTTGCTATTGGAATACTCTTTTTAATCCCCTGCCTTGGGTGGATTGCAGGTATAATAGTGGGTTTTCTTTTTTACTTCGTATATCCATTTCTGCTATGCGAATATGCGGTTACCAACAACTTCTCCTCTGTCTTCAACTTTGAAAGGATGTTCAACTTCATTGGGAATCAGGTTGTAAATCTTATTGTAGCCATAATTCTTTCAGTAGTCATAGGAATAATAGGAAGTTTCGGTTTGATCCTATTGATAATTGGTGTTATCTTCACATATTTCTGGGCTATAATAGGCTCTAACTACTATTTTGCAGAAATTTACAGGATTTGGCTTGGAAGTCAGACTAATCAACAGTAACTGTCTTGCTCAAATTTCTCGGAAAATCAGGGTCTACTCCCTTTCCTACTGATAGGTAGTAGGCAATATATTGGAGAACTATTACGGAGACAATTGGCACAAAAAGCTCGTTTTCTGTGGGTATTTCAATTATTATGTCAGAATTTTCCTTTAAAAGTTTATTCTCAGGGCAGATCGTTATAACATACCCACCTCTGCATCTTATCTCATTTATATGGGAAACAACAAGTGGAGCGTCTTCTTTGGTTGAAATGACAATAATTTTGTAGCCATCTTCTACAACTGCAAGGGGACCATGTTTAAATTCTGAAGAAGGAAGGGCTTCTGCATGAGTGTAGGATGTTTCCTTTATCTTTAAAGCTCCTTCAAGGGCTGAAGGGTAAGTCAGACCATGACCAAGAACATGCATAGATTTGCAAGGGATCAGAATTTCGGAAATTTTCCTTGCCTCTTCTTCCTTATCAAGAAGGGTTCTTTTTATTATTTCAGGGAGTTGGTTAAGCTCCTTACCATTTATTTTAGCCATTTTCATTGCCAGAAATAGAAATATAATCATTTGATTCAAAAAAGTTTTTGTTGCAGGGACAGAGACTTCCAACTGGGTTAGTAAAGGAATGTTAATTCTTGATTTTAACTGTATTGTTGAGCCTATAACATTTACAATGGAAAATATATTCTCGAAACCTTTTTCTATTAGATAATTCTGAACTCTCATAACATCCTTAGTCTCTCCACTCTGGGAAACAAGAATGAAGGAATCTAACTTATCAAGAAAGGAAGCATAATCTTCTATGAAGGAACCAGCAACAGCTGCGATTGCATGTCTACCAGTTAGCCTTGTTATATATTTTGAGCCTGCAAGGGATGCATGGTATGATGAGCCAGATCCCACTATAAAAATGTTCCTGGATCTCAAAAGTTTAGAAACCAGCTCCTCCATTAGAGGATGTTGGAAAAGAAAATCAAGAAGAATTTTTGACCTTTCTCCCTGTTCCTTTATCTCCTTTAGCATAAAGTGGGGGAAACCCTCTTTCTCTGCAAATCCAAGCTCCTGGTCAATAATGACGAATTCTCTCCCCTTTATTTCTTCACCAGTATTTATATCGAAAATTGTAATTTTTTCTGGCTCAAGAATAGCGAACTCCCCATCATTTATAGGAATTGTCTCCCTTGTAAACTCCATGAGGGAGGGAAGATCTGAAGAGCAAGCAGTAAAACCATCCCCCTTGCCAATGTATAGAGAGGAACCCATTTTAACACAAGCAAGCTTATCCTCTCCAGATAAGCCTCCAACCCATGCATAATCTCCTTTAAGGTAATTTTTTGCATTCATTATTGCTTTTTCAAGGGATAATCCTTTCCTCAAGCCCTCTTCAACAGCATGGACAACAACTTCTCCGTCATTATCACCCCTAAAGGAATGCCCGGACCTTTTAAGTTCTTCAATTAGGGAAAGAGTATTAATAATGTTGCCGTTGTGAGCCCCAACAAGCTTCCCAGTGCAATCTATGTGAGGTTGGGCATTCTCTTTTCTGGGCATTCCAAAGGTAGCCCATCTCAACTGGACTATCCCCCTTTTCCCCTTCATTTCAGAAAAATTTAATCTTTTGGAAACCTCCGCAAGTTTTCCAACATCCTTTCTCAAGTCTATCTTTCCATTACTTTCAACAGTTGCTAAACCTACCGAATCGTATCCTCTGTATACAAGCCTTCTCCCCGCTCTAATTAGAAGCTCTCCAAGATCCTCTCTATCTCTTCTGAATATTATTCCAAATATACCACACATAAATCCTCCAAATTTATTATTTTATCAACATAAAAGAATGGGGTCAAAATGGACTTTAGCTTTGCCCTATCGCAACAATTACTTAAAAATGTGGAAAAGTTTAAGGTGCCTTTAAGGGAATAAGATTTTCCAATTTTGAATTTGCCATTGTTAAACTCAAGGGATAAAATTGAATCTTTGGAGAAGATGAAAGGATTTCGTGTTACTTTTGTTGTCCAGAGATATGGGAAGGAAATAGTTGGAGGTTCTGAAGCCCATGCAAGGGAGGTTGCGGAAAGACTTACTCAATACGGAGATATTGAGGTCTTGACCTCTTGTGCTCTTGACTATGTAACATGGGAAAATTATTATCCCGAAGGAGAAGAGGAGATAAATGGGGTGAGGGTAAGGAGATTCCCTGTAATTGGAAGAAGGAGAGAGGATTTCAATCAACTCTCTGAAAGGCTTTTCGGCAAATCTATATCTTTAAAGGAGGAATTGGAATGGATCTATGCCCAGGGACCTGTTGTCCCAGGAATATTAGAGGAAATATCCAATATTAGAAACAAAAGAGATGTCTTCATATTTTTTACATACCTTTACTATCCCACAATTTTTGGATTAAGACTTGTTCCTGATAGAGCAATTTTTGTTCCAACTGCCCATGATGAATCTCCGATTTATTTCAATATTTTCAAACCTCTCTTCCATTCTCCCCGTGCAATTCTTTACAACACAGAGGAAGAAAGGGAGTTTATAAATAGAATTTTTGGAAATGCCTACATACCAAGCGAAATAGTAGGGGTTGGGGTTGACACTCCAGAGAGCCCAGATCCTTTAAGATTCAGAGAAAAGTTTGGTATTGATGGTAAATATTTGCTATATATGGGAAGGATTGTGAGCTCCAAGGGTTGTGATGAACTTATAAATTTTTTCAGGTTCTACAGAGAGAAATACAAAGAGAATGTGAGGCTTGTCCTTCTCGGAAAGACGGAGATGGAGATCCCAGAGGAGGAAGGGGTTATTTATGGAGGTTTTGTGGAGGAAAAGGAAAAATTTGATGCTATTGCTGGATGCAGTGCAGTTGTTGTCCCATCAAGATTTGAAAGCCTCTCAATGATTGCCCTTGAAGGATGGGCTATGGGCAAACCTGTTATAACAAATGAATTTTCCTTTGTTGTAAAAAGTATGTGTGAGAGGAGTAATGGAGGTCTCTATTATGCCAATAAAGAGGATTTTGCAGAGGTTGTCCATTTTATAATAAAGAATGAGGAAGTCTCATCAAAATTAGGAGAGAATGGGAAAAGATTTGTGGATAATTATTACACATGGGAAAAGGTGATTCAAAAATATCTGAAAACTATTGAGTTTGTCCTTGAAAATAAATGGTTTTAGGAAGGAGGAAAATGAATCTTAAAAAATGTATTTTTTTATTTATTCCCTTTTTTCTTTGGGA
>Ga0136652_1000640_pt1 | contig 16262 bp, 14 predicted proteins | sample ConPoolayeEmetaG_FD_94864 | JGI IMG/M metagenome (GOLD analysis project Ga0136652, IMG submission 94864) | Hot spring microbial mat communities from California, USA to study Microbial Dark Matter (Phase II) - Cone Pool mat layer E metaG... ...
ATTTAAAAAATTAAGTTTATTAAAAATTAGAGGCTATCTCTTTTTTAATTAGTCTAACTTTGTTGTAGTCATTTAATCTATCATTAAGGTTTATGGTAAACTTTAATGTGTTAACAATATCTGTTGGTTTGGTATCTTTTAAAATAAAAATATTATTACTTAAATATGAAGCCTCCTCAATGTCATGGGTTACAAATAAAACAGTCCTTTTGTCTGCTTCCCATAAATCTATAAATGCTTTTATTAATAATTTTTTTAATTTATAATCAATGCTTTTAAAAGGTTCATCCATAATTAAAATATCTGAAGGGAATGCAAAGGCTCTAGCTATTGAAACTCTTTGTTCCATTCCACCACTTAATGCAGAAGGATAATAATTTTTAAAATTTTCTAGTTCAACTAATTTAATATATTTTTCAGTTATAGATAATATATCTCTTTTAGCATATTTATCTTTTAAAACAAAAGAAATATTCCCAAATACAGTTTTCCATTCAAGTAGTCTTGGTTCTTGGAAAATATAAGAAAATGTTTTATTTTTAAAATCCGATAAATTGCCTGAATCAAATGGTATTAATCCTGTTATAATGTTAAGAAGCGTAGTTTTTCCTATCCCAGATACACCAAGGATACATGTTATCTTGTTTTCCTCTAATTCCATACTAAAATCTTTAAAAATCAACTCACTTGTAAAGGATTTTACTAAATTTTTTATTTTAAGCATTTTTTAATTTTTTCCATTTTATAGTTTTAAATTCAATAAATCTTATTATTTTTTCAAATATATACCCAAAAAATACAGCAATAAAAGTCCATGCAAATACTTCATCAATATTTAAATAAATTTTTGATGTTTGCAGACTAGTCCCAATTGCATATCTTGGCTGACTCAATACTTCGGATGCAATTATAACTTTCCACCCAATTCCAAAGGCTGTTGAAACAGCAGAAGTAATAAATGGAGCTAATGAAGGCAAGTATATTTCAAAAAATATTCTACTTTTTTTTATTTCATAAATTTTTGCCATTTGAATTATTTTTAAATCAATATTTTTTATACCTTCAATAATATTAGTACATATAATTGGAAAACTAATTAAAAAACTTGCAAAAATGGGTACATTTCCAGCTTTAAACCAAATTAAAGCAATCAGAATTACTGCAATAACTGGAGTAGTTCTAATAATTATTAAAATAGGTTCAAAAATAGTAAAAAATTTTTTATTAAAACCTGCTAAAAAACCAAAGATTAATCCAAACAGAAAAGAAATTAAAAATCCAATGATACCTCTATACAGTGATGATAAAATAGTGAGATAAAAAAATTTTGTTTTAATTAATTTTAAAAAAGCCAAAAAAGTAACCTCAGGTGAGGGCAATAAAATACTAGAGCTAATAATTATTGAAACTATTTTCCATATTATTAAAATTAGAATAAAGGAAATAAAAGTCAAAAATTTATTGTTTAATAAACTGTTATTTTTTTTTAACCCGTCTGAAATCTTATTAGAGTTATTTGTAATAAAATCCTTCATCAGGAGCTTTTCCTCCAATATCTTCGGGAGAAAAATCTAAAAGTGTGCTCGCGTAATTAGTAATTTCCTCTTTTAATTTATCTGAGAAAGTGAATTTAATGTTACATCTTGGAATTGCATTTAAAGCTGTGTTTTTATCAACTCCTATTTGTAAACTTTCAACTAATTCAGAAGCTGCTTTTGGATTTTGATTAACCCAATTTATGCTTTCTTCATAAAGCTTTAAAAATTCGTCAACCAAAGGTTTGTTTTCTGATACCTTTTCACTTACAATTAAACATGTTAGCGGAAGAGGGCTGCCTGTAATTTTTTCCCATTCCTTTCCAAGATCAAAAATAATAGAAATTTTATTATTTTTGTTTATTACTGAAGTAACAAAAGGTTCAGGTAAAACTGCATTATCAATTTTTTTTGCAATAAGCAATTGAGAAACTTCAATTTGGTCTGCTGAATAATTAATTTTAACATCTGTAACCGGGTTGATGTTATTTTTTTCAAATAAATATCTAAGAACTATATCTGGTGTGGAGCCTTTAGAAGTAACATATATTTCCTTGCTTTTTAAATCCTGCCAGTTAGTAATGCTTAAACCATTTAAATTTTGATTTAAAAGATACAAATTATTATATCCTACAATTGCAGCTATTTTTATTTTAGTATTCTTATTATATAACTTTATAGCAACATTTGTTGGTAAAGTAGCCATATCAATTTCTCCAGAAAGAATTTTAGATACCATAACATCAGGGGTAGGAACTATCTCGTAATTAATATTAATTCTTTTTAAAATCTTAGGTTTTTCATCATAAATTTTTATAATTCCAATTGAAGATGGTCCCTTTAATGATGCAACATTAATACTTTCCACTGATTGATTTGAGGAAATATCACTATCATTATTACTGCATCCTATAAATACTGTTGTTATAATTAATATAAAAATAATAAAGGATAAAGCAAGGATGATGCCTAAATTTAATTTATTATTTAGTTGTTTTTTTTCAAAGTAGTTTGATTTTATCTTACTTGATTTAAAATGGCTTAAATCCTTTTTGTAATTTTTACTTAACATATTTGAAGCCAATCCTTTTTTAATTTATATAACTTAAAATTAAAAATATTTACCAGACTCCTGTCTTTATATATTCATCTATTGCTTTTGCTGCAACTTTACCAGCGCCCATAGCAAGTATAACTGTAGCTGCACCTGTTACAATATCCCCGCCAGCAAAAACACCTTTCTTGCTTGTTTTACCAACCGAGTCAGCTATTATATTTCCTTTTTTATTTAATTTGATATCAGGAGATGTTTGTGTTAAAACAGGATTTGGTCCTTGCCCAATTGCAATCACTATTATGTCTGTATCTATCTCATGCTCAGAATTAATAACTGGTATTGGCCTTCTTCTGCCGGTTTCGTCAGGTTCACCTAATTGCATTTTTATGCATTTAATTTTTTTAACCCATCCATTCTCACCAATTATTTCAACTGGATTAGTTAAAAATACCATTTTAACGCCTTCTTCTTTTGCATGTTTTATTTCTTCAATTCTCCCAGGCATTTCAGCTTCACTTCTTCTGTAAATAATGTAAACCTTTTTTGCACCTAAACGAAGTGCAGTTCTAGCAGAGTCAAGTGCTACATTACCGCCACCAATGACAGAAACAATATCAGCTTTTTTTATTGGTGTATCCCATTCTGGAAATAAATAAGCCTTCATTAAATTTACTCTTGTTAAATATTCATTTGCAGAGTAAACCCCATTTAAGTTTTCACCAGGTATTCCTAGAAAATATGGCAGACCTGCACCAGTAGAAATAAAAACACTTTTATAACCATTTTCAAAAAGTTCATCTATTGTAAAAGTTTTACCAATTATGGTATTTAGCTTAATTTCTACTCCCAGACTTTTAACATATTCAATTTCTTGGTTAACTATTTCTTTTGGTAACCTAAATTCTGGAATACCATATACTAAAACTCCGCCAGCGCTATGAAGTGCCTCAAACAATGTTACATCATATCCCATCTTTGCAAGTTCCCCAGAGCAAGTAAGCCCAGCTGGTCCTGCACCAATAACTGCTACTTTGGCTTTATTATTTAAAGAAGTATTTATATCTTTATTAATTTTTTCTTTACTGATAATATTGTTGCCATCGCAATCAATAAATTCATTTTTTGCGTTAACTTGGTTTTTGGAACTTTTTTTATTTTTTTCATAATCAGCAGCAAATCTTTCTAGTTTACCAATTGCAACTGGCTCATCTTTTAAACCTAATATACATGTTTTTTCACATTGGTCTTCTTGAGGGCAAACTCTTCCACAAATACCTGGTAAAGCATTTTTTTCCCTTATTTTTTCTAAAGCTTTTTCAAATTGTTTTTCCTTAATAAAGGCAATGAAGCTTTTAATATCTATTCCTACTGGGCATCCTTCAGTACATTTTGGCTTTTTACACATTAAACATCGCATGCTTTCTCTTAAAGCTTCCTCTTCAGTATAGCCTAACTCAACTTCATTAAAATTTTTTATTCTTTCTTTTGCTGGCTGTTCTGAAATTTTTGTTCTTGGTATTTTTTCTTTTTTAGGTTTTAAATGTTCATTTTGCATTTATGATTCTCCATAAATTTTTTTAATGCTATATTTTCCTCTTGACAATAAATATTTAATCTAGAAATTAATAAATTAAAATCAACTAAATGTCCGTCAAATTCTGGTCCATCAACACATGCAAATTTAGTATTACCTCCAACTTCAACTCTGCAGGAACCGCACATGCCTGTTCCGTCTACCATAATAGGGTTTAATGAAACTATTGTTTTAATTTCATAGTTTTTTGTAATTTCACATACTGTCTTCATCATTAAAGCAGGACCAATTGCAATAACTCTGTTTATTTTAAAATTTTTTGTTTTACTATCATTTAAATATTTTATTAAAAATTCTGATACAAATCCTTTAAAGCCACATGTTCCATCATCGGAACAAATATAAAATTCATCGCTATAGGCTTTAATTTCATTTTCAAATATTAAACCATCTTTACTTTTAGCTCCTAATATAGAGATGACATAATTATCTTTAAGTTTTAAAGCCTTTATTATTGGGTAAGTGGGTGCTATACCTACACCGCCGCCAATAACAATAACATTTCCAAAATTTTCTATCTCAGAAGGTCTGCCAAGCGGCCCTACTATATCCATTATTGACTGACCGGTATTTAATTGACTTAGCAAATTTGTAGATTTGCCTCTTTTTAAAATTGTTAGGTTAATAACTCCTTTTTCTTTATCGCTATCAGCAATAGTTAAAGGAATTCTTTCTCCTTTATTATCAATTCTTATTACTACAAATTGGCCTGCTTTAGCTTTTTGTGCAATTACTGGCGAAAAAATATCAAAGCTAACTATATCTTTTGCTAAATCACGTTTATTTAAAATTTGATTTTGAGCATACAATTGACTCTCTCCTTATTATTTTTAAAAAAGATGTTAAAAATTTATACTATTTTATATTTAAAGTCAATTACAAACTAGTTACAAACAAAAATATTTTAAGTGATTTATTATAACTAATTAAAGAAAGAAAAGAAATAATAAAAAATTAATTTTAAATGCTTTAAAAATTAATTTTATTTTAATTTTAATATATTTTATAATTGTATAAAAACTATAATTATAATATTATAATAAAATGCAGAATAAATAGCATATTTATGCTATATAGAGATTTTATGTTCAATAAAAATTAAAGAACACCTAAGCTTAAAAATTTATTAAAATTATAAAAAGTTTTTTGGGAGTGCTTAATGGTTTCTGAAATTCATTCAAATAATGATGATATCAATTCTAACTTAAAAAATAATAAAAATGAAAACACTAATAAAATAAAAATTATTGGGTTTGGGAATTTATTAATGGGGGATGATGGTATAGGTATTAAAGTTATAAATACTCTTAGGGAAAAAAATATTTTTAGTCATCTTAATAAAGATATTGAAATTTTAGATGGTGGAACATCAGGATTTGATTTAGTTTTTTTAGTAAAAGACGCACAAAAAGTTGTAATTATTGATGCAGTTGATGCAGGTCAGCAAGTAGGAGAAGTTGTTGTTTTTAGACCAGAAAATGTAAAAGAATTTTTTAAAAAGAAGGCTGTTTTTAAAAGCTATTCACTACATGATTTAGATCTTACAGATATATTTGAGTTATTAAAAACATTAGAATTAAAAACAGAAATAAGAATTATTGGAATAAAACCAAAAAAAGTTGGTTATAGTGATAAAATTTCACCTGAAATTGAAAATAAACTTGATCAGATTATATCCATTGTAAAAAAAGAAGTTGAAGATTTAGCATATTCTGGGTAGCTGTTCACTATAATGCAAATTTAAAATTCTTTTTGTTCCTAATTTTGTAATTACATAAACCTTCGGTGTATTTTTAGGTGCATTTTTAGGCGTATCTTTACAGTTTCTTACTTTCCCAATAATTTTAGCATTTTTTCCTAATTCATTTTTTCTCATTACTTCTAAAACTTTTTGGCTTTCTTGTTGGCTAACAAAAGCAACTATCTTTCCCTCATTTGCTACATATAATGGGTCTAAACCCAAGAATTGGCAAATTCCTTTTACTTCTCGTTGAATAGGTATATCCTCTTCAAATATTTCAAACTCTAAGTTAGATGCTGCTGATAATTCAATTAAAACTCTGGCTAGTCCACCCCTTGTTGCATCCTTTAATGCATGTATATTTTTTGATACACTTAACATATCAAAAACAAGTTTGTCTAAAGGTGCACAATCACTAATTATGTTTGTTTTAAAATTAAATTCTTTTCTTGTGCTTAGAATTGCAATGCCATGTTCAGCGATTGTCCCATTAATAATAATATCATCGCCTTCCTTGATATTAAAAGGTGAAATATTTAAATCATTTATTATATAGCCAATACCACTAGTATTAATAAATAAGCCATCTGCATTACCTTTTTCAACTACCTTTGTATCTCCAGTCACTATACCAATTTTGCATGAGGTTAACTGAAGGGTATTTTTTATTGAAACTATTATTTTTTCTAAATCTTTATATTTAAAACCTTCTTCAATAATTAATGCCAAACTTAGCGCTACTGGTTGGCACCCAGAAGTAACAAGGTCATTAATTGTTCCACAAATAGATAGTTTCCCAATATCACCTCCAGGAAAAAATAAAGGATTTACAACAAAACTATCAGTAGTAAATGCGATTTTATTGCTTGGACAATTTACTACAGCGCTATCTTCCAGTTTTAAAAGAATATCATTTTTTAAATGTTTTAAAAATAAATTATTGATTAAATCAGTGGTTTTTTGACCACCATCACCATATGAAAGTAAAATTTTTTTATCATTCATTTTTTATATTCTTTTTGATTTTGATTTTATGTTATTTTTAAGTTAAATATTTAAGTTAAATATTTAAAATAAGCTGCGCATGCACCTTCACTAGAAACCATACAGGGTCCAATTGGGTTACTTGGGTTACATAACTTACCAAAATATTTACAATTTAATGGGGATTTTATTCCTTTTAATATATTTCCACATTCACAACCAGGTGGTTCTTTTGAAATTATTGGGTCAATTTTAAAGATAACTTTTGCATCAAAATTAGAAAATTCTTTCTTTAAATCTAGTCCACTTTTTGGTATTTTTCCAATACCTCGCCAATCTGAGTCAGTAATTTCAAAAACCTGGTTAATTTTTTGTTGTGCTGTCGGATTTCCTTCAATTTTAACTATAGAATTATACTCGATTAATATGTCTGGATTATTATTTACATAAGATTTTAAAATCATTAGAATTGACTTTAAAATACTTTCAGGTTCAAATCCACTAATAACAGCAGGAATATTATATTTTTTTGCGATAAATTTATAAGGATTTAAACCTATAATTGCAGAAACATGACCAGGCAGTAAAAATGCTTTTATATTTATATTTTCGTCATTAAGCAATGCTTCTAATGCTGGAGGTATTATTTTATGTGTGGAATATATAAAAAGATTTTTAATATTTTCATTATAAATTTTATTTAATAAAACTGCCGTAAGTGGTGCTGTTGTTTCAAAACCAATAGCAATAAATATAACATTTTCCCTTGGATTGTTCTTAGCATATTCAAACGCATCCAATGGTGAGTAACAAATAATTATTTTTTTACCAATTGATTTTTGCTGAGAAAAACTTGAATTTGAGCCAGGAACCTTCATCATATCACCAAAAGTAAAAATAGTTACGTTATATTTATTAGTGATTTCAATAATTTTATCAATATCGTTAATTGATGTTACACAAACTGGACATCCAGGGCCGCTAATTAAATTTATGTTTTTTGGAAGTAGTTGTGAAATTCCATATTTAGCAATTGCCATTGTATGCGTTCCGCATACTTCCATTATATTAAATGAAAAATTATTATTTTGTATTGCTTTATCTTTAGTTATATTTTTAATATTTGTAATATTTTTACTATTTGTAAAATTGTATTGCTCTTTTTTGTCAAAAAGTTTCTTAGATAGCTTATTTATTTGAGTTATAATATTGTCTAACATTTTATTGTTTATTATATTTGTAATATTTGTCATTTGTATTAATCATTTTCATTAAAATACTGCTTCCAGTAGCCTTGTGTTATTTCAGCTTCGTTTTCATCAATAATTTGTATTGCAAAGCCAGCATGAACAATTACATAATTTCCAATTTTAACATCTGGAACTAAAGATACATTTACAGTTTTAATAACTCCAAAAGACTCAACATCTGCACTATCATCTTTTATACTTAAAACTTTTGCAGGTATTGCTAAACACATTGTTATCACCTTTTAAAAAAATAAATAGCAAAATTAATATTTAGTAATTTAATAATTTAGTAATTTAGTAATTTTAATAACTTAATTTTAATATTTTAATTATTTAGTATTTTAATAATTTAATAATTTAACAGCTGCTAAATATGCCTGTCCAAGTGAAATTCCACCGTCATTAACTGGAACTTTAAAATTAGTAAAAACATCGAATTTTTTTTCTTTTAATGTTTTATAAATTTTATTTATTAAAATATTATTTTGGAAAACTCCGCCACTTAGCAATATTGTGGAAATATTATACTTATTTTTTAAAAATAATGATATATCCAAAACTATTTTTGAAATTGTGTTATGGAATTTGGCAGCAATTACAGGTATTTTTATGTTATTTAATAAGTCAATAATAATTTGGTTAAAAATAAAAAAATCGTCTATTTCAATTAAATTTCCTTCTTTTGTTTCTTTGTTTATATCTATTTTAATTTTATAACTTTCATTTGTTTTTAAGCTGGAGGACATTTCTAAATTAATAGCAGCTTCTCCTTCAAATGTTGATAAATGTGTAATATTTAAAATTGAGCTTACGGCATCAAAAAATCTTCCCATACTTGTTGTTAGTGGGGAATTGTATCTGGATTTAATTTGGGAAATTAAAATATCTAATTCTGTTTTATTTAAAATATTTTTATAAAATTTAAAGTTTTTTAATATAAAATCAAAAAAAAGTTTTGTATCTTTAAAATCATTATTTTTTTTAAAATACTCATAAAGATACACTATTGCCATTCTATATGGATTCTTAATTGTAGTATCACCGCCTGGGAGAAATTTTTCTCTTAAATGTCCAATTCTATGAAAATTTAGTTTTTTATCTATTAAAAATATTTCACTACCCCATATTTTGCTGTCTGTTCCAAAGCCTGTTCCATCCCATGAAAACCCTATAAAGTTTTCTCTTTTTTTTAAAAGATTATTTTCAGCAATTACACTAGCAATATGTGCCTGGTGATGTTGAAGTGGTAGTCTAAAATTTTTATCAAAATTTTCCATAACAAATCTTGTTGATAAGTAATCAGGATGCAGGTCATGAACAACTACATCAAACTTCTCTATTCCAAACAACTCTTTATATATGTCTATTGATTCAGTAAAAAAATCTAAAGTTTCCTTTGTTTCTAAATCTCCAATATGCTGGCTTACTATCGCATAATTTTTTACTAATATGCAAAAATTACTTTTTTCTTGTGAACCTACAGCTAAAATTACCTTATCTTCTATATTTAAATCTAATTTAATTGGGTATGGAGCATATCCTCTAGCTCTTCTTATTAACATTTCTTTGTTTTTAAATACTTTTATTACAGAATCATCATATTTTGAAAAAATGTCTCTATTATGAATTAAAAAATAATCACAAATATTTTTAAGCTTATTAATTGCTTCATCATTTTTAGAAGCAATTGGTTCTTCTGAAATATTACCGCTAGTCATTATTAAAGGTATGTTTAAAAACTTAAATAGTAAGTGGTGCAGTGGAGTATAAGGCAAAATAGCTCCTTCATATTTATTATTATATGAAATGAAAGTACTTAAAGGCTTTATTTTTTCTTTTAATTTTTTTTTCTTCTTTAATAGGACTATGGGAGCTTTAGAGGAGCAAAGTGCATTTTCTTCAGATTTATTGATTTTTAAATAATCATTTACTAGATTTATATCCTTAAACATAATTGCAAATGGTTTAGTTGGTCTTTTTTTTCTTTCTCTTAATTTCTTTACTGCTGAATCAGATAATGCATTGCAGGCTATTTGAAAACCACCTAAGCTTTTTATTGCAACAATCTTTCCTTGTTTTATAAAATTAACAGCAGTCTTTATTGGATTTATTTCATCTATTAATTTTCCTTTATTGTCAGTTAAAATTAATTTTGGGCCACAATTTAAGCATGCATTTGGTTGTGCATGAAACCTTCTATTTTTAGGGTCTAAATATTCGCTTTTGCAATCTGCACACATTTCAAATTCTGACATTGTAGTATTTTCTCTGTCATAGGGCATTTTTTTAATTATTGTAAAGCGTGGTCCGCAATTTGTGCAATTTGTAAAAGGATAAAAATAACGCCTTTTGTTATTTTTATCATAAATTTCTTTTTGGCAGTCTTTGCAAGTAGCTATATCAGGTGATATTAACTGAAATTTTTCTTTGGTTTTGAAACTTTCTAAGATAATAAATTCTGTAAAATTTTTTTTTACAATTTTTTTAAAAGTAATACTTTCAATTAATGCAGGATTAGGCTTATTTTTATATATTAAATTAATTATTTTTTTTAAGTGTACTTTATCTTTAAAATTAGCTTCAATATAAACCCCATCAGTGGTGTTAGTTACAAATCCACAGATATTGTTTTTTGTAAATAACAGCCAAATAAAAGGCCTAAAGCCAACACCTTGCACAATGCCTTTTATGTTTATTTGGTATGTAAACATAATAATTATTTAAAATATTTATTAATTAAAATTTTTTTGGTTATTTAAAACTTTTAAATTTTATTATAATCAATTTATTGTATTAAAAATTATTAAATTTAAATTAGTAAATTTCTAGAAATTAGTAAATTGCAAGCATTTTAAACCATCATAATTAAACTATCAATATTTTATTGTAAAGCAAGGCTAAATCATTTAAATTCTGTAATTAATTGACATAGAATAAGAAATATGTATAATTGCTATTATTTTAGTAGTATATCACTAAATAATAAATATTAAAATAAGGAGAAATTATTATTTATTGGTAAAAGTATTATTGTATTTGTATTTATTTATATTTTTTAAATATTTTTAATTCAAATTAACCTAAAATGGAAGTAATTAAGGAAAGTAAATATGATAGTTATAACAGTCCTACAAGTGTAGGTATAGTTACTACAAAGTACTTTACCTTTGCAAACCCACCTGATGAATTAATATTGGATTCAGGAGTAAAGTTTGGGCCAATAACTGTTGCATATGAAACATATGGGAAATTAAACTCAAGTAATGATAATGCCATTTTAGTTTTTCATGCTTTGTCAGGAGATGCACATGCAGCAGGATATAATAGCCCAGATGATTTAAAGCCGGGATGGTGGGATAATATGATTGGTCCTAACAAGCCTCTTGATACCAACCAATACTTTGTTATTTGTTCAAATGTTATTGGAGGTTGCAGGGGTACAACTGGCCCTTCATCGATAAATCCTTTAACAAATAAGGAGTATAGCATAAGTTTCCCACAGGTAACTATAAATGATATGATAAAAGTTCAAAAAAAATTAGTAGATTTCTTAGGGATAAAAAAATTATTTGCTGTAATTGGCGGTTCAATGGGCGGAATGCAAGCTTTGCAGTGGATAGTTTCTTACCCGGAATCTTCGGAAAGTGCAATAATAATTGCAACCACAACTGAGCATACAGCTCAACAAATTGCATTTAACAGCATTGGAAGATATGCAATTATAAGTGATCCTGAATGGAAGAATGGTAATTACTATTCTACAAATAGAAAACCAGATGTAGGTTTATCAATAGCTAGGATGATTGGTCATATTACATATTTAAGTGAAGAAGCAATGCATAAAAAGTTTGGCAGAGAATATATTAATACAAATAATATCACAAATAATTCAAATAATTTTAATAAAAACAAAAGTTTCAAAAACAATAATGATTCTTTAGGATATGAAGGTAAACCAGCAGATTTTACAAAGGAATTTGAGGTTGAAAATTACCTACAGTATCAAAGTGAAAGTTTTATAAAAAGATTTGACCCGAATTCTTATCTTTATATAACTAAAGCTATAGATAATTTTAATCTTTCAAAAGACCATCCTAATTTAGCTTCTGCATTAAAAAATGTTAAATCTAAGTGTCTTATTATTTCATTTTCTTCAGATTGGTTATATCCTAAAGAACAGTCATTAAAAATTGTAAAAGCATTAAAAATAAATAATGTTGATACTACTTATGTAAATTTAATATCTCCATATGGGCATGATGCTTTTTTAATTGATGATGAAAATTTTAAGTCAGTAATAAAAGGCTTTTTAAAATCAGTTAAAACAATCAGGTGAAAATTTGAAAAAATATGAAATAATAAGTAAATGGGTTGAAAGAGGTAGTAAAGTCTTAATACTTGGTTGTGGAACGGGCGATATTCTTGAATTTCTTCAAAAAGAAAAAAATATAAGAGGTTTTGGAGTAGATATTGATTCTGAAAAAGTATCTTCTGCAATTTCTAAAGGTCTTTCGGTTATCCAGGGTGATATAAATACTGATTTATATGATTATCCTGATAATTCATTTGATTATGTTATTGCTCATGACATTGTTCAAATTATGAATAAACCTGATGATGTTATTAAACAAATAATAAGAATAGCAAAAAAATCAATTATTAGTTTTCCAAATTTTGCTTACTTCTTTATAAGACTCACAATTCTATTTTCTGGCAGAATGCCAAAAACTAAAATACTCCCTTATGAGTGGTATGATAGTCCAAATATACATTTATTTACCATAAAAGATTTTATTGATTTTTGCGGCAAAGAAAAAATAAAAATTATTTCTAAATACTTTACTGGGATTGGAAAAAAATCTATACCAGAGTTTGCTCTCCCAAACTTTTTAGCAGAATTTGGATATTTTTTAATTACTAGAGAATAGTTCTTAATTTTTGTTAAAACTTTTTTAAATATAAATCCATTTCTATTAAGCTTAAATTTAATTATTATTATAAAAAATAGTATGCAAAATTTTTTTAATGTTGACTCGATTTTTTTTTCAAATTAGTATAAAATACGTTTGTTACTTTTTGCTTTTTTAAAAATCAGAACGGGGGTAAACATAAAGTGCAAAGCGAAAATAATAAAGGTTTAGGTGAGGACGAAAAAGAAACTGATAAATCTCCAAATGAGAATTTAATACAAAAAATAAGCAATTCTGTTAACTCTAATAAAGAAATATTTATTGTAAATGATTTTAAAAACTCTTCTAAAGAAAATGAATTTTTATTTTTTTTAAAACCAGAATTTTTTTATATTAAAGATTATAATTATATTGAACCTCTTTTAAATCTAATTCTAAAAAAAATTCAGCAGTTTAATATTGAAATAAATGGTATTGCTACAGTCAAAGGGAATTTCTTAAAAAAATCAAAAATAATTGAAAATCATTATGGCTTTATAAATAAGATGTCAATGAAAGCTTCAAAAATTGTAGGTAAAAATGAAAAAATGAAAATTAAAGAAATTCTTGGTATTGAAAATATACAGAAATTTAAAATTTTAGGTGGCCATGAGGTTTTAGAATATTATAAATTTTTAAATGAAGATGATTTAAGCAGGTTGTGGTATTCAGGCCACTCAGTAAGAATTAGCGAGGGTTTTTATGTACAAGTACAAAAGATCAATGGTGATGATGTAATAATCATTAATGGATTTAATCCAAGTCAAATAAAACATTATACAAGTCAGGATAGTGTTATAGTATTATTTTTATTGGATACGGATACAAGCTGGGAAATTATTAGAAATGATTTTGCAGGAGATACATTTCCAGAAAACGCAAAAAAAGGCTCAATTAGAGAAACTCTTTATAGAAATAAAGAAAAATATAATATTAAGTCTATAAATGTTGCTCACAACTTTATTCATGCATCTTCTGGTCCATTTGATGCCGTTTTTGAAATATGTAATTTTGTTGGAAACATAAAGGATATTAGCTATTGTAAATATAATACTAATGTCTACAATCTTATGACTTGCAGATTTAACTTAGATGTAGCTGACTATGAAAACTGTCTTAAAAATCCTAAAGTTGAGATTAATAATTTGCAAACTGATTTATTCTCATTAACAAAAAATAAAAATACTTTAGAAGCTATAGATATTTATATAAAATACTTTAAAAATTTAAAGAATTCTTTTAAAAAGGAAAACAAATCTGCATAAGCTTAAATCTATTTTAAAAAGATGTTTTATTTTTAAGGTATTAAGTTATAATGTTATAACTTTATAAACTTTATAATTATAATGAAAATGGAAAATTTAATTAAAGCCACTGAATTTAAAATTAATAAAAATTTAAAAATTCCTTATTATTACCAGTTATATGAAAATTTAGTAAAGAGTATTCAGTCAAATGAGCTTATAGAAGGTCAAAAGTTGGAATCTGAGCTTGAACTATGTGAGAAATTTGGAGTTTCACGAATAACAGTCAGACAAGCATTAAAAGAACTGGAGCTGAACGGCTATATAATTAGAGAAAGAGGAAAAGGCACTTTTATAAAAAAGAAAATTGAAACACATTCACTTCAAAAAGTTTCAAGTATTGTTGATGAACTAAGAAAAGAAGGTATTAAAACTAAAAATAAGATTGTTCAAAAAGAAGTTATTTTGCCTGACATAAAAATTAAAAATATATTGCAACTAAAAGATAAAGAAAAAATTTTATTTGTTAAGAGACTTGTTTTAGCTTTTGGTAAACCTTTATATTTAACGAAAGCATATCTACCGTTTGCCATATCTGGAAATATAAGCAATGAAATCTTAATAGAAAATTCATTTACAAGGATTGTTACACAAATTTTAAAACTAAGACTTATCCATTCAAAAAGAATATTAGAAGCGGATATTCCAGATGAAGAGGTAATTAAATTGTTGGAAATGGAGAGCGATGAAAAAAAAGTTATAAATTATCTTCAAACCATATGGACGGTTAGCCAAAATGATGATTTAAAAATAATTTATTTTGAAGAATATTTTAATTCAGCTCATGGTAAGTTTGTTTTTGAGAAAGATTATTAGGAAGTGAGGTAAGCAAATGATAAATGATTTAATTAAAGGGCAGTTTTTTCAAGATTTAGTTAAACGAAGTCAAGGTATTAAAAAAAATGTAGCTTTTAGCGATGGTAATGATATAAGGTTGATAAAAGCACTTAATTATTTTTCAAAAATAAATGATAGCAATTTTATTTTAATTGGCAATGAAAAAGAAATAATTGAAAAAATTAAAGAAGTCAAATTAAAAAAAACTGATAATATTTCAATAATTGACCCAAATACTTCAAAAAGAAAGAGCCAAATAAGACAAATAATAAAAGATTCCTTTGCTAAAAAAAATAAGGCTATAAATGATGAACAGTTAGAATTAATTAGCTTAAATACTTCGTATTGGGCATCAATATTGTTAAAGTTAAATGAAGCGGATTGCGCAATTGGCGGTTCTATAAGCTCAACGGCAGATTTAATGAGAGCAGTTATAAATATTTTAGGATTAAAGGAAGGTAAAAAATATTTAAGCGGTGCTGCTTTTGTTGAAGTTCCTGACTGCCAGTTTGGATTAAATGGTAAGTTTTGTCTATCAGATCCAGCAATAATTCCAAAACCTACTGAAGACCAACTTTTTGATATGGCAATATCAAGCTATGAAACTGCAAAATCTGTTTTTAATGAAGAACCAATTGTAGCTATGTTGTCTTACTCAACAAAAGGGAGTGCTGACGGTGAAGAAATTGAAAAAATTCGAAATGTAGTAGAGAGGGTAAAAAAGCAAAGACCTGAAATAAAAATAGATGGAGAACTTCAATTTGATGCTGCTGTTGTTCCATATGTTGCAAAAATTAAAGTTCCATCAAGTATAGTAGCAGGACATGCAAATGTATTAATTTTTCCTGATTTGAACTCGGCAAATATATGTTATAAAGTTATTCAGAGACTAGCAAAAGCAGAAGTCTGCGGTACTGTTGTTCAAGGGGCAGCAAAGCCATTTAATGACCTATCAAGAGGATGTCTTGTTTCAGACATAATCACATTAATTGCTATGACTCTTCTTCAAAC